>Ga0207654_10001084_pt1 | contig 14786 bp, 17 predicted proteins | sample KBSC64metaG_FD_184355 | JGI IMG/M metagenome (GOLD analysis project Ga0207654, IMG submission 184355) | Corn rhizosphere microbial communities from Kellogg Biological Station, Michigan, USA - KBS C6-4 metaG (SPAdes) (version 2) | ecosystem: Host-associated > Plants > Roots > Rhizosphere > Soil...
GTTAGATCTTCCCGAAGTCGCGCGATATCGAGATCGCCGGACGTGGATTTCTCCCGGTCGCTAACTTCATAGATGCCGTTATTCGATAGTGTTGTCTCTTGTGCAAACTCTAAACTTTCCATATTACTTCCTCACTTCAATGATTCTTTCTTCGCTTGGCGCCTGACGAGTATCTTTACGGGAAAATACCAAGCTCCGCATAACAAATCGCGATCTTGTTAATTGCACTGATAAAGGCTGCGGTCCTGAGACTTGGGATCCGGGAATCTGATTTCCATATCTCACGAATTTGGTTGTACGCGATCGCCATCGACTCCTCCAGACCGGAGTTAACCAGATCGATCTCATCCGCGCCGCGAGCCACTGACTTTCGTTCCGCATCCGATAGTCGCCGGCCGGTGCTGTCTTCGACTACGCGCAGCAGGTTCTCAAAACTTGTTTGCTCAAACCGTTTACCCATCCTGCCGAAACGAACGTGCGACAGGTTCTTCAACCACTCGAAATATGAAACCGTGACTCCTCCGGCGTTCAAATAAATGTCAGGAATGATCAGCGCGCCTTTGCGCCGCAGAATCTCCGCCGCTGCTGCCGTAGTTGGTCCATTAGCTGCCTCGGCAAGAATCCTGGCCTTGACCCGTCCCGCGTTTTCTTCCGTAATCTGGTTCTCAAGCGCAGCGGGAATCAGGATGTCGCATTCTAGTTCCAGTGCTTCCTCTCGAGTGTTGAGATTGGTTGCGCCCGGAAAGTTGAGGAGCGAGCCGGCTTCCTTCCGATGTTTCATCACTGCCTCAACGTCGAGACCATTTGCGTTATAGATGGCGCCTTCGTATTCGGCGATCGCAATGATGAGCCCTCCGCCTTGTTGACAGAAGCGAGCTGTGTTGTAGCCAACGTTGCCAAGTCCTTGCACTACGATCCGCTTACCCTCGAGGCCCTTTTCGAGACCGAGTTCTTTCATGTCATCCGAGTGACTACATATTTCTCGCAGACCGAAGAAGACTCCGCGTCCGGTGGCTTCAAGTCTTCCTCTGACCCCACCCTGGGAGACAGGTTTGCCGGTTACAGAAGCAAGGGCATCAATCTGTCCTGGGTGAAAAGCGGAGTACGTATCCACTATCCACGACATCTCGCGCTGGCCGGTTCCATAGTCCGGGGCGGGCACATCCACTCCCGGACCAATAAAGTTTTTCTTAATCAGCTCTGAAGTGTACCGGCGCGTGATCTGTTCCAACTCTTCAACCGTGTAGTTCTTCGGATTGATCTTCACGGCGCCTTTTGCGCCCCCGAAAGGTACGTCCATCACGGCGCATTTGTAGGTCATCAGCGCGGCCAAAGCCTTCACTTCATCTTCATTCGCGTCTTCGGAGTACCTGATGCCACCTTTCACCGGCAACTTGTGATGACTGTGCTGTGCGCGCCAGCCTGAAATCACTTCGTAGCCGCTTCTGGTGCGCACCGGAAACTTGAACGAGTAAACACTGTTACAGACCTTGATCTGATCTAAAAGACCTTTTGGGTATTCTGTGAACGACGCAGCCTGATCAAAATAGACCGAAACGTTGTCAAAAAAGCCTGACTGCGGTTGATTTGTATTCATCGCATTACTCCTTCAGTTTGAGTGGGGCCAATAAGTTCACCCATGCCGTATTCGTCGAGCAGTAGCAGATAGCCTAGTGCCAATGCTTCGTCTTCTAATCGGTTACTTACGTCCAGATCCCTTGACGGCACCCTGCTTCCTAATTGATTCAGCGACCAGCTCAGATATTCCCTGATAGATCCGCCACAATGCTGATACTCTTTGTCATCGCGTTCAAGCGCGCGGACAACATCGACCGCAGTCGTTCCGCTAAATTCTTTTTCTCGCCGTCGAAAGATCATCTGCCTCCTGGAGACCTTACCTCTAAGTACATAACAGTCCTTTGCAGAGTAATCGTCTCGCCACTCTGGCGCGAGAGTGTTTTCACGCGTGGATTGCAGGAGTTATCTCGTGTCTTACGCGAGGTGAGCTTGTGTCGAAGAGAATAGATGATGATCACCGTGGCAACCCGTGCCTAGAACGAGTGTTTTCACGCTATATGGAAGCGGCACTTTCATTTAACCTGAAGTCTTTTGCAGGTTGGAATTGAAATGAGATCAAATTTATCATCGCTGGCAACTTCATTCAGACGCTGGGCTAAGTTACTCATCGGATTCGCATGTTTTGGTTTCAGCATAGCCTTTATGAAACAAGCGAACTTAGGTCTGGGTCCCTGGGACGTTCTGAGCGATGGCCTGGCGGGATTAACCGGAATGCAGCTTGGTACTGTGTCCATCATTATAGGAATCGTCCTGTTGCTGCTCTGGATTCCGATTCGGGAAAAACCGGGTTTGGCGACGGTGCTGAATGTTCTACTAGTCGGTTTGTTTGCGAATGTGACCCTGGCCCTTGTCCACAGTCCGAGCGGTACCTTCCTGCGTAGTCTTTGGTTCGTGACCGGGTTAATTCTCGCGGGACTGGGTACAGTCTTATACCTGAGTAGTCAACTCGGTGCGGGTCCGCGTGATGGTCTCATGCTTGGCTTGAGCAGGATAAAGGGTTGGAGTGTCTCTCGCACTCGCACAGCTCTGGAAGTTCTTGTACTTATTGTTGGCTGGGTACTCGGTGGGGCGGTGGGGATCGGAACAGTCATTTTTGCGGTAACCATTGGCCCAACTATTCAATTCATCGCGAGCAAGGCTGGCCAGGACCTGGGGAACTCGACGATTCAGTCATGATCTGAATGCTGCGGACGCTTTTGTTATACTTGGCATCAAGCCATCAATTCAGAGGTACCAATGAGCATTCGTGGGCGATTACTGACGTTAGCGGTTGGCGGTGTTCTGCCGCTGCTAATTATCGGGCTGATCGTTCTGTGGGTGATTTGGACTGAAAAGCGAAATCAGCTCAACGACTCCTTGGAGCAGCAGGCAGAGTTAGTCGCAGTGGTTTTCGATCGCTGGCTCGACGCTCAGTATCAACCGCTCAGAACGATAGCATCGTATCAATCTGACCACCTGAAGGAACCTACTAATCTGAAGGCTGATTTGCGGGCGGCTATGATCCCTCGTCGCCCCTGGGTCGATATTCGTGTTCTGGACCCGACTGGAAAAGTTGTCGCCGTCGAACCTGCCGGCGCCGGCAATCTTCCCGCCGCCGTCAGCGAAAAGCTCCTCAGTGAAGCGAAACGCGGTGCTTCTGATCTACAAACCGATTGGACGCTTGGAGAAGGACACTACCTTCTCGCACTCGTAGTACCTACGGAAGGCGGCGGCGCAGTGATCGCCCGGATAAGCGGTTTGGCGTTAAAGGACGCACTGCATGGCATTACTTTGCCTGAGCGAGCAGTGGTTACCTTACTCGATCAGAATCATCGCATCATTTATCGGAGCCAAACCGCGGAATCCGCGTTGGGCCTGGATCTCAGCGGCACGGATCAACTGTCAGCACTAAACGAACGCAATACCGCAGTCACGATGAGAAAAAGCTCTGTTGATGGCGTTGAACGAGTCTACGGTCTGAGCCGTGTTGGAAATACTGGCTATGTTGTGATGGTCGGGGTCCAAAGCGCCGTTCTTTATGCCTCTGCATGGCGACAGCTGATGAGCTATGCCGTAATGGGTCTAATAGTTGTGTTTTGCGCGGTGACGGCGGCACTCCTGATTGCACGAAGTATCGCACGGCCTGTGCGTCTACTCAGTTTTGCCGCCGACGAGTTTGGTAGCGGAAACTTCTCTGCGCGTGCGCCTGCCGAAGGACGCGATGAGATTTCGCGGCTGGGCGTTAACTTCAATGCAATGGCAGAGCGTCTGCAGAAAAGAGAAGAGAGGTTCACCGAGCTCGACAGACTAAAATCGGAGTTCGTCTCGACCGTCTCGCACGAGCTGCGCACACCTTTGACGACAATTAAAGCATTGACGCGTCTTTTAATGCGCGACGGATTGGATGAGAAGAAAAGACGTGAGTACCTTGAAACAATTTCAGTAGAGTGCGATCGTCAGATTGATCTTGTACTCAATCTTCTAGACCTGTCTCGCATCGAAGGCGGTGTGCTGCGTGTCACGCACGAACGAATTGACGTGCAGGAAGTGATCTCGTCTGTCGTCAAATCCGAAACACGATCGGCCGAAAAGAGAGGGCATGACCTTCAGTTCGAAGCCAACCTTGAAGTCCCGCCAGTCTGCGCTGATCCGAAAGAGCTTCGTCGTGTTCTGTCGAACGTAGTCGAGAATGCCATCAAGTACACACCAGACGGTGGGCGCATTGTCTTGTCTGCACTTCAACAGAATGGCCATGTGGATATAAGCGTGGCAGATAACGGCCGAGGTATACCGCCGGAAGACATGCCGATCCTGTTTGACAAATTTCACCGCGGGCGTCCAGCCCCCCACTCCGAGGCTATGCGTAATGCCACGAGCGATGCTGAGTTTTTAGAGGACGCCGATGTTTCCGGCATCGGCCTCGGCTTGTACCTGGCAAGAAATGTGATGGAGCAGATGGGAGGACGTATCACCGTAGAGAGCGAGGTAGGGCGAGGCAGCACATTCAGATTGCACTTACCGGTGTGGAGTGACGCAGGCTGCAATAAACGTAGTATTGAGGAAGGCGCCGATGGCAAAACAGTTGTTGGTCGTTGATGACGATCCCGGTCTCTTGCTTGCAGTATCGGAAACGCTGCGCGCCGAAGGTTATGAGGTGCAGACGGCTCGTCGCGGCAGTGAAGCAATGATCCGCGTTGCAGAATCCCTTCCGGATCTGATCATCAGTGACATTCGCATGCCGGGTATGGATGGCTACGCCCTTGTGCGTAATCTGCGCGCCTCACCGCGGACTCGTCTCGTCCCGATCATCTTCCTCACGGCTAAAGACGAAACAGCGGATCGCATCGCGGGGTTTCGTACCGGCGTGGATGCCTACGTCACAAAACCTTTTGAAACCGAAGAGTTGGTCGCTATTGTGAAGAGCATTCTCGACAGAGTACAGCGTACCCATTCTGACTTGGCGCGGATGTTTGGAGATCAGGAAGCCACTGAAGTAGACCCCGTACGCGATGAAGAGTTAACAGACGCAGAGTGGCGCGTTGCGGAAGCAGTCGCGCGCGGACTCTCAAACAAGGAGATTGCCGCCGAGCTAAAGCTCAGTTTAAGAACGATAGAGGGTCACATCAGCCGCATTCTCGACAAGAAGAATTTGAGCAACCGGGTGGAATTGGCCCTGCACGTGCGAGAACGACGGCAATCAGACTAACTTCAGAAGAATGGGAGGTGGTCTGCCAACCCATGATTTTTGTATTTATCAGGCAGAGCCGATCTTGCTCCTCCATTAATATCACCGCGCCATTGGCCCAATTAAGTAAACTACACTTGTCACATTAAAGCGTTTTAAAGCTGAACATTCCAGTTGTTGGCCAGGCGCCGTGTATATGCTCGTGCTTGCGCCGTAAGTTTCCCTTCAAATAGCACCTCACGCCTCCCTCAATATTTCGAATTGTCATAAGAATCAGGATTTAGAGGGCGATCACTTATTCAGCGCGCGCTTAGTTCAATGCGAAGCGGATTTCTGCGCCCTGGAGGCCACTGTTTTAAGTGAGGCAGTCAGGTGTAAATACGCGGAAATTCAGGTGTTAATACGCTACTTCGCTCGTGTCGTTCCGACTACTCTAGGCACTGTAGAAGGCGGATGGCTGCGAATATGAAGGAGTAATTAAGCGGATGTCCCTGGCGGAGACTAAATATGTGGTGTTTTCAGAACACGAAGTTAAAAAACAAGCAACAGAAAGTTTGCCTGAGACTCTGCGGCGTTGGCTTGTCAAATGTCCACAGTGTGCCGAGGTTAGATTGGTGGTAGGAGCGCGCGAAAACGAACGTTACGTCTGCAAGGATTGTGAGCACAGTTTCACCATCAGGCTCTCAGTCGCGAATAACAGTATTGAAGAAGGACTGGATCGATATAGCACTCTTAAGAATGGAGAAGAATAGACAATGTCTTATCACGGACCAATGCTGATTAAAGAGCCCGAGCTTCGTTGGCCCATCGTATTAATCGCTGCATTGCTAACCATGGCAATCGCTTTGCTGGTTGCAACGATGCACTTTGTGGCTTCGACGACGCCGTTGGTGAATCGGTCTTCGCCGGCGCAGTTCGAATGGATGCTACAACCAGGACACTCGGATTTTGATCAATTCAGACAACAGATCAGCATCGAGCAATTAATGGGAAACGAGAAGCTGCATCCATTTAATAACCTGGTGGTGGAATTGACTGGAGTGGTCAGAAACGAAACCGGCCAAGCCATTAGTGGACTGGAAATGCGCGGAGCAATTGTGGACACAGAAAACTCGATTGTTCGTGAACGAACTGTTGCCGTGATTCCTCTCCAACAAACCGCACTCGAGAATAACGAAGCGATCAATGTTCGTATTTTGCTGGAAGGTATAGACAGGGACTCAGATCGCGCGCGTGCAGTGTTGGAAGTTACTGGTATTACGTTTGACTGATCGGTGCTCGGCATTGCTGCAGGTCAGCCTTGAGAACGAGAAACGTGAGGTGGGATTGTGGAGGCCGTGCTTCAAGAAGCTCGGGTAGATCAAGCTGGATTTACAGATCGTGTCAACCGAGTTAGTAAGGTTTTCAGACGTGTATTGGGATGTTGGCACCGGCACATGAGTCTCCCATTTACACGAGGAAACGAAACTTATCGAACGTGTCTGGATTGTGGGGCTCGTCGCCGTTTCGACTTGGAACAGTGGAGGATGGTCGGTGCTTTTTACCGTCCTGAGAATCGGTCTGGTGGCCGGGGCCACCGGTGAGAACCAATGGAACTGAGAGGATTGGAGGTTGAGAGGTCAGATATGTCGGCACGAATGAGCAAGCTACAAACTTATGAGGAATCGCCGCCGCGTGTGTTGGCCGCTGTCGAACCTAATGGATCTAAAGTGTTGATTCCGTACGATGGCTCAACTGGCGCCGAAACGGCAATAGACGACTTAAAGAGAGCGGGGCTACCGCAGAAATTTGAAGCGCTGGTTGCAGTGACGGAAGTCTGGTTGCCCTCATCGCCATATGAGATTACTCGGGCCGTAAGTGCTCGCCGGCTGAAACTCCTGACGTCAGGACTCTCTTCTTTTGCGCCGGCAATGCGAGACTGCGAAGAGCAGCGAGTCTTGTCGCGCGAGGCGGACGATCGTATTCGTTCGCTGTTCCCCTCAGCCAATGTGACGACTGAAGCGATGCAGGAGAGTACATCCGTAATGAGTGCCGTCGTTCAAAAAGCAAAAAGCTATGGAGCTGAACTTATAGTTCTGGGCGCCCAACTCAGTCCGTCACCCAATATCACGGATTATGTTGGACCAGCTCTGAGCGTTGCTCGAGCTGCTCATTGTTCAGTTCGAATTGCACGACCGTCTCAGAGGAACGTTCATTCTCCGATACACATCGTGATCGGCCTGGACGAAACGCAATCTATGGAGCGTGTAATTGAGGCTGTGTCAGAGCGGGTTTGGCCCGTCGGAACCAAAGTAGACGTGGTTGTAATCGGGGAACTTGGACCAAGGGATCCCCTACGTGAATCGCAGAGGATACGTACATTGGAAGAACTGGTCAGCAAGTTGCGGACAGGAGGTTCGAACGTCTCGATTGCGCTTAAGTACGGAGAAGCACAAGAGCTGCTCCTGGAACATGCAAAGGAGTCAGCCGATTGCATTTTCATAGCTGCGGACATAAAGGCCCATCGTCAGGGGACGCGTAGGGAACTCAGCAACGTCGCTCAATCCGTTGTTCTGGGAGCGCCTTGTTCGGTTGAAATAGTGCGACCCAAAACCGTGACCGACGAACACTGGGAAATGCGGCTTGATTTAGGGAGGCAGGGAAGCGAATCGTAATTACTTATTCAGGACGAGAAACACAAATGAAACTATTGCTTGCAGTTGATACGATAAAAACTTTGAATATTCTTCTTGACTTCATCGAAGCGCGTTCGTGGCCTAAGGGAACTGAGGCAGGAATCCTTTCTGTACTGGAAGACGAGTCCGTTCCGGTTGAAACGTGGCGTTCCGAGGGTTATGGAGTCGTCGCCGTGCGCCGTGAGATGCAGAGACGAGGCGAACAAATAAGCGGCCTGGTGGTTGAGCGCTTACGTGCGATCGGAATTCCAGCTCAGGTCACAATCATGCGAGGAGATCCGGCATTCCTGATTCCTTTTGCAGCGCGAAAGTGGTCCTCTGATCTGATTCTGATTCGCGCCAACAATCGCATGAAGTTTCGAAACTGGTTGCTTGGCAGCGTGGCAAAGTCAGTTGTTGAGTATGCGCCGTGTTCGGTTGAAGTTGTTCGTGCGGGCCAGTCGAACGCGTTGGGCCGTAACATGAGAATACTGCTCCCCACCGATGGATCCGACGCTTCATTAGCTGCAACTCAGGCGATCGCTGAGATGGAATTTCCGCAGGATACTGAAGTGAAGGTGGTGAGCGTGATTAATCCAATCAAATATTCACTTGAAGAGATCGGGTTGCTACGCGGCAAGAATAGCGAACACGCGCACCGTGCCATTGGCAAGGCTGTCAACATGTTGGGGAGTGCGCCATTGAAGATCACTGCGGAAGTGATTGCCGGCAGGAGAGTTCGACAGATTGTCACTCGGGCTAGAGATTGGAACGCTGATCTCATAGTCGTCGGTACTGCGGAGCGAGAAGGCTTAAAGCGGCTGATGTCGCGGGGCACTGCTATCGAGGTCGCAAACCGAGCGCATTGTTCTGTCAGGGTAGTCCGCGGAAACAGCGTTTCCCATGACGAACAACTGCCTCCAGGTCCGCTCCAGACTGAGCAGGATCGAAATGCGGTGTCTGGAGCAGGTCCCTTGAGGAAGGTTGCATAGCGAAAATGCCTGAAGATTACAGCGTTAAAACTTTGGAGTAATAGCATGACGAAACGATTAGAAAAAACCGCAAACATTTACATAACAGAACCGGATTACAACCGTCTTAGCGCACTAATCGAAAAGAGGCGTGAAGGGAACGGTGTAGATCGCGAATACCTCCACAAGTTGGAAACAGAATTGGATCGAGCAGAGATTCTGGATCCTCAAGATATTCCGGCGAACGTAATAACTATGCGCTCGACTGTGCGACTGAAGGATTTAGTGAGTGGAGAGGAGAACACTTATTCATTAGTGTTTCCGACAGAAGCAGATTTTAGTCAGGGAAAGATATCTGTTCTTGCGCCGATTGGGACTGCGATTCTCGGTTATAAATGCGGCGATACCATTGAGTGGACCGTGCCGTCTGGGCTGCGAAAACTCAAAGTGGACGATGTCATTTACCAGCCGGAGGCTGCTGGTCATTTTGATCTCTGATTGCGTGAGAATCGTGTTGTGATGCCATCGCGGTTGGAAGAGCAACCACGATCAGTTTATGTCAAGGAGTAATAGCGATGAAGATTCTTATTGCTTACGACGGTTCCAATTCGGCCAATACTGCGATTGACGGATTGCTGCGCTCCGGTTTGCCTGCTGCCGAAGTGGAAGCGATGGTTGTGTCGGTAGGCGAAGTATGGCTCTCCCAATAAGGATAACCTTCGGTGATATACAGACTCTGTCAATGCAACAAGTCTACATCCTTTATTAGAACGGATTTTTAGAGAATCATTTGTTTTCTTTGGTCCAAAGATGCGTGGAAGATGCGGGGATCACTTGGTGATACCAAGCAGGACGTAACCTTACTTTGACGGCCGAAACGTCGGTAAATACTGCTTAGTATCGCTTGGTAGCACCAGGTAAGAAGCCGGATGGAGGATTTTTAAGTCTTATTTAGAGTGTTTCCCTCAGTTTTGATCAGGTTCTCTCTGTGTTGATTCAATAGCGTTTTCACTGCTTACTGACTCTCTCTGTATCCCGCAGTATCACGCCGTTTGTTTGGGTTGGCACACTATCGGCACACAAGAAACTTAGACCACCCCCCATGCCGGGAGTTCGATCTTCTGCTGTGGGAGTTACGGGGCCACAAACATGGAATTTCGGTTAATTTATGAAGGCCCGCTCAGGTCGAACGCTGACGCTAAAATAAGCACGCGATCCGCAAGGTGTCCATCAACAGCTTAAGCACCTTTGGGAGCAGCACGAACTGCTGCAATTGGCGAGCACTCGTTATGTCAGCCCCTTAGAAGGCCCTGTTTTAAATATCCTTGCCAAGAAGTTTCACCGATGCGGATTTCGTTTTGTGCCGCTAGTTAATAAACGATTCGAGTTGATATGCGAGTCTGAACATTTTTATTCCTTCGTCGCTCCAAGCCGGGAGAGCTAATCAAGCACGGCGGGGATTTAGATAACCGAATGAAGACGTTGTTCGACGCGCTCAAGGTTCCGCAGGACTGTGACGGAGTTGTTGGTCCTCCCGATCCTGATGAGTCTCCGTTCTTTTGTCTCTTGGAGGATGATGCTTTGATCAGTGGTCTCAAGATAACAACGGATAGATTGTTAACCCCGGCAAATGCGGGCAATTGTCGTCACGATGTGGTTCTGGTCGTTCACGTTAAGATGAGCGCGGCAGAGAGTCTTTGGTACGGAAACACTCAGTTCAAAAAGTAGCAACAGCTCACGTTGTCAACGAGGTTTCGCGACATTTTTTGATCTTAGCTTTTCTGCTCGCCATTTCATTCGGATGATTATGTCATCATATGTTCGCAGATGAAGATCCGGCCGATCTGTTTGCACACTGCGCTCGTCCAATGGGTCAACTTTTGTTGATCGTCTACCGATGATAACAAGCATTTTTGGCCTATAGGCTCTTAGACCATATCTTTCCAACACCGCGTTGCGATTATTTTCTTCCTCAAAGTATCTCCCGTACTCACGTAGCTGTGCAGCAGCTTCTGCCACGGCAGCAGAATACCGCATCCGATTTTTCTTTAGATTGAATATCGGAGTAGAGGGGAGCTTTAGCTCCAAGACATCGCACAGCTCACCCGATATAGGTTCCAAGACGAAGTCGGGAATCAACGGTTCGCCTCTATTCCTTGAGAGAACAACATGCGGATGAGCTTCTTTGTATTCATCGTTCAAGATGAAATCCTTGTTTCGAATAAAGAAATTTTGAAAGTCTTTTTCACGACTTTTGGGATTGTTGATAAGCCATTCGAGTTCTGTTATTGCTTCTTGTAGGTTTGATAATTCCAGCGGTGCGACATGTATGAAGTTATGAAAGTTCTCTGCTTCATCAAGGAACCTGTATTGGCCATCTGGCAACAAGGAGACTAGCTTGATCTTGTCGCCGACGAGCGCAAGCGCAACGTACTCTTGATCGGGCAATAGCTTTTGCGCAGGCCAATCGCCTCGGTCATTTCCGACGAAATTCACCTTACCTCGGACTACTTCCTCAAGAGCTATCCTCGTTGGCTTATGCTTTGCGGGATCAATGTTGATCTTCGGAACAGCTCCACGTTTTAGCTGCTTGGCTCGCTGCGCCGCCAGAAGGATTACCCTATATTTGGAATCGACCTGAGGTGGATCTTGGTCTTTCCTGTATTCAGTGTGTTTCTCATCGGCTGGAGGCTTTTTGGAACTCATCAACGAATGGATGCGTGAGGCTTACGAGAACAAGCCCTCGCAAGCGAAGAAAAGAACATTAGGCGCGCCCGTACGATATTCTGGCAATGACTAAGGTGTCAACCATACAATCCAGAACCGTGACAGACGAATAAGCAGGCAAAGACAATTCTGAGGGCGCATACCGCCGGACAAGGCGCGCACTAAGACGCCCTTGGGCATTAAGCGCGGAGTGACAGATGCAGTTGCAGGTTCAATAGTTTCGCCTTTTCTCCGTTGACCAGACCATCTGCCAGCCCGGCACGAAGATTGATGCCACCGGCGTATTTTAAGAAACGCATATCCTCTTGCTCTCGCACGAGCGCGACGCGGAACTCATGTTCCTTTCCGGGCTGAACTCCCGCTAATCGGTGTGCGCTATCGAGTGCACGTGGCAGCACAGTGCCCCACATCTGTTTTAGCTCACGACACAAGCGCCCCGTTTCAGCCTGTGTCAGCCGCTTCAATCTTCGTGATTTCGCCATAAGCACAACTCTCCCATACTCAGAGAAAGAGAGCAACAATAACCTGAATAAACTCTTGCAGGCTATAGACGCTCAGAGTATAATACGTGCATGATCAAGATCGAATTGGAAAAGTTGCTACAGGGTCGTAGCCTTTACTGGCTTTCTCAGCAAACAGGCATTCGTTGGGCGACGTTGGCGGCAATGGCTAACGGCAAGGCGCAAAGGTTGAATCTTGAGGACATAGATTCGATCTGCGATGCGCTCGCATGCCAGCCGGGCGATTTACTCACAAAGGTTGAGCGCAAACCTAGAAAGAAGGGCAAATAAATGGCGGGACAGATAGTAAAACGTGGCGACAAAACTTGGGTCGTTCGTATCTTTCAAGGCCGCGATGAGAATGGAGCGCAGATACGTCAACAAAACGATTCACGGCACAAAGAAGAATGCAGAGACGTATTTGACAGCGAAGCTTCGAGACAAGGATCTAGGCATCAATATCGAACCCGCATCTGAGTCGCTCGACAAGTATTTGCACAAATGGCTGGAAAGTTCTGTCAAGCCGCGCGTCCGTCCGCTTACTTACCATGATTACGTTGCTTTGATGACAAGGTATATCCGCGAGCCTTTGGGTGCGATCAGGCTGGCAGATTTGCGGCCAATTCATATTCAAAAGGTTTACCAAACAATGCAACAGCGCGATCTGTCGCCGCGAGTGGTCCGATACACTCGTGCCGTACTATCATCCGCGCTAGAGCAAGCTGTTAAGTGGGATATGTTGCACCGCAACCCGTCGAGCGCCGTTGACCTCCCTCGAATGGTTCGGAAGGAAATGAAAGCAATGTCACCCGTAGAGGCCAGCCGCTTTCTGGAATCTGTTAAAGGGACTCGCCACTACGCTCTTTTTAACTTCGCTCTAACAACGGGGATGAGGCCGCAAGAGTATCTCGCCCTCAAGTGGTTTGATGTTGACCTCGAAAAGGGAATGGCAACCGTGCGCCGGGCCATTGTTTGGAAACGCGAGAAGGGCGGCGGATGGGACTTTGCTGAGCCTAAGACCTCACGATCACGGCGGACGATACCTCTGCTCGCTTCAACTGTGAAAGCCTTGTTAGAGCACAAGCGACAGCAGGGGATACGGCGTTTGCGCATGGGTTCTGAGTGGCAGGATCACGGCTTAGTTTTTCCCACCAGCATCGGAACGCCTTACACGCTTTCATCGCTAACACATAAGTGGTTCAAGCCCGCGCTCATTAAGGCCCAATTGAGTGGATTTAATCTCTATAGTTTGCGGCACACTCACGCTACGATCTTGCTGGCGAACGGTGAGAACGCGAAGGTTGCGAGTGAACGACTGGGACACTCGACGATAGTGCTCACGCTCGACACGTACTCTCACGTCCTGCCCGATATGCAGCAACACGCGGCTGTGAGCGCATCGAGAAGCTGCTTTTCAGCGGTCTTGGCGGGTAGACATCAGAGCACATCTGCTCTCGGTTTATAACCTGCGGCTTGCAGTTCCTTGTAGAGCGCGGTCGTGGCTTCATCCAGTCTTTCTTGGAAAGGAATCCAAATCAATCCGTCAATATCACCGGGCAATTCAATCGACTGTTTGTGCAGGATTGCCACTCTGCGACGCCCAAGACGCGCCAAGACCATTCCCAACTCCAGAACAACGTTCTGACGCGCACGATATTTTTTCTCCTCTGGCTTTCCGGCAATGTGTCCCTCATCGTCTGGAGTAAGCAGAACACACGCATATCCGATATCCCCGTGCTCGCCAAGATAATGCTCCAATTTCTCGATGATAGTGTCACCCTGAGCAGGAACGAGGGCCAACACAATCGGTTCCAAGCCCATCCGTCGCAAAAGAAGCTCTAAAGCGTCTCGCGTTGGGATGTCGTGTCCATAAACGATAAAGATCGGAGAAGTTACTACAGCTTCGGCTGGCACGGCCGCGACTGCCCCTCGCACGCCAGGCGCGCCGTCTGTTGCCCATTCTTTCACTGCTCGCCCGAGATCTGATTCGGTATTCCCCTGCGGAACAAACTTACCGCTATCGTACACGCAGAAGATCTCTCCGTCAGGGCCACGGAATCGAGCCGCCAGTTGAATTCGATCCTCCGTGAAATCTACTTGTTTCTGATTGAGGAAATCTCGAAGATCATCAGCTTTCACAGTTCTCTCCCGGCCTCAGCCACACCCCAATCACCGGAGTTGACACACTCTAGGCACACAAAGCACAAAAACCAGCCTTTATTCAATGGGTACATGTCTGTCTGTAAACCATTGACACCAAAGTGGTGCCGAGGGCGGGAGTCGAACCCGCACGTCCTTTCGGACAACGGATTTTAAGTCCGCAGCGTCTGCCATTCCGCCACCCCGGCATGTTATCCGTGAACCGGATTCTACTAAGCATTTCCTCTTTCCGCTAATATCGATGACGTTAAGCCCAATACGTGATGCGGGAGACGAGGAATGGTCTATCGGTATTCGCCAGGACTCCCCAGCACCTATGTCGTTAGATTATCGGGTTAACGATGAATCGGAACCATATCCAACTCCGTCTGACCGCAGTTAAATTGCGCTTGGACAATCATTTAAGTTGACACTCAGAAGCCTCGTTTGCCAATTCTTAACTCCGCTGCGTCCGGCCACGCACTCCGCGAAGCCGGCAAGTTGCATCAGGATCCGGGGAGTCGTTGTCTAAGATTTGGCGAAAGATAGTTAA
>Ga0207654_10001095_pt1 | contig 14674 bp, 8 predicted proteins | sample KBSC64metaG_FD_184355 | JGI IMG/M metagenome (GOLD analysis project Ga0207654, IMG submission 184355) | Corn rhizosphere microbial communities from Kellogg Biological Station, Michigan, USA - KBS C6-4 metaG (SPAdes) (version 2) | ecosystem: Host-associated > Plants > Roots > Rhizosphere > Soil...
CGCACCAGCGTGGCAGGCCGCCAAAACGCAGGTTTGATCGCCAAGCTCACAACCTTGAATTCGCGACGCATGTCTGCAAGACAGCGATCTTGGCGCATCGACTTGTTGAAGTTGCCAAATTGAGCGCAGAAGAGTTCGCCGTTCTTGCGTTTCTCATCGATGCGCCAAGACCTGATGCACTGGCCGACGATCTCAGCTCGAAAGATATTGTTGCCGAATATGCGAGGGTATTCAGAGCTGACACTACAGCCGCACGAAATTTGCTTCTGCCGATTGCGAAAAAATTTCTTCGGACCTACCGTCTCTCCACAATCTCACGCCGCGGCTACAGGACTACAATCTACCGGCGCGTTGCAAAGCGTTTTAGCGTGTCGTTGGATACATTGAAGCGAAGTATTCGACGCTCTAAATCCGATTAATTGCGTGCTTCTTGTCGGGAAACTTGGCAACGATGTGCTCCTGCCTGCACAGGAGACATCAATGTCTACAAATCTCAAAATGCTGCGCCTCCCGGCCGTATTGGATATTAGCGGCCTCTGTCGTTCGCAGCTGTATGCGCTCGTCAAAGCTGGGAAATTCCCGCCCCCGATAAAGTTGAGTGAGCGTTCTTCGGCTTGGATTTGCTCCGAAGTCAAGGCATGGATCGAGCAACGTATCTCGGCGTCTCGTGTGGCACAGGTGAAAGTGCCATGACTCAGGCCGCTCAAACTCGCCCATCAATGAAAGCTGCTGTCGTATTCACGTGCATTACGAGCACAAGGCCCAAACGTCTGACAAAAGTTTTTGGGCTTCGGAACGGCGCGCTGACTAAGCAATCGGCGGCAAATATGACGGAAGGCCAGGCAGATCGCCACCGCGTCGCTGGCCTCCAGATCTTGGCAAATTTCCTTGAGGCTTTGAAACCGAATCAGGCAATTGCTTGGGGCGTCACTGAACTCGCGAAAGTGAGGGTCACAACAGCTGACTGTGTGCTGGACGATTCGACTGCAATAGCTCGTAGTCGCGAATATTTCAGCTTTCGCGAACAGCCGGGCGTATTGATGTTAGATCACGACGGCGCTCCGGGCGATGTGCTCAACTGTGACGAATTGCGTGATCGATTGATTGAAGCTTGCCCTGCGCTTTCTTCAGCGCCGATGTTGTGGCGGCCCAGCGCATCATCGGGCATTCGTATGGCAGACGGCCTTCTCCTTACCAATACGGGGAAGCATCGCTTGTATATTCCGGTGGCGGATGCCAGTCAGATACCTGCGGCAGGAAAACGTCTACTGCATTTGTTGTGGGCTGCGGGACATGGCTGGTACGAAGTCGGCAACGCAGGTCAGGCGCTTGAGCGTTCTCTCGTGGACGGTTCCGTGTGGCAGCCGGAGCGCCTCGACTTCGCCGCGCGCCCGATATTGCAGGATGGATTAGTACGATCATCGGGCGAATACAAGATTTACGGCGAAGCGGATGCGCTGTTTGACCTGTCACTGATTCGGCTTGACGATGCGGCGGAAAAGCAGGCGACAAAGAATCGCAAGACGGCGCGTACAGGCGTGCGGGAGCAATGTGCTACCAAGCGCGGTGAGTGGGCATTGGAATGCGCGTCTTCGCTTGCCAAGGAAAGGAAGATTTCAGTCGAGCAGGCCCAGTCTGTGCTGCTTCGTGCCAGTGAACATCAAGTATTGATGGGAGACTTCATATTGGTGGCGGAAAATGGATCGCGCGTCAGCGTTGGCGAGGTTCTCGACGATCCAGACCGTTGGCATCAAGCCAAGTTCGCTGATCCGCTCGGCGACTATCCCGATGACCAGCGTATTGCGACCGCGAATCTGAAAAGCGGAACGCGTCCCGCCTTACGGAGTTTCGGCCATGGTGGGCAGACATTCGAATTGCGCCGGCAATCGACTCGGATACAAGTTGGCAAAGGTCGTCGTGTCGAAGCGACAGACAACACGCTCGCCGTATCCGAGGCGCGGGTCCTTAGAGCTTTGCAGAGCGACGATCGGTCCGCAAACATGTCGTAGTAGAACGCACTCGGGTTCGCATAGTGGATAGCGCCGACTGCTTCGAAGAGCGCCCTAACGCTGTGGTTGCCTTTGTCCCACCATCGCGACTCCACTATTGAGATTGGTCCAATGCTCATGACGCCTCCCCTGAAGTCGCCCACCATGGAGCTAAGCGGCAGCTGCCGCAGTGAACATCAGCTTACTGCAACCGAGCCACGGCCGACCGCCTGAACAAATAACTAGGTGTTACCCCTGCGGAGTGCGCGAACTGCTTTACGTACCTAGCAGGCTCTTACAAGCATCAGGGGTATGATTCGGGGTACGTAGCGAAAAACAAAACGTAATTGTCTTTATAAATCAATTGACTGTAGCAGCTTATCGAGTCCGTCTCGGGAGCCATATGACACAAGGGCCGCAGCGGTTTTCCGCTGTGGCCCTTTGTTCATGGCGCCATTCGGATACGTCATCGCCAGGATAGGTTCGGCCGTGCTTTTGCGTTTACATCCCGTAACGGTGTGAATGGAGGCGCGTATGCGAGGTTCCCACAACCTGAAAACGGCCCTGGCTGCAGCCGTCGCGCTCGCGCTCGGCGCCAGCGCTGCGTCGGCGGCCACGATCACCGTCGCCAGCGCGGACGATGATTTCCACGCCAGCACCTGCAACCTGCGCAACGCAATCGCGTCGTTTCGCACAGGCGTGGCGCAGGGTTCCTGCGTGCTGGTCGGATCCGACAGCGATACGATCGACTTCGCGCCGGCGCTGGCCAATTCCACGATCACCCTCGCGCGCGGTGAATTGACCATTACCGGGCCGGTCATCATCGCAGGCAGCGGCCAGACGATAGACGCGGACTACGGTTCGCGCGTGCTGTATGTGGTCAATGGCGACCTGACCGCAAGCGATCTGACGCTGACGCACGGCTATGCGGGTGGTACGGGGCGCGGCGGCAGCGGTGCCGGCATGTACGTCTACAGCGGCAGTGCGACGCTGACCGATGTGACGATCAGCGACAACTTCGCGCTCGGCGAAGGCGGGGGCATCGATCTCGATGGCGGCTCGTTGACGCTGTCGCACGCGACCGTGTCCGGCAACACTTCCGTGCAATCCACCGGCGGCATCTCGGTGTACGGCACGGCAAACATCGGCGATTCGACGATTTCCGGCAATACCGGCGCGCGTACCGGCGGCATCGCCATTTTCTCAGGCTACAGCTATTCGACCGTCAGCTCGATCATGAGCATCGCGCGTTCGACCATCGCCAACAACAGCGCCGTCTGCACTAGTGGTCCGTGTACTGGTGGAATCTACAGCGACTTCGGAAATTTCATCGCGGTCAACGCGTCGTCGATCTCGGGCAACAACGCGTCCGGAACCATCGATCTGGCGACTGGCGGAATGTACCTGTCGAACTCGGTACTGACTCTGGTCGATTCGACCGTGGCGCAGAACGGTGCAAAGGGCAACAGCAAGGTCGCCGGCGCGATCTCGCATTCAGGAACGCTCTACGGCACGTCGGTCGTGATCAATGCCACGATCTCCGGCAATAGCGCAGCCAGTTACAACGCCGGCAGCAATGTGCAATCCGGCATGCTGCTCGGCTACGGCGGGGATTCGAACCTGCAGTTGCGCAATTCGATCATTGCCGGCAATGCGGGCGGCACTGATCTCGGTGTGTCGGGAGCCGGCGCAGGCATGACTTCGAGCGTGGCTGGCACGATCGCCAACATTGCACTGTTCAACGCCGACCTGACCAATCATTTCACCAACGCTCCAGGCTTGGGCACGCTGCAGAACAACGGCGGCCCGACGCAAACCATGGCTTTGCTGCCCGGAAGCGTCGCCATTGATGGCGGCAAAAACGCGTTCGTGTCGACGAACTACGACCAGCGGGGGCCGGGATTTCCGCGCGTGTTCAACGGCACCGTCGATATCGGTGCGGTCGAATTCCAGGGCGAACGGATTTTCGCAAGCGGGTTCGAGCCCGGGCCTTAGCCACTGCGCGTCTGGCTGATCTTAACGATTATATGATACATTATATCGTTACATGACCGGCCCCGCCGGTGGCGGCGGATTCGGCATGACGGTTTGCAGGTACCCGATGGTTATGGGCGCGGTCGCGGCGGCGCTGCTGCTTGCCGGCTGCGCGGTCGGACCCGATTTCCACAAGCCCGCGGCGCCGGATGCGAAAACGTATACGTCCACGCCGCTGCCTGCGCAAACGGCCGGCGCGCCGGTGGCAGGCGGTAACGCGCAACGCCTGGAAAGCGGCGCCGATATCCCCGGCGACTGGTGGACCCTGTTCCAGTCGTCGCCGCTGAATGCGCTGATCGAACGGGCGCTGAAGAACAATCCGGATCTCGCCGCCGCGCGCGCAGCATTGACCGTGGCACGCGAAAACACGCTGGCCCAGCGCGGTGCGTATTTTCCCGCGGTCAACGCGGATTTCTCCGCGAACCGGCAGAAGCAGCCCGGCTCGCTGGCGCCGGTGCCGAGCAACAACGCCTTCGAGTACAGCCTGTTCACGCCGCAGTTGAGCGTGTCCTATGTGGCGGATGTGTTCGGCCTGAACCGGCGCAGCGTGGAATCGCTCGATGCGCAGGCGCAGGCCGCGCGCTTCCAGATGCTTGCGGCGCAGATCGCGCTGACGGCAAACGTGGTCACCGCTGCGGTGGGCGAAGCCAGTTTGCGCGAACAAGTGCAGGCGACCGAGCAGCTCGTCGACATCGAAACGCATTCCGTCGAGATCCTGCGCTACCAGTTCGACAAAGGTTATGCGAGCCGGCTCGATCTCGCCGCGCAGGAGTCCCAACTCGCGCAGACGCAAGCCGGTCTGCCGCCGCTGCGCAAGCAACTTGAACAACAAAAACACCTGATCGCGGCGCTTGCCGGCGAATTCCCGGCGCAGTCGTCCGCCGCCGATTTCGATCTGACGAGTCTGACCTTGCCGCGGGATTTGCCGTTGAGTTTGCCGTCGCAACTCGTCGAGCAACGTCCCGACGTGCGCCAGGCGCAGGCAAACTGGCACGCGGCCAGCGCGCAGGTCGGCGTCGCCATCGCCAACCGTCTGCCGCAGATCACGCTGAGCGCGAATGCGGGCAGTTCGGCGCTGGTTCTCGATCAGGTGTTTCATGCCGGCACCGGCTTCTGGAGCATGGGCCTGGATCTCGCCGCACCGATTTTCCAGGGCGGCACGTTGCTGCACGCCGAGCGCGCGGCGAAGGCGCAACTCGTGCAAGCCGCCGCGCAATACCGCAGCACGGTGTTGACTGCTTTCCAGAATGTCGCCGACACGTTGACCGCGCTCGACGAAGATGCAAAGGCATTGCAGGCCGCTGCTGCCGCCGCGGACGCGGCAAAAACGACGCTTGATCTTGCGCAGCGGCAGACGCAGTCGGGCTATGCGAACGAGCTGTCGCTGCTCAATGCGCAACAAGCCTGGCAGCAGGCGCGCATCGCGCTGATTCAGGCGCAGGCCAATCGCTACGCCGACACTGCGGCGCTGTATCTGGCGCTCGGTGGCGGCTGGTGGCATCCATCGAAGGATTCCGGAAACGAACATGAAAACTGATTGGCTTGTACGCGCATTCGCGGCGCTCACCATTGCCTGCGTGGCCGGTTGTTCCTCGTCTGCGAACGACGCGCCGCCCGTGCCGACGAAAGCGAGCGACGTGAAACTGAGCGCGCAGCAACTTCAGCACATCGCGCTGTACACGGTTGCCGATGAACATTTCCACGAATCGATCCGCACCAATGGCACGGTCGATTTCGACAACGAGCGCGCCACCGGCGTGCTCGCGCCGATGTCCGGGCCGGTGACGAAGCTGCTGGTGGCGCCGGGCGATCGCGTGCAGAAGGGACAGGCGCTGGCGCTGGTGCATTCGCCGGATTACGCCGCCGCCGTCGATGCCTACCGCAAGGCGCAGGCTGCCGCGCTCAATGCTCGCCGCATTGCCGATGTGGACAAGGATCTGCTCGCGCACAAAGGCGTGTCCGAGCGCGAAGCGGCGCAGGCGCAGTCGGATGCGATCGGCGCCGAAGCTGACGCCAGCGCGGCCTTGCAGGCATTGGTCGCGCTCGATATCGATCCGAAAATTCTCGACGCGCTGCGCCAAGGCAAGCCCGCGCCGCAGATCGATGGCGTGATCCGCGCACCGCTGGCCGGCACCGTGGTCGAGCGCACGATCGCGCCCGGCCAACTGTTGCAAGCCGGCACCACGCCGTGTTTCACCATCGCTGATCTTTCGCGCGTGTGGGTGATGGCGCAGTTGTTCGGCGACGACGCGAATCGCGTCGGCGTGGGCGATAGCGCGCACGTCGAGGCGGGTGCGACGACACTGGATGGCACGGTGACGAACGTCGCTGCCGAAGTCGATCCCGCCACGCGCGCCGTCGCCGCGCGCGTGAGCGTCGACAATCCGCATGGCGCGTTGAAAAAGCAAATGTACGTGCCGGTGACGATCGTCTCGCGCAAGGACAGCACCGGCTTGCTGATTCCTGCCGCGGCGGTGCTTCGCGACGATGAGAACCTGCCGTTCGTTTACGTCGCGCAATCCGATGGTGGTTTCGCGCGTCGCCCCGTCACGCTCGGTTACAGCGACGGCGAGCATGACCTCGTCAGCGATGGCCTGCACGCGGGCGACAAGATCGTCGCGCAAGGCGCCATTTTCTTGCGCTTTATCGAAACCCAATGAGCGACGAGACCTTGCCCAGCGGCGCGCAACTGCGCACGCCTTCGCTGATCAATCGCATCGTCGCGACTGCGCTGGAGCAGCGTTTCCTGATCGTGCTGCTGGCGTTGATCCTGGCCGGCGCGGGCTGGTGGTCGCTCGAACGCCTGCCGATGGATGCGTATCCGGATCTGTCGCCGCCGATGGTCGAGGTCATCACGCAATGGCCGGGGCATTCGGCCGAGGAAGTCGAGCGCCTGATCACGGTGCCGGTCGAACTCGCGATGAATGGCATTCCGAAACTTTCGACCAAGCGTTCGATCTCGCTGTACGGCCTGTCCGATGTCACGCTCACGTTCGACGACGGCACGAACAACGATTTCGCGCGTCAGCATGTGCTCAACCGTTTCGGCGACATCACTTTGCCGGGCGGCGTGACGCCGTCGATCTCGCCGCAGTCTTCGCCATCGGGTTTGATCTATCGCTACGTGCTGCAAAGTTCCGACCGCTCGCCGATGGAACTGAAAACCATCGACGACTGGATCGTCGCGCCGCAATACCGATCCGTGCCCGGCGTCGCCGACGATTCGGGTTTCGGCGGCGGCACCATGCAATATCAGGTGCTGCTCGATCCGGCGAAAGTCGTCGCGACCGGATTGTCGGTTGCTCAGGTGCAGGCCGCGCTTGGCGCAAACAACAGCAATGCCGGCGGCGGGTTTTATTCGCAGGGCGGACAGTTCTATTACGTGCGTGGTCTCGGCCGCATCGAAACCTTGGACGACATCGGCAACACCGTGCTCGCCGTGCACAACGGCATGCCGGTGCTGGTCAAAAATGTCGGCCGCGTACAGATCGGCATCGCGCCGCGCCTCGGCGAATTCGGCTACATGGATCAAAACGACGCCGTGGAAGGCGTGATCCTGATGCGTACCGGCGAGAAAACGCAGAACGTGCTGCAACGGATCGAGGCGAAGACGCAGGAAATCAATTCCTCGATCCTGCCGCCGGACGTGAAGGTGCATGCGTTTTACGACTTGAGCAACCTGATCCACGAAACCACGCAGGTCGTGCAGCGGAATCTTTTGCACGGCATGCTGCTGGTCGTGATCGTGTTGATTTTCTTCCTCTACGATTTGCGCGCCGGGCTGATCGTCGCGGTGACGATTCCGTTGTCGCTGCTGTTCGCGTTCTGCTGCCTGGATTTGCAGGGCGCATCGGCGAATCTGCTGTCGATTGGTGCGGTCGACTTCGGCATATTGGTCGACGGCGCGATCTTCATGGTGGAAAACATCTTCCGTCAGCTTGCCTTGCGCGAAGGCAAGCCACTCGACGCAAAAGGTCTGGTTGAAGTCATCAAGGATGCCGCGGCGGAAGTGGATCGCCCGCTGGTGTACGCAGTCGCCGTGATCGTCGCGAGCTTCCTGCCGATCTACGTGCTCACCGGGCCGTCCGGCACGCTGTTCAAGCCGATGGCCGACACGATGATTTTTGCGCTGATCGGTTCATTGATCGTCACGCTCACCTTGTTGCCGGTGCTGTGCGCGTGGTTCATGCGTAATGGCGTGCGCGAACGGCGCAATCGCATTTTTGAGTCGATCAAGTCGAGCTATGCGCGCGCGCTGGATTTTTGTCTCGCGCGATCATGGGGCACGACATTGGGCTGCGGCGCGATTCTCGCACTGAGTTTGTTGCTGGTGCCTTCCATCGGCGCGGAATTCATGCCCAAGCTCGACGAAGGCGCGCTGTGGGTGCGCGCGACCATGCCGTACACAATTTCATACGAGGAAGCCTCGAAAATCTCGCCGCAGATCCGCGCGATCCTGAGTTCGTTCCCGGTCGTCACCACGGTGACCTCGGAACTGGGCCGCCCCGACGACGGCACCGATTCGACCGGATTCTTCAACGACGAATTTTTCGTCGGCCTGAAACCGTATGCGCAATGGCAGGGCAAATACCGCGACAAGGCCGATCTGATCGCGGCGATCGACAAGAAGCTGGAGGCGTTTCCCGGCATCCAGTTCAATTATTCGCAACCGGCCGAAGATGCCGTGGACGAAGCCGAAACAGGCCTCAAGAGCGCGCTCGCGGTGAAGATCTTCGGACCCGACCTGCACACCCTGCAGGACAAGGGCAAGGCGATCAAGCAGGTCATGGAAAAGGTGCGCGGCATCGGCGACGTGACCCTGGTGCATGAGCTTGGCCAGCCAAGCCTCGCCATCAAACTCGATCGCGCCAAGCTCGCGCGCTACGGCCTCAACGTCGACGACGTCAACGCGCTGATCGAAACGGCGATCGGCGGCAACGTGGCCACGCAAGTCGTGCAGGGTGAAAAAGAGTTCGATCTGGTTGTGCGGCTGGATCGCCAGTACCGCGACAATCCTCAGGAAATCGGCAATATCCCGATGGCCACGCCGGACGGTGCACAGATTCCGCTCAAGCAACTTGCCGACATCGGCATCGCCAACGGCGCCTCGTTCATCTATCGCGAAAACAACTCGCGCTACATCGGCGTGCAATTCTCGGTGGCGGGCCGTGATCTCGCCGGCGCGGTGGAAGACGCGATGGCGCAGGTGGCAAAGCAGGTGAAGATGCCGCCGGGTTACCGGCTGGACTGGGGCGGCGAATACAAGCAATACACCGCCTCACGCGCGCAGATGAACGTGATCCTGCCGGTGACGCTGTTCGTGATCTTCCTGCTCCTGTTCGTGCTCTACAACAACATCAAGTTCCCGTTCATCACCGTGCTCGGTGTGCTGCTCTCGGCGCCGGCCGGCGGCATCCTCGCGCAGTGGCTCACGGACACGCCGTTCTCGGTGTCGTCCGGCATCGGCTACATCGTGCTGTTCGGCGTCTCGGTGCTCACTGCCGTGGTCTACATTTCCTACGTCAACGAATTGCGCCGCAGCGGCATGGAATTGAATGCAGCGATCCGCGAGGGCGCAATCCTGCGCCTGCGTCCGATCATGATGACCGCACTTGTCGCGGCGCTCGGCCTTCTGCCCGCCGCGCTCGCCAGTGGCGTCGGCACCGATTCGCAGCGCCCGTTCGCCCTCGTCATCGTCGCCGGCATGCTCACGCGCCTCGCGCTCAGCGTGTTCCTGATGCCGGCGTTGTATGCGCTGGTGGCGAGGCCGGGAGATCGGTTGGAGGTGTAGGTAGTTCTGCACATAGCGACATCGGAATCAATCGCCAGCAAATTGAACCCGTAAGCGCATAATAGTATCGTGCGCCGTCGCCTACACCGAGGGAACGGCTTATGTCATCGCACACGACAGCCATGCTCCGCACGCCAAGTCGCTTTGTGTCGCTTCTCGGCATTCTGGCACTGTGTGCTGCGCCATGCGCCATAGCGGATACGACGAGTCTGACTATTGCTGGAACTACCAAGGGCACCAGCAATGTTCCGGTAACGATGCCGTTTCCGATTGTCCGATTGGGCGATCTCGGCTACGAGACGATTCTCAACTACCACACCATCGATGGTTCAGCTTTCGCCGGCATCGACTACATCGCCGCCAGCGGCAGCATTGCGATACCGGTTGGCGCTTCGAGTGCGATGATTCCGGTGACCTTGAATCCAAACACCGGCGTGGGAGCCACCAATCAGTTTCAGATAATTTTGGAAAATGCGGTAGGCATTGGCCCGACACCGACGTTTGCCGCGCAGCAGACTTTCACCGTCGGAAACTACCCCAATTCTGTCGCTTCAACTGATGTAAATGGCGACGGCAAATTTGACCTTATCGTGGCAAACAACGGTAGCGGCACCGTTTCAGTGCTGATGAACGATACAGCGTCCGGTGCGACCATGCCCAGTTTTACTGCGCAGCAGACCTTCGCTACTGGAACCCAACCCGTTTCGGTGACAGTGGCTGATGTGAACGGCGACGGCAAGCCCGATTTGATCGTGGCAAATTACAACGACAACAGCATCTCGGTGCTGTTCAACACTACAACACCAGGTGCGATGACGCCCAGTTTCGCCGCGCAGCACATCTTTGCCGTTGGAACCCATCCCATCTCTGTCACGGCAGCAGATGTGAACGGCGACGGCAAACCCGATTTGATCGTAGCGAACGAAGCAAGTAACACCATTTCGGTTCTGCTCAACACCACTGTACCGGGCGCGGGGTTTCCCAGTTTCACCACCCAGCAAACTTTCGCCACGGGAAACTTTCCCTATTCCGTCACCACAGCCGATGTGAACGGCGATGGGAAGCCCGACCTGATTGTGACGAACTTCAACGATGGCACTGCCTCGGTTCTTCTCAACACTACGGCGCCCGGCGCGGCAACGCCCGGCTTCGCCGCACAGCAGGCCTTCGCAGTGGGGAATAGTCCGTATTCCATCGCCGCGGCAGATGTGAATGGGGACGGCAAACCCGACCTGATCGTGGTGAACGGTGGTGTCAACGCAGTCTCGGTGCTTCTCGACACCACTGCGCCGGGTGCGACTATGGCCAGTTTCGCTGCGGGGCAGACCTTCGCTACAGGAAGTTGGCCCAATTTCGTCACTGCGGCAGATGTGAACGGTGACGGCAAGCCTGACTTAGTCGTGACGAACTCCAACGATGGCACCGCCTCGGTATTACTTAACACTACCGCACCTGGCGCGGCGACGCCCAGATTCACCGCGCAGCAGACCTTTGGCGCGGGAAGTAATCCCTTTACCGTCACCACGGTCGATGTCAATGGCGATGGCAAACCCGATCTGATCGTCGCGAATCAAGATGGTATGAACAGGGTGTCAGTGTTGCTCAACACCACATCGCCCAGTGCGGCTACTCTCGGGTTCACCGCGCAGCAGGCCTTCGCCGTAGGATCCATTCCCTTCTATGCAGCCGCTGCCGATATCAATGGCGACGGCAAACTCGATCTGATCGTGACGAATGGCAACGACAACACGATTTCGGTGTTGCTCAATACAACTGCGCCGGGCGCGATTACGCCGAGTTTTGCGTCTCAGCAAACCTTCGCCGCCGGGAGCCTTCCCAATGTTGTTGCCGTCGCCGATCTCAACGGCGACGGCAAGCCGGACGTGATTGTGGCGAATCAAGGAGGTAACGCGGTCACAGTGCTGCTTAATACCACCGAGACTGGTGCTACCACCCTAAGCTTTGCGTCACCCCAAACCTTTGCCACAGGCTCACTTCCATATTTCGTCACCGTTGCCGATATCAACGGCGATGGCAAGCCCGATCTGATTGTGGCCAACGGTGGTGGTGCCTCAGTTTCGGTGCTGCTCAACACCACTACACCCGGCGCGACTGCGCCGAGCTTTGCAATCCAGCAGGTCTTCGCAACGTCAGGTGATCCCTATTTTGTCACTGCCGCCGACATGAACGGCGATGGAAAACCGGATCTGATCCTGACGTATAACACAGGCAACACTGGCGCAGTGTTGCTCAACACCACCGTCCCCGGTGCCTCTACGCCCAGCTTTGCCACACCGCAAGCCATTGCCATCGGATTGAGCAGTGGTTGCATTACCACCGCCGATCTCAACGGAGACGGGAGGCCCGATTTGGCAGTGACGAACTACGCCCGTGACACGGTCTCCGTGATGCTTAATACGACTACACCCGGCGCAACCACGCTAAGCCTCGGGAACCCGCTTGCCTTTGCCACGGGATCAGGTCCCATTTCCGTCAGCACAGCCGACGTCAACAATGACGGCAGACCAGACTTGATTGTGGCGAACTACAACGACAATACCATCTCTGTTCTGCGTAACAACACCGCCCCCGGCGCCATCGCGCCAAGCTTCAGCGTTCAGCAGATTTTTGCTGCGGGGCCACTTCCTCAATCCGTCACCACAGCCGATGTTAACGGTGACGGCAATCGTGATCTGATCGTGGTGAATTCAAGCGGCACTGTCTCAGTGTTGCTCAACACGCAATATCAGACTGAAGTGTTCGGCAGCCCGGTCACCGGCACCATCGTGCACGACTACATTTTTGCCGATGGGTTCGGTCTTTGAATTGCGCGATCAGCCGCCGCCCGTGACTTTAGCCCTATAGCAACCTCCTCCTGCGGGAGTAAGCTCGCCGGACTTTCACCAGAAAGCGTCGGGGAGAATTCCATGCTCAAGGTTTGCGTGGCGGCACTGGGTGCCGCAGGATTGCTTGCCGCCGTTTCGGCGCAGGCGATAACGGCGGATGAACTCATCGCCAAGAACGCCGCCGCGCGCGGCGGACTCGACAAGATCGCGGCGATCAAGACATTGAAGTCCGAAGGCAGCATGCGCTTCATCGGCGGCTTCGGCTCGATCGACCTGAGCTTCGTGCAATACAAACAGGCGCCGGATTCAGTACGCACCGAAGCGACGGTGCAAGGCCTGACCCAGGTGCAATCCTGGGACGGCAAGGAGGCCTGGCAGATTTCGCCGTTCCAGGGTCGGCGCGACCCCGAACGCATGTCCGCCGACGACGCCAAGTCGATGGCTGACGACGCGCCCATCGCCGGTTCGCTCATCGGCTACAAGGAGCGCGGCGATCGCGTCGAATACCTTGGCACCGAGGACGTGGACGGCACGAATGCCTACAAGCTCAAGGTCACGTTCAAGAACGGCGACATCGAGTTCGTGTATCTGGATCCGGATCACTTCGTCGAGATCCGCACGGTCGGCCAGCGCAAGGTGCGCGGCACGCTGATCGAGGACATCAACGACTTCGGCGATTACGAACTGGTGGACGGCGTGTATTTCCCGTTTTCCATCGACAGCAAGACCCGTGGCGATGGCGGCGAGACCGTGCTGACGGTGGACAAGGCGCAGGCCAACGCGCCGATGGACGCCGCGCTGTTTGCTTTCCCGTCCACGCCGAAGTCCGGCCAATAACGCGAGGCGACCATCATGAAAAACATCCAAAGTCATCTCGCCCTGGCCGTCGCTTCGGCTTGCCTGTGCGCCGCGAGTGTCGGTAACGCCGCGGACAAGACCGACTGGTCGCGTTTCGATTCCGGCGCGATTTCCGGTTTGAACATGCGCAACATCGGCTCGGCCGCGATGAGTGGTCGCATTGCCGCACTCGCCGCCGTCGACGAAAAAGACGGCAAGACCACGCTGTACGTCGGCGCGGCATCGGGCGGCGTGTGGAAGTCGACCGACGGCGGCACCACGTTCAAACCGGTGTTCGACCGCGAGCCGGTGCAATCCATCGGCGCGATCACGGTCGATCCGACGAACCACGAAACGATCTGGGTCGGCACCGGCGAGGCGTGGACGCGCAACTCGGTTTCCGTCGGCGACGGTATCTACAAGTCCACCGACGGCGGCGACACCTGGAAGAACGTGGGCCTGCCCAATTCCGAGCGCGTCGCCAAAATCATCGTCGATCCGAAGAACGGCAATAACGTCTACGCCTGCGTGCCCGGCAAACTCTGGAGCGATTCGGCCGATCGCGGCCTGTACAAGACGACTGATGGCGGCGCGCACTGGAACCTGATCCTCAAGGGCGGCAATCTTTCCACCGGTTGCGCCTCGATCAGCATGGATGCGAACAACCCGGGCGTCATCTTCGCCGGCATGTGGGATTTCCGGCGCAAGGGCTGGACGTTCCGCTCCGGCGGCGAATCGCCGACCGCGAAATCGGACAGCGGCCTGTACCGTTCTGCCGATGGCGGCGCCAGCTGGACCGAAGTCACATCCGCCGCGAACAAGGGCTTTCCGGCAAAACCTTTCGGCCGCATCGCGGTAACGGTGGCGCCGTCTGATTCGAAAATCGTCTACGCCTTCGTCGAATCCACAGACTCGGCGCTGTTCCGTTCCGACGATGGCGGCAAGACCTGGGACAAGCGCGACAAGAGCCAGCTCATGGTCTGGCGTCCGTTCTACTTCGCCAGCCTGATCGTCGATCCGAAGAATCCGGAGCGCCTGTTCAAACCCGACCTCAACTTGATCCAGAGCTTGGACGGCGGCAAGAGCTTCGCCAACGTCGGCGGCGGTACACATGGTGATTCGCACGTGGTGTGGATCGATCCGCGCGACACGCAGCATGTGTATGTCGGCGACGATGG
>Ga0207654_10001106_pt1 | contig 14576 bp, 8 predicted proteins | sample KBSC64metaG_FD_184355 | JGI IMG/M metagenome (GOLD analysis project Ga0207654, IMG submission 184355) | Corn rhizosphere microbial communities from Kellogg Biological Station, Michigan, USA - KBS C6-4 metaG (SPAdes) (version 2) | ecosystem: Host-associated > Plants > Roots > Rhizosphere > Soil...
AGCAGAAAAGATGAAGGTGCCCTTGCGATACAGTTTTCGAAGTGCCACAAGAATTCGAACCTCACCTTGTTCTGGTTCTTTGATTTGGCATTGTGAAGTCGATCCTGCGAAGAACGAGTGAATTCCGGGATTGAGACTCTACCCTTTTATGGCGAATCTTCCGACATCTTCGGCCACTATACTGCTGCTCCGCTGGAAAGATGGCGACCGAAAGCAATGGAGGAACTGCTGCCGCTCGTTTACGACGAGTTGCGGCGCCCTGGCGAGAGGCTACCTGCATCGCGAGCGTGCTGAGCACACGCTGCAGAGGACGGCCCCGGTGCACGAGGCGTATCTGCGGCTCATCGATCAGAATGTTGAATGGCAAAGCCGCGCGCATTTCTTCGGCATTGCGGCGCAGATGATGCGACGGATCCTTGTGGATCATGCGCGGGCGAGGGGTGCGTCGAAACGAGGCGAAGGACTGAGGGTGGAGCGACCCTGCCTCCAGGCAGTTCTATGATCGTGAGAGATGCGATTTGAGATCATCACGATCTTTCCCGGGTTCTTCGAGGGAATTTTTGAGCACGGGATCGTGCGCCGGGCACAGGCTGAAGGGCTGGTCAGCGTGGGCCTGCACGATCTGCGCGCCTTTACGCACGATCGACATCGTACGGTAGACGATCGGCCTTTCGGCGGCGGAGAGGGAATGGTGTTGAAGCCGGAGCCGCTGGCGCAGGCGCTTGGGGCTTTGGGCATTCTGCCCAAAGACAGGGGTCAGGGATCAGGAATCAGGGATCAGAACGCGGGAGAACAAGCGAACGAGAGAACGAGCGAACGTCCACTGGTGATCCTGTTGTCGGCACAGGGAAGGCCGTTTGCGCAGGCTGTGGCGCGGGAGCTGGCGAAGCTGCGGCACGTAGTGCTGATCTGCGGACGATATGAAGGCGTGGATGAGAGGATCAACGAACTCTACTGCGATATGGAGCTCTCCATTGGAGACTACGTCCTGAGCGGGGGCGAATTGGCGGCGGCGGTTGTTGTGGACACCGTGATGCGGCTTGTGCCGGGTGTGCTTGGGAACGAGGCTTCAGGAGAGTTTGAGAGCTTCGGCATTGGCGATGCAGAGATCAACGCGGATGTGGAAGGCGTGCCGCGGTCGCAGCATGGGTCGGGCGGGCTGCTGGATTATCCGCACTACACGCGACCAGCCGAGTTTGCGGGATTTCGGGCTCCGGAGGTGCTGCTGAATGGAGATCATCAGCAAATCAGGCGGTGGCGAAGAGAGCAGCAATTGCGGAAGACGCTGCGGAACCGGCCTGATCTACTGAGCGCGGCCACGCTCAGCGAAGACGATCAGAGAATGCTGGAAGCGATCAGAAAAGAAGGTGAAAAGTGAAGATCTCGACACCGCTGGAAATCGCTGCGTAGGTTGTGTTTGGAATCTGCTGGTTAGCGTGGATGCTCGCGTTTGTGCTGCCGCGATGGCGGGATGCAGGACAGGAGAAGGCGGTACGCGCGCGCGATCGTCGCGTATCGACATCGGTTTGGTGATGCTGGGATATGCATGCGAGTGGACGGCTGGACTAAGGGTAAAGATGCAGCTCAGCCAGGAGGAGCCCCGATGATTGATCGAACAAAACCTCATGGGTCGGCTCGAGATATGTTAATTTCGTCCACGAACGTGCCCCTATTCGGAGTAGCCGTCCAGGCGAACAGTTAGGCTTACATGAGGGTCTCAATTCCGTCTGGCATCCCTCGCATTCATCGTGTCGAGCGCGGAACTCAGAGCTGACCAGTGGTGTGGGGTCATAAGCCTATTTGGGGTGATCCAGATCTTCTGAGCTCCGCTGCTAATCGTGTATTCTAGGCCTTTTTGGAATGATTCGGGATCGAGCGATCCATGCTGGCCCTGCCACAAACCTACTGACACAAAGAATTTATCCGTGGGAAGACTATGGACAAGATCGCGTACGATTCTCGCGGAGACAACTGGCGACCTGTCTTCTACTCCGAAGTAGTTCCATACGACGATCTGATCGGCGCATTGCAATACGCGTGCGTATTCCAGGCCTGAGTCCCTGCCGCGCCTTTGAAGATCTTTCCAATTCACAGGCACATCAACAATGAGTTGTTTGCCACCGGAGTGAGCAGCGTCTGCGACGCGTTGAAGAAATTGCTGCATCTTCGCCGATCTCCAACGCCATATAGAGGGATCGTCTCGATTAACTGTTCTGGCTGATGAGTTCCTCGGCCACGCTGATCGGCCAGTTAGATCCTGATAAGAACGAAGGCATCGATCATCGAAGCAAAAGGAGTAGTAGTCGAGTTCCGTAAGAGCAATACTGTCCAACGGATAGTTGTGAGAGAGGTAATAAACCATTTCGATGATCTGCCGACCGTAGTCACCGTCCACCAGTTCGCTGAAGCATACCTGGTCACTACTGTGCACTCCGTCGAACCTGACTGCAGCCGACTCTTTCGAATGCACGATGAGCGCAGGCGCATAGAAATCGACAATCGCCACCGTTCTGAGTCGATGCTTCCTGAAGTCATCAATCGTGGTGCCCAGAAGGTCTTCTGGGGAGCGTTTTTGCATGGCCGACCAATGGGTCTGATGCCCTTTCCATTGAAAGTGCGCCCACTCCACTCGGCCAGCGGAGATGCCAACCGTATGAAGTCGATTGCGAACGGGGCTCTGTAACACCGAGGTTATGGCGTCATGCCAATCGTTCCAATCATCGAAATGGGTTGCAATCGCAATGTCGCTGATTTGATGTTTAGCCCCCGGAAGTTCAGCTGGACTGCCTCCTGATGTCTCGGATGGTTGTGCAAAGGCTGGAGTGCGCGAGGGCTCCGACCTGGGCAGCCGAGCCGCTCCAAATGCAACCAGTAACAACATGGCTCCGGCAATAAGCCCAAAGCCGCCCCTTCGTGCCATGGTTCCAGCCGGCAGTCTCTCGATCTTTTCCCATTTCTCCGCGTGTCCCATCCACTCCTGCCATACGGAGGACAGAACGACGAAGCTGTAAAAGAAGGACAAGGGCGCGATGAGAACGATCGCAATTGGCAGATGTTTTAGAGTTCTGAAGTCCCGATCGAGCACAATGCTATACGTCGCGACCAGCCCGAAAGTGAGCAGGCCAAAATAGAGCAGAACGTTCCACACCCAATCCAGCGCGGTGATGTTTGTGAACGCCATCCGAACCAGAAACGGAAAGGCGGCGACCTGGAGGAGCGGCACGACGGTGAGAGCGAAATAGTTGAAAGGAAGATAAACCGAAAACGGAAACGTGCGAGCGGGTCGAAACAGTTGGGAATGAATAGCCGAGACCTTCAAATAACTTCGCACCCAACGAACTCTCTGACGCCAGAGTGCTCGAAGATCCGTAGGACAGTCCGCGCGAACAATGGGACTTCCATCAAACACGATGCGCTTCCCGGCGGCTTGCAGGCGGAATGTGAAATCCAGATCTTCTCCCCACATTTGACGGAAGCCCCGGAGTTCGCAGAAAACACTCGCACGCACCGCGCCAAGATTACCGGAGATGATCGGCAGTACACCCAACATTGAAAGAGCTCGACGGACGAAACCCGTTCCAATGTGGCTTGTCACAGCGAGCACTTTTTGAAGCGGAGTTCGTGTGTTGAGTGGAATGTCATTACCGCAGACTGCGTCGATGGTGGGATCGGCAAACCACCGAACCATATTCCCCACCGTATCTGCGAGGAAGATGCTATCTGCATCGGTAAACAGAATTACCTCGCCCGATGAAACCGCGGCTCCCCTGTTGAGCGCCGTTGCTTTCCCTGCATTGCATTGTCGGATGTAGCGAACCTTGACGCCATCGACAAGTCCATCGATTGAGTGCTCTGTGGCATCGCTGGAGCCGTCATCGATGACAATGATCTCGAGATTCTCATAGCGAGATGCCAGAAGCGATTCCACGCAGGCCCGAAGCGTTTTCTCTTCGTTGTAGGCGGGAACAAGCACAGACGCCCGCCCTTCAAATGGCCTTGTCGATATCCTCTGGAGAGCTGCGCGTTTCCAGAACACGTAAGCGATTGTTAGTGGAAAACAAACAACAACCTGAACTGTCAGAAGTAAGGCAGCCAGACTGACTGGCAACAATATTACTTGTTCTATCAGTGGAGCGGGCGGGATCACTGGACCCATCGGTATACCCAAAAAGCTTCAGCATATGGAACACCAGCCTGCAGGCCCCGGTGGGCGGCGCGTCCCTTTACTAGTTCCGAGTCCATGTAGAATTTCCTACGCTGTGTCTTGTGGCTGCTGATCGCTAAAAGCTTGTCAGGTAAGAAAGCAGTGATGTCCACGAAGTAATTTGGTACAAATTCCTTCGGAGCGCTGATGCTTTCGTAACACAACAAAGAACAGCTCCGCGCTGCCTCTTTCGCGGCTTCAAATACTGCGAGGTGATCTCCGTGTGTCTCATGCGGACTGTGCGTGATGACCATCTGTATCCCAAGTTCCCTGATCTTTGTTTCAATAACTTCCCTCATCGCAGAAATATGCTCTCGCAGATGAGTATCGGGATAGCTCAACACCCAGAGATTGCTCAACCCGAGTTGATTCGCGCCCTGCCTCGCCTCGCCTTCTCGAACTCCCGCCGGCGCACTGGTACCGATCTCACCCTGGGTCATCACCAGCGCATATACCTTCTTGCCTTCCCGCGTAAGCTTCAGCAGAGAGCCTGCGGCTCCGAGTTCGATGTCATCTGGATGAGCACCGATCACAAGAATGCTCTCAACTTTAGGGCTCTGTGCGGATGCATGCATTTCGCGAAACAGAAGCAGCGTACAGATAGAAAGAGCGGTCAGGATGCCTGTTTCGAGAATCTTAAATATGACGTTCGATTCCGCGAGGACATGCAGCGTATAGATCACAACAAAAAGGAAGTAGAGTGCCGGCAAGATGACGGCATAGAGCCTTCTATGCATGGGGCTCTGCCACATGAAGCGCCTCTGCCTCTTGTAAAAGAACACGCTCGGCAGCGATAGAATGGCCAGAAACGCAACCGGTTCGCCGATCACATCGATCGCTTTTTGCGTATCCATCCGGCCATCTCTGCGGATCTCCTGAAGAAGTTCAATCGCCTGATGATCGTTCGGTGCGATACGTAGAGCCTGCGTCACCGCTTCCTCCGCCAGAGTTCTTTCACCTGCCTTCTGATACGCTCTGGCGAGATCCAATGCAGTTTCGATCGATTTGGGTTCGAGTTTCCAGGCTCTTCTGTAATCTTCTGCGGCGCTGGAAAACTCCTTGCGCCAAACGTAGGCATCGGCAAGAGAACGATAGCTGCTCGCTGTGGGGTTCAGGGCGACAGCGGACTTCAGCAAATCGATTCCTCCTGCCAGGTCGCCGCTCCAGGAAAGTACAGTGCCCTTCTGGGCGAGTAGCTCTGCATCATGTGGATGCGCGTCGATCCCCCGATTCAGGAAACCCAGAGATCGAGTGAAATCTCCCGCGAGTGCGTAAGTCTGTGCCAGCGATTTGAGTGCTTCGAGGTTGTCGGGGTCCGCTCTCAATACTGTCTCCAGTTGTTGCTCTGAATCGGAGTAGCGATGAGACCAACGAAGCACGTCTGCCATTCCAATCCGTGCCTCAACATTCGAAGGGGAGGCCCGCAGAACATCCTCATAGGTCACGAGAGCACGGTCGTAGTCGCCGCTCCAGGCAAGTGCTTCGGCAAGGTGCCATCGAGAGTCAATGTCATTCGGGCTCGCCTTCAGTGCTGCCTCATATTCGCGGATGGCTTCGACAAGCGCGCCACCTTTTATGTAGCGTTCGGCAAGCTCCCGATGCATGTCATCGTGTCGCGCGTCAGCGTGCGATACAGGCGATGACTCGACGCCGAGCGCGACTGCATATTCTGCGCAGAGTGGCGCAAGCCAGAGAACCACAGCGATTGCGGATTGCGAAAGATATCTCATCGGATTGGTAACCTGAAGCGCGTCGTAATGTAGATTGCCTGATCGTCTCGAATGGGACGTCGCACTACTTTCCCGCCGAAGGAGATTTCCGTCCACCTTGCCGCTTTCCAGGAAAGGCCTGCGTTATATACCTGCGCGACCTTCCCGCTGAATACACTTTGACTTGAGTAGTTGTCATAGACGTGACCCGCTCGCAGTTTGAGATTCTCGCGAAGGGACACGCTACAGTCGCTGAGGAACGAGTAGCTGGTACTTCGGTCCAAATCCCGGTTCGGCAGCATCAGCACGCTGGTTTCAAGACGAGGGAGCGACAACTGTGCACCTCCACCGACCAGGACCTGCTTGCCGTACACAGGAACCACGACATGATTCGATTTGTCGACCAACGTTCGGGCGGGATCGGGATCACGGAGTGCGGCTGCCTTCAGCTTCAGGCTGAGAGGCCTCCACGGAGTTTGAAATTCAACCTCTCCGCTCACCTTGTGATTGCTAGCGTGTTCGGATTGTTGAAAGAAGAATGTCGGTCTGAAGAATTCATAGGCGATCGTCGCTTGCACTCGCGGCGTCACCTTTCCGGACAGTTCGATGCCAACCGTCGGAACATGCCGGTATGCATTGGCGTCGGGCACGGGGGTAACGACGACTGGATAGTTGTAGTTGTCCTGCTCGAAACTGAACTTCGTATAAAAGGCCGGAGCGAGAAACGCGTATGCCTTTCCGTAATACGAACGACGCGTATAGAAGAACTTGTCTGAGTAAGAGGCACCCGCGTAAGGGTCGATGCGGTCGAGACCACCGTAGAAAAGTTCTGCTTGCCAGCCCTTCGTTGTTGAATCGGTCTCCCACCCACCGTATGAATTGAACACGCTCAGCCCGCGCTGGTAATCGAGATCGTCGAGCTCTTTCCTGTCCTTCCGCGGAAATGGTGAGAATTCGAGCTCTCTCTTATAGAGCTTTCGAGCCTCCGAAAAATGATGCGTCCATCTGTCGACGGTAGCAAGATTGCTCAGAAGCTCGGAGTCACGAATGCCAAGTTCAAGGGCACGTCTGTACTCTCGTGCGGCCCCAGTTGCGTTGCCTTCATGGCGGTATACGTCGCCAAGCAGTTCGTGCGCGGTGGCATTCTGCGGCTCCTTACTCAGCGTGGACAAAAGTACCGCCTTCGCTTGCCGCGTGGAACCGGTTTCGAGCAATCGAGAAGCTTGCCGTGTCGCTTCCTCACCCATGGCGATGAGATGGAATGCGCAAACAATCGACGTAACCCACAACCTTCGTGAGTTCACTGTTGCCTCCTCCAAGTAGCTACTAATGTGGTTAAAACTTCTTCGGCCGCTCGGACATTTGCGCCGACGCGCGCATTGATCTCGAGGATGCGCGGCAGTCCATCCAATCCGCGCCGAACATCGATATCAATTGGACCTTCGAGACCAAGCGCCGAGACGGCTGCTTCGGCCAGCTCTGCAACATCGGGTTCGTGGACGCGTTGGACGGAGAGTGCGTTGCCGATGATTCCCGCCTTGAGCGCGGTCTTTTTCAAAACGACGCATGCGGCAGTCCTGCCTTCCGGTTCACCGAAGAGATTTACGTCGTACTCATGGCCGGGAAGAAACTCCTGGAATATGCGATCGCCCGAAAGCACCGGCGGAAGTTCGCTGACATCAGCGTGCAGTTCGATTCCTCTTCCACCTCTCCCGCAGCGTGGCTTTGAGAGCATCGGAAACGGGACCATTTCGATGAGTGTCTGTTTCGAATCGCCGGAGTATGATCGCGGAACGGCTAAGCCATGCTTGACGAGGGCTTGTGCGGTTCGCCATTTATCGTTTGCAATCCGTACCGGTTCGGTATCGGAGAGGAAAACAGCGCAGTCTTTCTGCCTGATCGAGTCGCGACACTCGGCGATTCTAGGAAGCTCTTCTGTAACGGTTGGAATCAGTAATCCAATTTGTGCTTCTGCCAACGCCTGATTGAGCGCACAGATGAATGACTGGTCTGAAGCGGCTGGGAGCCGCATGGAGTTTGAATCTGGAATGACATTCATGTCGGCTCGGACCACTGCGATGCCGACATCCTGAAAATACTCAGACACGGCTCGACCCGCGGGTCCACCGGCACCGGTGACCATTGCAACAAGACTCTTCATGAACTGTGTGTCCCACAGTGATGCGTGTCTTGCCTACGTGCGCCTGCCCGGATGTTTCGGGTCTTGGCCGGCCGGTACCTTTCGCAGCGAGAGATGGTAAGGAGGTTTGTCGTAACTAGGTCATGGCAGCCTCTCAGTACCCCGAATCTTGGATCACTCGAGAGGAGTAGATGTCATTGGAAGGTCAGGACATTGTCATTTGAATGAGCCGTAGAGGCCTCTTTTCGCCCCGGTCACCGCTTCGACATGACTGGGAAACACATGCACTTTCATTCACTTTCTTCCTCGATGCGTTTGCATTTGGGTCAGCGACGGCTGAACTTCGACGTACACTCGAAACTGGGTATCTCGAGAAATCCCGGAGCAATCGAGACAGAACTTGGCGGGGGTATCAGTTTAGAAATGGGTTTCATTCTCTGCACTTTTCTCGAGAATGCGTTTGAACTTCGGACGCTGCTCTCACCGCCATTTCAAACAAATATCTTGAAAAGGTCTTTCTCAATCTCGTTCCTGGCACTCGGCATGACGCTCCAGGTTTATGCGCAGACTGATCCAGGTCAAGTCGCATTCTCGCTCGAACGGGAAGGCAAGTTGACTGAAGCTAAAGAAGCCTGGAGAGCGCTGGCCACGCAATACCCCTCTAAAGCGGAACCACTGGCGCATCTGGGGCTAATCGAATCGAAGCAGGAACAGTTTCCGGAAGCGATCAAGTACTACCGGAGAGCGATGGCGCTCGATCCCCGAATGCCGGGTTTACGACTGAATCTCGGCCTGGCTCTCTTCAAGGCTGGTGAGTACCAGGAAACGATCTCAACTCTCGAACCGTTACTGAAAGCGCAGCCCAGCGATCAGCAACTCTCGATCCTGATCGGAATGTCGGAGTATGGGCTCAGTCATTTCGCAGATGCGTCGCGGCTGCTCAAACCGGCCTCAGAGCGGGATCCGCAGAACCTTACGCTCCTGCTGACTTTGGCACACGCCTGTTTGTGGTCGAAGCAATACTCCTGCGTTCAGGACGCATTTCATCGAATTGTCGCCTTGAATGCCGAGTCTGCAGAAGCAGATATGTTGATGGGCGAGACGCTGGACGAAATGAAAGATCACGAGGGAGCGGTCCGGCTGTTTCGTGCCGCGGTGAGCGCGAATCCGAAAGAGCCTAATGTTCACTTCGGGCTGGGTTATCTGCTTTGGACGAAGGGACAATACCCTGAAGCAGCTACTGAGTTTCAGGCCGAACTCAGCAACGATCCGCAGCATACGCTGGCCATGCTTTATCTCGGAGATGCGAAGTTGCAGATGAACCTGCCGGATGAAGCGCGACCGCTTCTGGAGAAGGTCCTTGAAGCTGACAATACGAGCAGCATGGCGCATCGCGATCTCGGAATTGTCTTGGCCGACCAGGGAAAAAAAGAGCAAGCTTTAGCCGAATTCCAGGCTGCCATTCGGATCAATTCGAAGGATGTGAATGCGCATTACCGATTGGCGCGACTCTATCGCTCTATGGGAAAGACTGCAGAAGCGAAGATCGAGTTTGATAAAGCGAGCAGCTTGAACAAAGCAGAAGACGACAGGCTCTTGAAGATCATGTCGACAATACCAGCGACACACCAGGCGCCTGGATCCGGTACCAAACAACCACGATGATAAGTTCCGGATCGTTTCGGCCTTTGGCTCGATTCTGAAATTGCGTTCTTGCCTCTCTTCGCTTCGGCTCCCGCCTATTCTAAATTGTTCGTGTTCACGATCTTTGGTCTTTGTCGCGCCACCTTTAGTCCCAAAAAAGAAGGCCGGAGCAGAAGCTCCGGCCTTCTTCAATAGAAAGACGCAACGCTAAAAGATCAGTTTTGCGCCGATTTGGATTCTCCGTGGAGCGTGACCGCTTGTAACCTGACCGAACGAGGTATCAGCAAGGCTCTTGTCCACGCCGCCGCTGCTGGATCCGTTACCCCCGCCCGAACCGAAGCTCTCGTGGTTGAAGGCATTGAAGAACTCGCCTCGCAACTGGAATGACACCCGTTCGGCGATCCTGGTATTTTTGATAGCCGCAAGATCCCAGTTGTTCAAGCCCGGGCCAAGCAGGCTGCCGGAGTGTTCGCTGCCCCAATGATTGACTGCGGTAGCGAAGGATCCGGTCGTAAACCATTGGTCGACCGACTTGTCCATGTGAACCGGTGCGATCTGGTCGGGGCGCGGACTGATGGAGCCGACTCCAACGTGTTCACCATTCGGATCCCAGGGATCGTAGGGTTGAGAGAGCGAGAAGCTCTGCCCGGAGAACATCTGCGCAATACCGGAGACCTCCCAGCCTCCCGCTACCCTTCCCATGAGCCCGGCCTGATGAGCGAAGAAGGGAAGATCATACACAGCGTTCGCAGTGAAGGTGTGCGGCTGGTTGTAAGACGATGGGCCATAGTCGAGCTTGAAGTCGTACTGGTAGGTGGAGTACACATCGCGATCCTGGGATTGAGTAGTCAGATCCTTTGACCATGTGTACGCCATGCCCAGTGCTACCCCGTGAGCGTGGTGGTTCAGGCTGACCTGGAGGGAGTTGTAGTTGTTCGTGAAGAATGGACCGCGATCCCTGATTGTCGAATATCCCAGGTAGGGACGCAGCGCATTGGTCTGTGTGGTAGGAGCTGCCTGGACCGCGGCAACTGTCGGCTGATTCTCATCGAATTGTCCGAGCAGGTGACGGGCCACCGCACCTACGTATGCCATTTCAAGCACGGTACTGGGCAAGAGTTCGCGCTGGATGCTCAGGTTGAAGTTGGAGTACCTGGGCACGAAGAAGTTTGGATTGCCGGCCGCGACCAGCAGGTTTGGCCCATAGTTCACTGAAGTGCTGCCGCTGTTGAGATTATCGAACTTCGCGTTGTTGATCGTGGTGCCTTTCGCCAGGGGCGGGTTGACGAATGCATTCTGCTCCCAAATTCCGTTGAGCAGACGATCATAGAAGACACCAAAACCGCCACGCACGACCATCTTGCCGTTACCGCTCACGTCATAGGCGAAACCAAATCGGGGAGCGAAGTTGGTGTTGTAGTTCGGGGCAACGTACGCGCCGAACGGCGAGCACGACACCATCGGTGAGATTGCCTGCGCGTTGCTACACGCAGCTCCCTTCGGGAAGATAATCCCGTTCGTATATGTCGACGGTTGCAGCAGGAAGCCGTCCACGAATTGATTGGCTACGAAGTTGCCCGTGGCCGGATCGATCTGGGGCGCGAGTTGCGGATCGTACAATTTAGGATCGAAATTCGACACGGTATTCTTGACATCCGTGACACTGGGCAGACGGCTCCAGCGGACGCCTAAATTGAGCGTAAGGCGCGAAGTGACCTTCCAGTCGTCCTGTACGTATGCCTCGGTGTTGATGAAGTGCAGGTTCGGGATGATATCCGGCAAAGTCTGACTAAAGCTGGAGACATTGCCGACAAGGAAGTCGCCCCAGGAGTTGAAGCTGAAATTCGGCGTCCCGTTCACCGCATTTTCCGTCTTGATCATCTGCTGGATCTGGAAGCCGGTGCGAAGCGTGTGTCTGCCGAGGTTGAACGAGAGATTGTCGAAATAAGTACGATCGAGGTTGCGCTCATTCCACGGAGAAGAACCTGCGTTGAAACCCGTAACTCCGTTGATGGAGATTGCCGGCACCTTGCCATATGGGTCAGGCGACCACTGGTTCGTCAAAGAGCCATTGACCGTGGTTGAGGTCGCAAATTGATTGGGCTTGATCTGCGAAAAGTATGTGCCCTGCGCATACGCAAATTCGAATTCGTTGACAACTTTCGGACTGATAGTCCACGTCAAATTGCCGACGGCATTCTTGCCGGGTGAGTTAACGAGCGTGTCGACGAGACCGGGATAATTGGAGCCGGCCCAGAGCCCCTCAGGATTGTCGACCGGCATCTCGTCATTCATGTACCGGGCATAGAAGTGGACTTTGTCAGTGAAGTAGTGATCGATGCGGGCGATGTCGTCGCGGAAGTTGTTCTGCGCCGAGTAAGAGAAAATGTATCGATCGCCACTGTTGGCCGGAAACTTCTCGAAGACATTGGTCAGATAGACCTGCGAGTTCGCGCTATAGCAACTCGGTTTAATTGTGGTGGTATCACTGGCAGCGTCATAGGTCGCGCAACCTGCGGGAGCATTGGTGAAGTTACCCGGAACAACGCCGCTCAGCATCGGCTGCGTTGCTGCTGGCATGTTGTCGCCACCAGGAGAGCTGATCTTTCTCCACTCTTCCGACCAGAAGAAGAACGTCTTGTTCTTACTCGTGTTGTAAACGTTGGGAATGAAGATCGGGCCGCCGATCGTGAATCCGTAGACGTTGTGATGGTTGATGGGATTCTTGTTCGGGGCGCCGTTTTCGATCTGGCTGCGCTTGTTGAACCACTCGTTGGCGTCGAGCGCCGTGTTGCGCAGAAATTCGTAGGCAGAACCGTGGAAGGCGCTGGTGCCTGACTTCGTTGCGACTACGACCTGCCCGCCACCCGAGCGTCCGTAGCCAGCGTCATAGGTGCCGCGGGCCAGCGTGAACTCCTGGATGGCGTCAATGTTCGGCGCGTTGATGACGGTGCCGTTGGAGCCAGAGTCGTTGATATCGGAGCCGTCAACGGTCCAGTTGTTGGCAGTGGCACGAGCCCCGTTGATTGACATCTGGGTAGCGCCGGCACCCGTTTCGTCTCCCATCTGGCTGACCACACCGGGTTGGAGAGTGACCAGTTGCTGGAAGTTGCGACCAGCGAGTTCCAGTTCGCGAATCTGCTGGCCGGTGATGGTGCCGGCTTGGGCACTTGATTCGGTATTAACGCTCACGGCCGCGGCCTCAACCGTAACTGTCGTACTGGCGGAGCCCGTCTTGAGCTGGATATTGAGACCGCGCTTGTCGGCGACATTCAGGACCACGTTCTTGGCCAGAAAGGTCTCGAAGCCCTGCGAGGAAACGCTGACGTTGTAGGTGCCGGCGGGCAGGCTCGCCACGGAATAGTTGCCGCTGCCGTCGGACATCACGGTCCGCACCGCATTGGTACTTGTCTGAGTGACAGTAATGGAAGCATTGGGAATGACTGCTCCAGTACTGTCCGTCACTTCCCCGCTCAGGGTTGCAGTAAGCTGCTGCGCTTTTGAGGCGGTCGTGCAATTAAACAGCAGCATCAAGATGAGCAGAAATGCTCCTCCGATACACCATGTCTTCAAACGCCTGGGGCTAGCGTTCGCACGCGTCAATGAGAGACTTCGAATGGAAACCCGATTCAGATCTACCATCGCCATCACACCTTTCCTTTGAGATCTCGTATTGTCGCGACGCAAATGCGCGCGAACGGGTGAGTTCTAGAGTCAAGCAGCGAGACTCAGAACGGATTCGCCCTGGGATTCCTCGGAAAAGACCGGTTGGCACGCCAGACTCGTCAGTGTTTTGAACCAGCTACAGTTCCTAGTCCGACTTGTTGAAGGGCTTTTCAGCATTTGCATTTCGCCTCCCAAGGTGTTGCAGGCCAGCGTTCAGTCTTACGGAGCTTGTCGCCGGCTCTCGATCTTTGATCCACTGCACGCCGTTCATTCGTGTCCACGAATTCGATTCAGCGGATAAGCGTACTTTCTTCGTTGGGGAGAAGATACGACTATTCATTGCCAATTTCAATAAGAAAATGATCATAAGTGACGAAAACAATCACAGTATCGCTATTTAATAGCAGCTTTTGGTCATTCCTTATTGAATTTTGATCAGATTGTTGCTAGCTGGAATAGCCGATCTCCGGCGTTCTCGGGAGTGTCAATGATTCAATTCAAGAGGTTTATCGATCGCGTGAGCCACTTGAGAGAGCTCAAAAACTGTTGATCAGGTTTTCCCGGAACATGCGCGTTTAGCGACAGCTATGCGCGAATGACTCGAATTCCCTGCCGCTCGAAAGGTGCCATAGCTTCAGGCGAAACTCCCAAATTGGTGATGATTGTGTGTATCTCGCTGACCGGGCAGATGAACGCAGGACTTACATTTCCGAATTTGGAGGCGTCCGTCACAACGATGACCTCCTTGGCATGTTTTAGCATTTTTCGGTAGATGAGGGCTTCGTCCGTTTCCAGGGTGGTGGCACCGCGTTCTGCATCGAGTCCAGTGACACTGAAAAAGACCCGGTCCATGTAAACGTCGTCAAGGAATTCAAGGGCGGCATTCCCCGTTAACGAGAATGACCATGCCCACGGGATCACGCCGCCTGTCAAATACGTGCGAACCCCTGGCTGATTACAAAGCTCCATTCCGATGTTCAGCGCATTGGTGATCACCTGTATCTTCTCTCGGTGTCGAAGCGCCCGACCGATGTGCGTGGTCGTTGTCCCGGCAGAGAGACCGATCGTTTCATTAGGTTGGACCAGCTCAGCCGCGGCGAGCCCGATGCGTCGCTTCTCGGTGGCGTAACGCTGCTCGCGTGCAAGGAACGAGCTGTCGTAGCGGAAGGGCTCATACAGAAGTGGCTCGACCAAAGTTGCTCCGCCATGCGTT
>Ga0207654_10001112_pt1 | contig 14530 bp, 15 predicted proteins | sample KBSC64metaG_FD_184355 | JGI IMG/M metagenome (GOLD analysis project Ga0207654, IMG submission 184355) | Corn rhizosphere microbial communities from Kellogg Biological Station, Michigan, USA - KBS C6-4 metaG (SPAdes) (version 2) | ecosystem: Host-associated > Plants > Roots > Rhizosphere > Soil...
GACAAAAATTGCACGCTCCTGCTTCCGCGGCGCAGCTACACAGCCGACAAAGCCGAGGATGGGGACGAGAACCAGCGTGGTAAGAAGATGTGTCAACATAGCTATTTTAGTATATGTACCGGTAAGTTTTCGCGTGTAGCATCCAGAATGTGATTGGTTTTCATCTTGTCAGTCGTTTCAAACATGCGGGATATGTCGTGAACCGTGGGCAGTTGTTTGGTGAGCGGGGTGTAAGGCACAAACTCACCTTCTTTGAAAATGTAAAGCGCCTTCTTCTGCGGATCAAGCGCAGCCAAATGAATCCATTCATTGGCAAACCATTCGTACAAATCAGGATTTGATTGTATAACCTTCTTCACTACTGCCGGGCGATGCTCAACAATCATCAGCAGTCGCACCGGATCATGCACTTCGATCATTTGCAGCGGGAGTCCAGGACGCAGATCGCCGTCGCTGCTGTTGGCAACGCCAATCAATCCCATGACATTGTGCGGCAGCTTGGTGCCAGCTCCCAGTTTGTAATTGTCCATCCGTGAGAAGAAATATTCCAGATTGATACCGCCGCACACGACCCCAAGCGGCGTAAGCACATTGAGCAGCAGCGCGCCATCTGGATCGGTAGTGTAGTCATAGGAATTCAAAAACGCGCGGCGATCCAAAAACAAATGCTTGGTGAGACTTCTTCGCCCGACCACACACAGCGCGTTGGTGCCGTGCCCTAGCTCGGGCCGCGGTTCGTAATATGACACCGAGCGCTTCTGTATGTCACTTCTGATCTTGTCGATGGGTTGTGTGGTGCTAATTGATTTGAATCTGCGCGAGCGTTCTTTGGCGTTATAATCGAGGGCATTTTCAAAAAGCTGCATATTCTTAGTGCGGAGCGCCTGGTTCTTTTCGTTGAGAATCGTTTCGTCATAAAACTTCATTTCATCGGAGGCGGTATCGTGCATACCACCTAGGAATTGCGTGGTTTCGGGGATAACAAGGCCGCGCGCCTCGAGCAATACGCGCACTGGCACGTAATTTGCCATGTAGGCAAAAACGCGGGCATTCACTAACCCCGGCCGGCCGCTGCAGGCACCGCAGTCGTGCGCGCCATGGTGTGGGTTGTTGGCGCTGCTTGAGCCATGCCCCACTACGTATACCAGTGGCGCGAAATTTTTGGTAAGCCCAATGCAACGCAGCAGTTTTTCAACGCGGTCGGCCATTTCTTCGACTGTAAATCCTACTTGCAAACCCTTTTCTTCGTCGCGTTGCCCGGTATGTGCAATAGTCAGCTCGGCGGCTGGGTCCATATGGGCAAAGGCGTCGGCAATCGCCGGGCTCATGCGGGGATTTACCAGATTGGCAATGAGCTTACCGATCGCCGGAAGTCCCAGCAAGTACGAAAAGAGGAAACCTCTCGCCAGCTTATGGGAATGCTTGCTGTACGTGATTTCTTTGGCGTGCGCCCGCGGACCACCCTCAGCGACTTCTTCAATGAGATATTTTGGGGTAACCGGCGCGGGGCAAAGCTTGTCATAAAATTTAGCGTGCGCCGGATGAAAATAAAACTCCACACCGAAGAACCCCGGGGCGCCGAATGTTTCACAACGAGCGTCCAGCTTCTCTATATATGTGCGCAGTGAGTACTCGCGTTCGTCGATGCAAAATATAGATTGAAAGCTTTTCGCAGTCGTCTGCTCTTTGGCCTGTTCGGACAGCGTCAATACAATTCCAGCAAGCACGGTGTCGTAATAGCTCCACTCAAACGCATCCTGCCATATTTTGATAACCTCTTGCAGCTCGGTAGTCGGCTCATCGGCAAACATGTCGATCGGCGTCTGCGAGGTGCTATCCGCGAGCGGTTCCCAGCTCTCGCCTAATCGACTGGTCAGCGCATCAATCTCAAGCAAAAGCTCAAGGATAATCATATCTTCGAGTGAAATCTTCTTTGCATACAACAGCGATTCCGGCTTGTCTTCGAGAGTCGACACAATACCCGACCACCCTTGATGAGCAAACTGTTGGTCATAGATGTACTGCTTGAAGTAGGCCTGCTTGTCCTCGCCCACCAATATTCCTAGCAGTTTTGTCATAGTAGTTGCGTCGTCCTGCAGCAAATCACGTGCCCGTTTCGTTTTAAAGAAACTCACCGCGCTGTGTTTTTCCAGGTCGCGCAGGGCAAGTAACAGACCCTTGTCTTCAAACGGAAAGGGCGAAATAGCAATACCTTGGTCGAGATAACTACCAATAATCCGGAAGAGCAGCGGGTGCACCGCGTTGTCTATATCTAAGGGATACAAGCGCTTCCATTCGCTGCGCAATCTTCCAATGCGCGGCTCAATAGCCCAGTCATATTCTTTATAGAGCACCTGCTCATGCCATATTTCAAAAGCTTCGGGGCCTTTTCTCTCGCGTATTGTCCGCGCCAAGACCTCTGGCGTTATCCGTTTGATTGCATACAAATCCCGGTACTCAGTTAATGAAAACGTGGTTTGGTAGCCAAAAATCGCCGATGCTTTGAAGAGCGCGTCATAAAACTGCATGTCCTGAAAGGCATGAAGTGTATTGTGGTGCACGAAATCCTTGAGCGGACCTTGCGTCGGCAAATAATGCTTCAAAACATGCAGCAAATGCTGCTCGTCAAAACTGTTAGTGCGCTTTTGAGACATGCCCTAATTACTTATCTTTACAGTCTGCTTCGCCACAGGAATGGTTAACGCGCAATGGCGCCCAAGCGAGACTTTTGAGTTACAGCGTAAAGCTAATCACCGAAATACCGGCATATTATACCGCGAAAAAGTAGTATCTTGCAATCATAACGTACTTATGTTCAAAGAGTCGGTTCGCCAACCGGATTACTCTATGCCGCGCGTGGCAGCAAGAATAGTGCTCGCGAAGGCCTCGGCCGACTCGATAGGCTGCTCGGCGCTATCGAAGACAACAAAAAACGGAGGCGTTGGTGCGGCCTCCGTTTCGCGCATTTGTACTCGTTGCATAATGGTGTGCTCACTGGCCAGCAAGCCAAGCTTAGCCCGCCAGTCACCGGCAGGCAGCGTAACCGTATAGTTAGTCGGCAAAAAAAGTAGGGCGCCAGCAGCTATGCTAACGTCCTCAGGGTCGCACGCAATAATGAATTGCGTTGTCTCATTGTTGTCGGTGGTGTGCGCCAGTATTTTCATGTGACAGCTTTCCGAGATCGCTCTCTATTTGCACATTCGTCCAGACACTACTGGCCATTCTCCAAAGTTCACTCCGCGCGTATTTCGAAGACTCAAAACCGAACCACTTGCGCGTGACGCTTTAGTCGAAAGCCTGTAACCTCTGTCGACATGCAGTTTTGTTGTGAAAACGATATCGGCCCTGACGACATCGCCCGCTACGGGTTTGCGACTATTGTCGCAGCCAGTCTATTACACAGGCATGGTACGACTTTGTGGGTGAACATGTCAACTTTGTCGCAGATGCAACCTCATGCCATCAACGCAAGCCCGGCAGCGATGATAAGAGCCACTACTATGATTACGCTAACGACTACTTTTATGCCGTGGCCACGAGGTGGCGCTAACTGCGGCGAGATAACCGCCTGAGACATATCAGCCGCAGGTGGCGGCGGTGGCTGTGGGGTTTCGGAAGTTTTTTCCGGTTCTGGATCGACATCTGGCACGACGGTTGAGTTGGGCTCCGCTGGGGTTTCCGACGTTGCCTCCCCACTGAAGGCCGCCTGAGCGAGAGAGGTTCGTAAGTCGTCGGGTACAGCCAGGCTGTCGCCGGCTTCTTGGGCCGTACTGCCTGACGATTCGGGAGTTTCAGGCTGGGTAGTAGGATTAGCCGTCAAACTAGCAGACAGCTCTGGCGGGAGAACCTCAGAGGCGCTCGGCGCTATTTCGGGTGTAGAGTTTGAGGATATGGGAGCCGCAGCTTGCGGTGGGGCTGAGGCGTTCGCTGTCACGGTCTCTGCCGGCGTGACCATACGCGAATGTTTTGTAAGCATCGGCGCAGCAGCATCTGGCCTGAGCACCGAATCCTTCACCTTTGGCTTGTGTCCGACAATTATCGGGCGAGAAGTGGACGAAGCAATCGCCTTACCCGGCCGCATCACGTCGAACACTTTTGGAGCGGCGGACGCAATGTTGCGGCGCTGAGCACCAGGCTTGGCCGCCGGCTTCTTCGCTTGAGCGTCGACACTCATTCGCCGTCCACTTCGTGCTGGGTACGATATGCCGCGTCGATAATGCCTGCAAAATGGTATGGGTTAAGGCTCGCGCCACCAACCAGCAGTCCATCGACCCCTTCCAGTGACAAAATGCCACCGACAAATTCTGGCTCCACACTGCCGCCATACAAAATGCGTAACGCATTAGCCACACCCTCGCCATATAAATGCATTACCTGGCGGCGGATATAGTTCACCACCTCAACAATTTCATGCGGTTTAGCTGGATCCCCCGAACCTATTGCCCAGACCGGTTCGTAAGCGATTACTATGTGTGCGATCTCGCTCGCGGTCAGATTTTGCAACGCTGTAGTTACTTGGTCATGCAACACGCGCTTGGTTTCACCCTCTTTGCGCTCGTGCTGCGTCTCGCCAACACACAAAATCGGTGCGATTTCATTCCGGATAGCAGCCGCTACTTTATCACGCACCATCGGCAGATCTTCATGAAAAAACTGCCGACGCTCAGAATGTCCCACAATCACATAATGCACCAGATCACGCAGCATAGTGAATGATACTTCGCCAGTAAAGGCACCCTCGTCCTTTTGGTAGGCATTCTGCGCGGCCAAGCGAAATTTACGCCGGTCGATTTGTAAACTCAATGGCTGCAATGCCAACATACTCGGTGCCAACACCAATTCTACTGACCGATGGATGCGCGTCCGTTCCTGCAACCGATTCACCAGCAAACTCACCTGCCCCACCGTCAGATGCATCTTCCAGTTCGCCACCAACAAGATTTTGTTCGTCATAAGCACTACCTTTATGTACAGCTTAGCACATTGCCGCTCGACGCGAAAACAACATCGATAACTGGTATAATCTCACCCATGAGTGTTGAGGCCCTTATTGCGCAAAATCGTTTTGTAGTCATGGAAGCCAGGGCGCCTGCTCCCGGTCAAAGCCCAGCAGATACTCGCCAGGGTATCATACCGGCAGCACTAGCCACCGAAAAGGATATTGCAACAGTACTTGTAGACCTAAACCAAGAAGGAACATTTACCTCAGAGGGTCGTATCGCAGAGTACTACGTGTCGGGCGATCCTGAGATGCGACACAGTGACGAAGGTCTTGTTGCCCCGGCTTGGAGGATTCGCGATTGGCTCTCTGAAACGGGTACCGACCCCTCGGCTTTTCCAGCGGGCAAGGGTTACAACAGTCAAAAACTGCGTGAAGCGTTTCGCACGCGTACTGGAACCATAGAAACACTGACCAATCTAGGGCTGAGCGATATGGTCATCCCTTTTGAAGTTTTTAACCCATCAGATAGATTCCGATTACCGAGCGGCAAATTCTTATTCGTTAAACCGGACACAATAAGCGACGTAGGGATGGAAAGAGGGGGTGACGATTTCAAGCGTGCTCGGCTTATGCTACGAGGTGAGGTAACACCAGAGCTCCTCAATCGTCTGTCAGGTCAAGATCAAGTGGTTGTTCAACGGGTCGAGAACGCTTTATCAGCCGCTGAGCTGGCGGCTCGTTTACGAATTCGTCTCCCAAAACACATCGGTCAAGTCTCTCTTGCCTGCTTGCGCGTGTATCAGCCACTCTGGGACTCAGCAGAGGGAGCCTCAGCGGTCGAATTGCGTGTCGTGGAACCACAAGATATCGGTAGGCCAGCCGCTAGTTTTACCCACCTTTTTAGACCGGAGTACGTAGCGGACGAACTACCCGATTTTTGGGAGACACACCAGCGCGTTCACTCCACACTCAGCGATGAGGCTGCGTTTGGACAAGATGGCTATCCAGGTTTGGACTATACTTTCCTGCGAAGAACTTCCCGAAGGAAACGTGGCAGAATAGTAGTGAGCAACGTGCTGCCTCGGCCCTTTAGTCCGTCCTTAAACGGTCAAAAGGATGCTGGACAAAAGCGCTTGGCCAAAGCGACTACTCGTGCAGAGGTAGAGCGCTTGGCCGCTCTCGTTAACGGGAGGTAGTTATTAGCCCCCATCAGCTCGTTTAGCGGTCTTGCAAAGCTTCGACACCGGGAAGTTTGCGGCCAGCCATGAGTTCCAGGCTTGCGCCGCCGCCAGTGGAGACGTGATTGAAGGCTTTGGTTAACTGGCGATTTTCGATGTAGCCAGCAGTATCGCCGCCGCCAACGAGGCTGAACGGACGATGGCCGTAGTCGCCAACCATGGCGTCGATAACGAGCTCGGTACCGTGAGCGAACGGCCCGACGGGGCCTTGCAAAGCGGGCGTTTCCGTGACGCCCATAGTTCCGTTCCAGACCACGGTGTTGGCCAGCTGAATTGCCCCAGCGATAAAGGCGCTCGAAAACGGCCCGATGTCGAGGATCATTTCATCGGCAGCAACGTTACCGCTGGCAGCATCGGGCTGTTTGGGATAGTTCTGGATATCGGCAATGGCTGGCGCATCCCAGCCCACGATGCGCGTCGTGGCAGACTTGTCGAGACTCTTGGCAACGACGCCGTCTTGCGGCACATAAAAGATAAATCGTTCGCGCTTGGCTTTTTCTTTGGCCTTGGTGAGAATATCTTTGGCGATCGGCACGCCGCTTTCGTCGTACTTGCTCTTGCCAACGTCCACGCCTTGCGCCACCAGGAAGGTGTTGGCCATTGCGCCACCAATAGCGATGAAATCAGCAATGTCGATAAATTTGTTCAAGACGTCAATCTTGTCAGAAATTTTAGCGCCGCCGACAATGGCCATCAGCGGCCGCTCGGGCGTGTCCATAACGCGGGTAATCGTGTCAACTTCAGTTTCAAGAAGCAAACCTGCCACACTTGGAAGGTGGTGTGTAATTGCTTCGGTCGTGGCATGTGCGCGGTGCACCACCCCAAAACCGTCCTGCACAAAGACATCAGCATAGGCAGCAAGCTTGGCGGCAAACGCGTCGTCGTTCGCCTCTTCTTCGGGATAAAAGCGGACGTTTTCGAGCAGCAAAACCTGGCCGGGCTGCAAACCCGCCACCATTTTTTCAGTCTCGGCACCTAAACAGTCCTTAGCGAACTGCACGTCTTGGCCAAGAAACTCCTGTAGTCGCTTGGCAACAGGTTGTAGCGTAAACGCCATATCGCGCTTGCCCTCTGGGCGGCCCAAATGCGAACAAATTACCAGACGCACGTTGTGCTCGAGCAACGCCTTGATGGTCTGCACTGACTGCTTCACCCGAAAATCATCGCTAATACTGCCGTCCGGATTCACCGGCACGTTATAATCAGCGCGCAACAGCACCCGCTTGCCATCCAGATCAATATCGCGAATCGTTTTCTTGGTAAACATCACTTGCCCCTTATGCTCACCTCAGTATAGCGCCATTTTGCTACCGGAGCCAGGAATTTAGTTCTCAAAACTTGCGCTAACTCGAGCCGTCAGCCAGGCCACCCGTTTGCCAATAGACGTCATATTTTCTGCCTGGAACTGCATAGCCTTCCGGCACCGCTCTGCACCAACGCTTCACTGTTCTCGCACTCATGCATGCACCTCTTAGATGCTGCTAAGCAGCTTCGCGAAGTATCCGGCACTAATCTGGGGTAATAGACTGCCTCGTCTGAAATATTTAATATTCGTTCGTATCGTAATGGGCTGTACTTGAGATATACTTCTGGCCGGTCTTGATCATTTCGATTGCATGGAGTACCGAGATAAAATAGTGTGGCTTTTTCATAAAATCTTTGCCCGTCATCCACTGATTCAAACCGCCATACCACGCGTTCGACAACTCGCCGCTCACTGAAACTGCTTCCAAAATGACAAATAACTTGTCTTCGAGTAACACATCCGATTTGGCGTCATAGTCGCGCTGATGGTAGAAACCGCGCACCTCACAGCTCGCAGTCAAGCCAGTCTGCTTGTGCAACTCCGCAGCAGCAGTCTGCTCAAAATCGTCACCCCACTGCACCGGCCCGCCGATGCAACTCCAGAAATCAAAGAATGGCTTGCGGCGGCGCTGCTGGAAAAGAAACTGCGGCTCACCCTTTATGTCGGGCCGAGGCACAATCAACAGCACCGACAGTTTAGGTTGCCGCTGCGTGACGCGCTTAGTTTCGTCAAGATTGTTGGCGAATTCCTTACCTTTCACAGTCAGCTGATATTGCCCTTCCTCTGTTTTTTCAATGTGTCCCTGACTAACCAGCTTCCGAAGATGAAACTTAAAAGTATCACTTTCCATACCAGTCGGACGCATCAGCGTAGAAAATCGCACCGCTTCTTTATGGCGAAGGGTATGTAGGATAGAAACTTGGGCGCGGTGCAATTGCTCGGCCACTCGATCAAGACTCATAGAACATAGATTATACAATAATATAGACATCTCGACCAGATCTAGGGTAGCAATCTACCCTAGATCGATACCCTCTGATTTGCCAAAGTAGCCCTTGCTTACGGTGGAAGCCAAGATCACCAATCCATAGCGAGGGCTTATGACTACAGTTGAAAGTACAATCTCCTGGGAAAACCTAGAGCGACATGTCCGCGAAACGCCACTGCTCATGCCGCGTGATGGCGAACTTATTTACCCTTATGCCGATGCGGAAATCAGGCTAGCAGAAATATCTTGTGACGACGTACAGCCCACAACGTTCTATGTCGTACGAAGAAACTTGGGCGAACTGGCCACAGTGTGGTGCGATTTAGCTATGCAAGGATACGAAGACCCCCTACAACTAAGCAGAGGTTACTTGTTAAGAAAAGAAGATGGTAAGCTCGTCGGCCTAACACCACCGATCGTGGAAGATACGCCCGAAGACGGCACGTATCTCTTGGATGGTGCGCACCGTGTCAGCCTTGGTCGGTCATTCGGACGCCGCTCTTTTGCCGCCGTATACATATCGGGTCTTCGAGCAGACTGTCCTAGTTATGCCTTCCCGAATAGTTGGAGCGCAGTCAGAATTGTAGACGACGTACCAACAGACCCAGCACAGAAGAAGCACTATCGTCCCAACTATCGGGCCTTATACAGAGATTTTAGCGCACTGAACGGCAGTCGTTTAAGGGAGGCTTGAGGCGTTATGTCGCAGAACACTGAAGGCAGCAGGACAGTGCTACTCGACATGGATGGCGTTTTAGCTGACTTCGAAAGACCAAACAACGAGATCCTACGTGTCCACTTTCCTTGCCTGCCCGTTGTCGAGCGTCGAGAGAGCATCTACTTTGCCGACACCTACCGGGAACAGCCCGACGTCGTCACCGTTATCGAACGCAAAGTACGGCTCCCCGGCTTCTTTGCGTCATTTCCGCTCATCGATGACGCCTTGACGGGCATGGAACGCATACGTACGGCAGGCTTTATTCCACGAATATGCTCATCGCCACTAGAAAATCACCCCACAGTGATTGCCGAAAAGACAGCTTGGCTTAAGCAACACTTTGTGCCAATTTTCGGCCCTTGGGTTATAGAAACAGCAATATTTGACCGCAACAAATCTAGCTACGATGCCTTTGCTCTCATCGACGACCATCCGAAGGTGCGTGGTGCCGATCAGGCAAAGTGGCGACAAATGGTCTTTGACCAACCGTACAATCGTGAGACTAGTACCGGGTTTCGGCTGCTGAGTTGGACCGATCCTAGCCTAGAAGAGCAACTCATAGAACTCCACCGATTGTACCTAGAAGCGTCCCAGACAGGCTAACCGAGAATGACGAGCGCCGAGTCTTTGAAGGCTTTGCCGCGGCGGAGAAGCAAGCGACCGTTTATGAAGTCGGCTTGTTCGAAGGCCGGGCGGGTAACTTTTTGACCGTTCACTGAGATGGCGTTGCCGGTGACGAGGCGGCGAGCTTCAGTTTTGGATGGGGCGAGATTGGTCGCAACCAAAGCATCGACGAGTGATTCGCCAACGAAGGCTGCGTCGGCCGACAGTTTTATACTTGGAATGTTATTACTAATTTCAGTGGCTTCAGCTTCGCTGGCTTCAGCGAGAGGACGCTTGCCGATCAGGTAGCCAGTAACGGCCTCGGCCAGCTGCATCGCTGCTGCACCGTGCACCAGCTCGGTCACCGCCTGCGCCAGCCGCGTCTGAGCAACACGCTCTGCTGGAGCCGCAACATGTTGTGTAGCGATTTCGTCAATCTCGCTCGCAGATAGCAGTGTGTAAATCTTGAGGTAATCAACGACGCTGTCGTCATCGACGTTAATCCAAAACTGGTAGAGCTGCGTTGGCGAAGTGCGGGCGGCGTCAAGCCAAACCGCGCCGGCCTCAGACTTACCAAACTTCACGCCCGTTGCTTTATTTACGACGAGAGGTGTGCTGAATACATGGACTTCCTTGCCCTCTTTTTTACGAATGAGCGGCGCACCGGACAGCATATTACCCCATTGGTCAGACCCACCAATCTGTAGTTCCACGCCATGATTTTTAAACAGCCACCAATAGTCATACCCTTGAATGAGGTTATAGCTAAACTCGGCGTAGCTAATACCCCCACCATCCGCGCCCATGCGCGTCGCAATAAAATCGCGCTGCACCAGCTCGGTCATACTAAAGTGCTTCCCGACGTCACGCAAAAATTCGAGGTAGCCAATGTCTTTAAACCAGTCGTAGTTGTCGACCAAGGTAAATTCCTGACCCGAGAATAGCCGCTCCACCTGCGCTTTAATACCAGCAACATTATGCGCAATTTCTTCACGAGTTTTGAGGGGTCGTTCTTCATTCTTGCCGCCTGGATCACCGATGAGGCTGGTTGCGCCGCCCACGAGCAGCACCGCTTTCCACCCCGCCTCCACTAAGCGGCGCGCGAGCATCAACACGGCTAGATTACCAATTGTCAGGCTATCACTCGAATTGCAGTCCATGCCCAGGTAAAACGTCCGAGGTGTGTCCAGCCACGTTACATCTGAAAAAGTTCGGTCTTTGATAAGGCCGCGCCAAGCCAAATCTTCGCTGAGTGTCTGAGATGTCATATGTCGTTCCTTACTTGTGGTTAAAAATACTGCGAAAAGTTAGCGCAGATACAAGTACTGGTGCGGCAACGGATCGCAACGTTTCATAAGAGATAGTATAGCTTATTTGCGCCAAACTGCCGAACAAACGACGGACAGCATATACCGAGCAACCACAGTAAACCGCTATAGTTCCCTGCGCCAGACCGGCACGATGCCGTATAATGTCAGCATGAATCGGCAACACTCCACTGTTTGGCTGCTCATGCGCAGCATGCTCCCTTCGTTTGCCAGCTTGCTTTGGTGCTTTTTTGGCAGCTGTCTGGTAGCTGCAGGTGGCGCTTTTATTGTAGGCCTGCATACCAATGCCTCACTGCTCGGCGTCGGCAATGGCGAGCTTCGCACCTTCTACGCTAGCAGTATCGTGCATCCGCTCGCTAACTTTTTGAAGAGTCCGACCTGGGGGCATGTTGTCATTATCGGAGTCTGGGTGCTCGTCAGCATTACAGCGTTTAGTTTTTGCGAAGCGCTTATTCATGCCCTTGTTCGCTGGCGCGAGGCTAGTCATGATGTCCAGGTAGTGGACGAACAAACCGTGATCAGCCATCCACTGCAGCGTTCATTTTTGACCTACATTCTCTGGCGCCTGTGCGTAAGTGCAGCAGGAGTACTATTCGTCATCGTAGCGCAGCCGCTTATTCGACACACATCTTCCGCCATGCATCGACTCGTAATAGCGCATAGCGTACATGCCGCCCTACAACAATTTATAATCGCCGCGCTCATTTGGACGTTAATCTTGCATGTCTTTACTGTGTTGCTGCGACTTTACACCTTGCGAACCCGCCTCTTTGGCGACCCGATCATCTACCAGTAACAGATAAGGCTAATAAAAAGACGTAGGACATCTCCTACGTCTTTTTATTAGCCTGCAGACTTCACATGTTTTATGCGTAGCGCCAGAAAGCCAGAGCGCTAAATACCATGGAAAGTAGCGTAAAGAATACTGTCATCCAGAAAACCAGTATGCTGTTTTCCTTTGGCCGGGCGGCCGATTTGGCCGCCCGTTTTACGACTGTCTTTTTGTTCGTAGCCATTTCGTATGCCAATGAGCTACTTGGTAACTAAGATGGTCTTGCTGTTCTCTGCGTTTGGCGCGGAAACATCAAGCCGCCCATTGGTATCTTTGTAGATCTGATAGCCAGTGCCGTTGGCATTACAGTTCGTCGGGCAGGACGGATCTTTGGGGATCGCCACGAGATACTTTCCTGAAGTGGTCAAAGCGTTCAAGTCGACCAGACCAGTACAAGTGCTCGCTGTAGTCGTACAAATCTCGGTCGCCGTTGTACTGATGGCTACAGCACCGGTTCGTCCGCCGACTGGAGGCAGACTACCGTTGTTGTCTAGGACATACTGGTAGGTACCGTTGATGATGGTGTTCACATCAGCCGAGCGCTGCGCATTACGCGTATCACCGAGGTTCTTACCGGGGTTAATGGCGATGATGACAATACCTGCCAAAATCGAGATGATAGCCACCACCAGCAAGACTTCAAGCAAGGTGAATCCGGCTTCCACATCCTTTTTAATATTTTTGAGCATTTTCGCACCCTTTCTTTCAATTATTAGCTTACTTCTTGCCATGAAGTAACGCTTATGCTTGATGCATTTATTGTAACACCAACCTGCAATTTTCTTACAACATTTCCAACCGTCCCGGCAACGGTAACTGTTCTCGTCGTACCGCTGACTGCTACCGTATATGTACAGCTCCCTTGCCCCAAGCTCAGATTATTTGAGCCGCTAAAACTGGTGTTGTCATGAATCTGCTGCAACGCTTCTTCGCCGCAGGCTACTGCGAGTGCCCGCGCCTGCTTCGATTGCTGGTTAACCAGAGCTGCCCGCTGACTGTCGGCGCCATTCGCCAGTAACACCAGGGCAATAGCGGTTGCTGCTGCACCCACGATCAGCACCGTGAGCAGAGCGACATACCCTCCTTGCCATGTTTGGGCAGTATGCGGTTGTATGTCTCCGGTGTAGCGCGGCTGGCTTCGCCCGCATTTCTTGTTGAGGGACGAATGATCGACCCGAGCAACGCCCACCCTTACAAACACGCGCGTCAAAGGAACAATCATTCGCCTCACCATGTCACCTCCGCCGTATCAGTGAAGGTTCGCTGGTAGTCAAACTCGTTTTTGCCGTTCGGATTGACCCGTGAGACGGTAAAAGTCACCTGAACGGAGCCCGGTGTAGATGCGCGCGTCAAGTTCTTGAAGGTCAAGCCGCTGACTGTCACCAGATCATTATTGAGCGCCACTACGCCACCGCTCCCTTCCTGCACTTGCAGTGCCGCCGGTGTGCCGGTCGTGATCGGCGCATACATCGAAAATTGCAAATTCTGCGTCGTCCCCGTCCAAGACGACGGCCAGCTGCCAAAGGTTTGCGTCTTATATATCGACTGCACTGCCCCGGTCGTATCAAACTTAAGATTATTGGCGCTTGTACCCGAACCATTTGTGTTGTAGGCGAGCCAATAAATCTGTCCGCTGGTCACCGCAGTGCTCGCAATAGAAAAAGCGTTCCAGGAATTGGCAGCCAGGGCAGTGCTGCTGCTCGACGCCAGTAGAGCCGTGGGCGCAGACGATGTGCCGCTGTAAATAGCCATTTGCCCCACATTATTTGGACTAGCCGAAACCGTAGCGCCAACATAGGCATACAGCGTTGAGACGGTGCCTGTGGTACTAGCCGTAAACTTGGTGGCATTGATCGATCCACTATCACCAGCATCGGTGCTGCCGCCAATCGTGGTATATCCGAGGTTACTGCTGCCGGAAAGGCTAAACACGGTCGGGCTGAGGCTGCCGGTCGGCACCGCCAATGTCAGCGAAGTGGCCGAAGCCCCAGTAGTTGGAGACGTAATCGACGTAGCGTTACGGATGGTTTGGGTAATGTAATCCATCAGCGCGGCGCCCTGATCATTCACCTCGACAATGCTTTGATTTTTTACCCGAGCATCAATCGTCGTGCTATAGAAAAAAATAACTGAGGTGAGCAAACCGCCCACCATCGCCACATACAGCAACAGCTCAATCAGCGTGTAACCACTTTGGCGATGAGCTGGAGGTAAAAGGCGTTGTATGCGCATATCAGTTCTTCGTAAAGATATTAATTTCTTGGGTCGTTAAGACACTAGCGCCTACCACTAGGTCCATACTCGTGTTGTAGGCTACGCCGCTCAACGTGCTGGTAGTACCCGTGACGTCAATGGATTTCGTGAGGGTCATTGTTGCCGGCGTCGCAACGTTGACCACCTGAAACTCCGCCGAAGTACCCGCCGTGCCCAAGAAAGCATTGCCTGCCCCATCCACATCGATATCGTTAACTGTGCCAGCCGCCGTAAACGTACCGAGCTGCACGGGCGCAGTCGGCGTGACGACGTTCACCGAATAGAGTGTTGTGCCACTTCCCACGAACAGGGTATTGCCATA
>Ga0207654_10001114_pt1 | contig 14493 bp, 10 predicted proteins | sample KBSC64metaG_FD_184355 | JGI IMG/M metagenome (GOLD analysis project Ga0207654, IMG submission 184355) | Corn rhizosphere microbial communities from Kellogg Biological Station, Michigan, USA - KBS C6-4 metaG (SPAdes) (version 2) | ecosystem: Host-associated > Plants > Roots > Rhizosphere > Soil...
TCGTGGCTGACGCCGGATGAGCTGGTGCGCGCAGCGGATTGGCCGGCGATCACGGCGCTTGCGCGCGCGGCAGCGGCGCTGCGCGCTTAGTTTCCGTTCGTCGGCACGCGCACGCGCGCGGTCGAGTCGCGGATCACCAGTTGCGGGCTGAAACCCTTGTTGCCGTGCGGCGCGTCGTCGCTTCGCTCGAGCGTGGCGAGCAGCAATAAAGTGGCGTGGCGCGCGATTTCCTCGGTGGCCTGCTTGGCCGTGGTCAGCGCCGGCCAGGATTGCTTGGAAAACGGGCTGTCCTCGAAGCCGGCGATGGAAAGATCCCAGGGCACGTCCATGCCGCCGGCCTTGGCCGCGGCGAGCACGCCGGCGGCGATTTCGTCGTTCGATCCGAAAATCGCGGTCGGCCGATCCTTCAGCGCAAAGAGTTTGCGCGCGCCGCGAAAGCCGTCGTCGAACGAATAATCGCCCGGCACAATCAGTTTCTTGTCGAGCGGGATCGCATAATCTTTCAGCGCAGACTCGTAGCCCTTGAAGCGTTCCGGGCTGGAACGGTGCGACTCGCCGCCCCACAAAAATCCGATGCGGGTGTGACCGAGCTGGATCAGGTGTTCGGTGATGTCGTAGGCGGCGTCGCGGTCGTCGACGAACACGCATGGATGGCCGTCGCGCGGATCCTCGGCGGCGGAAAGAATGCGTACGAAAGCGATGTTGTCCGCGGCCAGATGTTCGATCAGCTCGCGGCGCTCGGACATCGGCGGCGCGAGCACGAGTCCGGCCAGGCGCGCGTTGCGCACCAGCGCGGAAAGCTCTTCGGCCAGGCGCGGCGAAGTGGAATTGCACGGATGGATCTGCAAGCCGTAGCCGGTTTCGCGGCACACCGACAGCACGCCGCTTTGCAGGCTGATCACGTAGTACGGGTTCGGGTTGTCGTAGACAAGGCCGAGCGCATAGGACTTCGCGCTGCGCAGGCTGCGCGCGGACTGGTCCGGCTGGTAATTCATTTCCGCCACGGCGCGCTGCACCTTCGCGCGCGTGCGTTCGAGCACGCCCGGCTCGTTGTTGATCACGCGCGAGACGGTCTTCAGCGATACGCGCGCGCGTCGGGCGACGTCCTTAATGGTCGGTTTGCGCATGCTCTCGTCAGCGTGTCCGCGCGCGATGACCGCGCAGCGCATAGTAAAGGATATACGCATAGCACGGCAGCATGATCGCGCAGAACACCATCTGGAAATTCTCCGGCGTCTTCAGATGCGCAAACAGTTGCGGAACGATCGCGCCGCCGGCGATGCCCATGATCAGGAACGCGGAACCGCGCTCGGTGAACCGGCCCAGGCCGCGGATCGCAAGCGGAAAGATCGCCGGCCACATCATCGCGTTGGCGAAGCCGAGCGCGGCGACGAAGCCGACCGAGACATACTCGCGCGTGACGTAGGCGGCCGCGCAAAACACGAGCGCGAGCACGGCCGAGAACGCGAGATAGGCCTGTTGCGACACGAAGCGCGGAATCAGGATCAATCCGGCGACGTAGCCGATCAGCATCGCTGCGAGCGTGAACGCGGTGAAGAACTTGGTTTCATCCAGCGGCAGGTGAAAGCCCTGCCCGTAGGTGCCGATCGCGTCGCCGGCCATCACTTCGACGCCGACGTAGACGAACAGGCACAGCACGCCCAGCCACAGGTGCGGGTACGCGAACACGGAACCGCGGTCCGTCTTGCCGCCGCCGGCATCGGCGTTGGCCGTATTCGGGTCGATTTCGGGCAGCACCGAACGCAGTATCCATATCGCGAGCAGGGCCAGCAGCGCCGCCATCAGCATGTAGGGAATGTGCACCTTCGCGGCGAATTCGTTGAGCAGGGCTTGCTTGTCGGCAGCGCTCGCGGCGGCGACCTTGTCGGCGAATCCGCCGATGTCCTTGAGCACGAAGATGCCGAGCAGGATCGGCGCGACGATGCCGGCGAACTTGTTGCATATGCCCATGAACGCGATGCGCTGCGCCGCGCTTTCGATCGGACCGAGGATGCTGATGTACGGGTTGGCGGCCGTTTGCAGCAGCGCGAGTCCGGCGCCGATCACGAACAGTCCGGCGAGTGCGCCGGGGTAGATGCGCATGGTCGCGAACTGGCCGAACGTCGCCGCGCCTATCGCCATCACGAAAAGTCCCAGCGCCATGCCGCGCTTCATGCCGGTGCGCGCGAGTATCCATGAGGCGGGCAGGGCCAGGAAGAAATACGACAGGTAGAACGCCATCGGCACCAGGAACGCGTTGACGTCGTCCAGATCGAAGGCGAGCTTGACGTAAGTGATCAGCGGGCCGTTGAGCCAGGTGACGAAACCGAAAATGAAAAACAGGATGCCGATGGTGACGGTCGCAGCGAAGTAGCGCGATGCGGTTGTGGCGGAATCGACGGCGTTCATGGATTGTCCCGTGCGGTTTGCGAAGGCGGCTGCGATTGTTGCACAACGTTGTCATGATTTGACCAGATGCAGCGCGAATCTTGCACGCCGGTTTGCGCAAAATGGCGCGATTGTCACGGCGATTCACGTTGCTGCTACGCATCATTCCGAATCGAATAAATCTATTGAAATAGCCAATAACAAGCGTTTTCGCGACGCGTGCTTGCGGGCTTGCCATGGCGCGTCGCAACACGGCAGGACGGAGTTGAAATATTTGTTGACAACGTTGTCATGCATTTGCAGACTCGCGCCGCATCGACAGCCCGGCAACGGGTTCGACAAGGGTGGAAAAGCGAATGGCGGCAGCGGCACCAGCGAAACAATTTGCGCACGCGAATGACGGCGCGATGCTGGCTGCCGACGTCGGCGGCACGTATGCGCGCGTTGGCATCGTGCATTACGGAACCGGTGCGCCTGCCGTCGCCGCCTACCGCAAATACCGCTGCGCCGACTATCCGACGCTGACCGCCATCTTCGAGGATTTTCTTGGTGCGCAGGATCGCACCGAGATCACCCGCGGCGCCATCGCCTGCGCCGGCTACGTGCTCGACGACGCGGTAATCAACGCGAACCTGGCGTGGCCGGTTTCGCTCAGGCAGATCCGCGCCGACCTCGGCCTGGCGGACCTGCGCGTCGTCAACGATTTCACCGCGATCGCGTTCGCGACGGCCCACGTGACGGAGCGAGACGTCACGCCGGTGGCCATCGCGGCCGAGCCGATCGCCGGACCGGTGCTGGTCGTCGGACCCGGCACCGGCCTGGGCGCGGCCGTGCGCATCCCCGGCGCGCGATCGACGGTGATTCTTTCCACCGAGGCCGGCCAGGCCGCGTTGACCGCATCCACTGCGATCGAAATCGACGTGCTGAGCCTGCTGCTAGCCGAGCGTTCGCACGTGCCGACCGAACACATCCTGTCGGGACCTGGTCTGGTCAACCTGCATGCCGCGCTCGGCCGGCTGCATGGCGTACAGGTCGCGGAGCGCTCGCCGCCCGAAATCGCCGACGCGGCGTTGGCCGGAGCGGATGCGCTGGCGCGCGAAACCCTGCACACATTTTGCGGCTGGCTCGGCAGCGTGGTCGGCAACCTGGTCATGCTCTACGGCGCGCAGGGCGGCGTGTACCTGGCCGGCGGCATCCTGCCGCAGATCCGCGAGTTTCTCCTGCACAGCGATTTCGTCGCGCGCTTCCGCGACAAGGGCGCGATGCGGCCGATGCTCGAACGCGTGCCGGTCAACCTGATCGAACACGGCCAGCTCGGCGTGCTCGGCGCAGCCGGCTGGTTCCTGGAAAACCCAGCGCATTGAACGAACCGAAATCTTCAATACCCGCAGCACGAAAGCGAACGCAACAACACATCGAATCGACTCACGTACGTCCCGAGGAGAGACCATCATGAAATACCGCAAGAACATCCTGACGGCGAGCATTCTCGCCAGCCTGTTCCTCGCCGCCGCGGCGCAAGCGCAGGATGCCGTCAAGCAGGTGCCCGACGCCGGCGCGGCTCCGGCCGGGCAGGTATTGCTGGCCCAGAACGACACGAACGCCGGCGACAAGACCAAGAACAAAAACAAAGATGCCGAGGAACTCGGCACCATCGTCGTTTCCGGCATCCGCGAAAGCCTCAAGGCGTCGCTGGACAAGAAGCGCGACGCCGACGCGATCATCGACGCGATCACGGCCGAGGACATCGGCAAATTCCCGGCGACGAACGTTGCCGAGGCGATGGCGCAATTGCCCGGCGTCACTCTCGACCGCGCGTTCGGCGCGACGCAGAAGGTCAGCATCGACGGCCTCGATCCGAGCCTGAACCTGTCCTACCTCGACGGTCATCCGATCGCGCAGGCGGTGTGGCGCTACGGCGACAATCCGGATCGCGGCTTTAATTATTCGCTGTTGCCGCCGGAAATCCTCGGCGGCTTGGAAATCTACAAGAGTCCGGAAGCGCGCCTGCCCGAAGGCAGCCTCGGCGGCACGATCATCATGCATACGCGCCTACCGCTGGATCTGCCCAGCAACACGGTCGACGGCAGCGTCGGCTGGAATTACAACGACATGGAAAGCAAGGGCAAGCCGAACGTTTCCGGGTTTTACAGCTGGAAGAACGACGACAAGACCTTCGGCGTCGACGTTTCCGCCCAGCACTACGAGCAGGTAACCAGTCGCCAGGGCGAAGAGATTTTCGGCTATACGCCGGTGGCCAACATCGCCGCGTCCAATCCGGGGGTCGCCGCACAGGTGGCATCCGGCAGCATCAAGTCCAGCGACGTGATGCCGAATGAAATCAACATCGCCTATTTCCAGCAGACCGAGAAGCGCGACAGCGTGACCTCGAACATCCAGTTCAAGCCCAACGAGAATTTCGAAACCACGCTCGGCCTGATGTGGATGCGTGACGATCTGTCCAACTGGAACCAGTCGATGTACGCGTTTCCGGTATGGCTGACCAGCACCGTCGCCGGCATCGACCAGCTCACCTCGAACGGGCATGGGTTGATCACCAGCGGACACAGTTGCGACACGTCCACGCAGCCCGATTGCGCTGGCCGTGCCGGCACCGTGTTCGACAACCAGGTGCGCCATTCGGTGGTGAGCACGCGCGGCGCGGACTGGCGCGCGAGCTGGCGCCAGGACAACTGGAAATTGTCCGGCCAGATCGGCGTGAGCACCTCGCGCGATCCGAGCACGCAGGCGTTCATCGAGCCGGTGTATTTCGGCGGCTACACCTGGGATATCAGCAAGGGCTTCAAGTTCGACGACACCACGGCGGCGACCAATCCGGCCAATTGGGCTGGCGCCGGTTGGATGGGCAATTACGGCGAATGGCCGGATCGCGCGCGCGACAATTACGCGCAGGCCGATTTTTCGATGGACCTGAACGGTTTCCTCAACCAGTTGTTGCTCGGCGTGCGTTGGGCCGATCACCACGAAGGCCAGAACCTGCTGGTGTGGAGCGGCGGTGTGCGCGTCGGCGACCTGACCCAGGTCGGTGCCGGCGGGCTCACCGATCTGAGCGCATTCGATTTCTGGTCGGGTGCGGCCAATCACGTGCAGCCGAGCAGCGGCGGCGCGGTGACGAACTGGGTGCTCGGCAGTCCGAACGTGCAGAATCCGCAGTTCCTGTATGCACCGTATGTGTATCAGGGCACGTACAACATCGACCAGGCCAGCGACGCGGCTTACGCCCAGCTCAATTTTGGCGACGACAAGCTGCGCGGCAACTTCGGCCTGCGCTTCGTGCACAGCACCCTGGACAGTTCCGGCTACGTCGTCAGCGCCGATCAGGTCAACACGCTGCCGCCTCCTGCGGGCAGCTACCAGACCGTGAGCAGCACGCACAACAACGTGCTGCCGGCGCTCAACATCGCCTACACCGTGCAGGACGATTTCATTCTGCGCGGCGCGCTGTCAGAGACGATTGCGTTCGCGCCGTACAACCAGGAGGCGCCGTACACGTTCACCAACGACTCGGTGCTCACCGGCGCCGGCGGCAACGCGAGGCTTAGCCCGTACAAGTCGAACAACTTCAACTTCTCGGCCGAGTGGTACTTCGCGCCGGAGTCGATCCTGGCGGCATCGGTGTTCTACAAGGACGTGCGCAACTACATCGTCAACGGCGTGGAAACCGAGCGCCTGTTCAACTCGCTGTTCACCAGCAACCCGGATCAGTACGCGCAGCTCACCGCCGGCAATTGCGACGACAAGGGTTTCTGCGACTACAGCATTTCGCGTCCGGTCGATGGCGGCAAGGCCAAGGTCAAGGGCTTCGCGGTCAGCTATCAGCAGGCCTTCGGCGAAACCGGTTTCGGCGTGCGTGCGAACTACACGTATTCCGACGGCAGCACGCACAGCGGTGGCGAAATGCCGTACAACTCGAAGAACTCGTACAGCCTGTCGCCGTACTACGAGAAGGATCAGCTCAGCGCGAGTCTGTCGTTCAGCCGCCGCAGCAGTTACCTCGCGGGCGGTTACGTGGCCGGCGCGCCGGACACCTTCGTCGCGCCGTACAAGGAACTCGACGCGAGCGTGGCATGGCGCTTCAATTCGCATCTGCAACTTAGCCTGGATGCGTTGAACCTGCTCGACTCGACCTACTACTCGTACTTCGGCACGCCGGACATGCTTTCGGGCAAGTACAAGAACGGCACGCAGTACATGCTGACCTTGCACATGAAACTCTGATCACGTTTCTCGGCTCTCCAACCGATTGCGGGTCGGGAGTTCTCTCGACCCGCTTTTTTTTGGCATCATCGAAACCATGCGCGCGACGATTTGCATCCTGATGTTGCTGTGCCTGTCTGCCTGCCAACCGACACGGCCGGCGCGGTTGTCGCCCATGCCGTCGCTGATTCCGCTGCCGGCCGGCGTGACGGATCCAGCGGGGACTTTCACGCTGCGCGATGGCGACACAATTTCCGTTCATGGCGATGCGGCAGCGATGGAAGTCGCGCATCGGTTCGCCGATCTGCTCGCGCGCACGCGCGGGCTGCGTCTGCGCGTGGCGGACGCGCGCGACTCTGCAATCGACTTCGTCGTCGATCCGCAACTCGACGTCGCGGGTGCGGCAACACCGCAAGCGCGCGCCGAAGCCTATGAATTGCGCGTCGAACCCGAACACATCCGTCTCGTCGCACGCACGCCGCACGGACTGTTCGACGGCAGCATGACGTTGTGGCAATGGCTGACTGCGGAAACCGCGAAGACGAGTGCGATTCGCGTGCCATGTGTGCGCATCGCCGATTATCCGCGCTTCGCCTGGCGCGGCCTGATGCTGGATTCCGCGCGGCATTTCCAGCCGCCCGAGTTCGTCAAGCGATTCATCGACGAGATGTCGCGGCACAAGCTCGACGTGCTGCACTGGCATCTGACCGACGATCAGGGCTGGCGTATACAAATAAAAAAATATTCTGAACTGACCGCCATCGGCGCCTGGCGCACACCGGCGTCGCTGCATGGCGATGCGCCGCGCTACGGCGGCTTCTACACGCAGGACGAAATCCGCGAAATCGTGCGCTACGCCAGTACGCGCTACGTCACCATCGTGCCGGAGATCGACATGCCCGGCCACGCGCAGGCGGCGATCGCGGCGTATCCGCAATTCGGCGTCACCGGCAAGCGTCCGCCAGTTTCGCCGGACTGGGGCGTGCACACGTATTTGTACAACGTCGACGACGCGACGTTTTCCTTCCTCGAAGACGTGCTCGGCGAAGTGATGGATTTGTTTCCCGGCACCTACATCCACATCGGCGGCGACGAAGCCGCGAAGGATCAATGGCAAGCGTCGCCGCAGGTGCAACAACGCATGCGCGAACTCGGGGTTTCGAGCGAGGCCGCGCTGCAGGGATACTTCACTGCGCGCATCGGCAAATTTCTCGCCGCGCACGGGCGCCGTCTGATCGGTTGGGATGAGATTCTCGAAGGCGGCGTGCCGGCGGATGCGACGGTGATGTCCTGGCAGGGCGAAGCCGGAGGTATCGCAGCGGCGCGCGCGGGCCACGACGTGGTGATGGCACCGTCGCCGCTGATGTACTTCGATCACATCCAGAGCGACGCGCACGACGAGCCGCCGGGACGGCCCGATGTCGTATCGCTGCACGACGTCTACGCCTACGAGCCGATTCCACATGCGCTGGATGCGGCGCAGGCGCGGCATATGCTCGGCGCGCAGGCGAATTTGTGGAGCGAATATCTGGATACGCCGCAGCGCGTCGAGCACGCCGCGTTCCCGCGTGCGGCCGCGCTGGCGGAAGTGCTGTGGTCGCCGGTTTCGCGCCGCGACTGGCAGGGATTCCTCGCGCGCCTGCCGGAACAATTCGCGCGTTATCGCGCATCCGGAATTGCGTATGCCGACAGCGTTTTCGCGCCGCGCGTCGAACCGATCGCAGCATCGGCGCTGGGGCGCAAGAACAGCGACGAGCTGCGTTCGTGCAATCCCGGCGGCGGATTGCCGTTGCGCCTGCCCGGTCCCGCGCCCGGCGGTGGTGAGACCGTGTATCGCGTGGACATTTTCGATCCGTGCTGGATTTATCCGAATGTGGATTTCGTGCGCGTGCATGAAGTCGACGTGGTCGCAGCGGAGCGTCCCTACAACTTCCAGCTATGGCACGACGCGGACAAGGTCGTGCTGCGCAAGCCGGCGTCGCCGGGCGGCGAATTGCGCATCTATCGCGATTCGTGCAAGGGCGAGGCGCTGGCGAGCGTGCCGCTGGCGCGGGCCGCGAATGCCGAAGGTGTCGCGTTGTTGCATTTCGCGTTGCCGCCGGGCGAGGGCACGCACGATCTGTGCTTCACGTTCGATCGCGCCCAAGCCAATCCGCTGTGGATGATCGACACGGTGCAGTTACGGCCTCAGCCGAACTGAGCATCCGGCATCGCCATCAGCGTATCCGCGCCCGCACGCAGACTGGCCGCGTGTGCCAGGATGCGCGGCAGGATGCGCGCGTAGTAAAAGCGCGCGGTCGCACGCTTGGACTGCTTGAAGTCGGAGGTTTGCGTGGACGCATCCGCCGCGGCGACGGCACGCGCCCAGAAATAGGCCAGCGCGATGTAGCCGGAATAGAACAGGAAATCGACGGCGCAGACGCCGACCTCGTCGGGATTGGCCGCCGCGCGCTTGCCGATGTCCTGGGTGAGATCCGCCCATTGCTTGGCGCTGGTGGCGAGCGGGGCGACGAATTCCTGCACGCTGGCATTGGCGATGTTGGCCTGGCAAAACGCGCCGATCTCCTCGAGGAAGTGCTTCAATCCGACACCTTGCGTCTGCATGATCTTGCGCCCGAGCAGGTCGAGAGCCTGGATGCCGGTCGTGCCTTCGTAGATCGTGGTGATGCGCGCGTCGCGGGCGAACTGCTCCATGCCGGTCTCGTGGATGTAGCCGTGGCCGCCGAAAATCTGCACGGCGTGATAAGTGCATTCGTTCGCGGCTTCGGTGAGCAGTGCCTTCGTGATCGGGATGATGAAACTGAGCAATTCGTCCGCGCGCTTGCGCTCGTCCGGCGTCGGCGCGCGTTCGACCAGATCGACCAGGCTTGCGGCGTAGCAGGCGAGCGCGCGGCCACCCTCGGCGAATGCCTTCTGGGTGAGCAGCATGCGGCGGATGTCGGCGTGCACGATCAGCGGGTCGGCGGGCTTGTCCGGAAACTTCGCGCCGCTCAGCGCGCGCCCCTGCAGGCGCTCGCGCGCGTAAGCGAGCGAGCCTTGGTAGGCGCGTTCGATCAGGCCGAGTCCCTGGATGCCGACGGCAAGGCGCGCGGTGTTCATCATGGTGAACATCGCGTTCAGGCCCTTGTTCGGTTGGCCGATCAAGTAGCCTTCGGCGCCGTCGAAGTTCATCACGCAGGTGACCGAGGCGTGGATGCCCATCTTGTGTTCGATCGCGCCGCAGCTCACCGCGTTGCGCTCGCCCATTTTTCCACTTTTATCCGTTTTATACTTCGGCACGATGAACAGCGAGATGCCTTTCACCCCCACGGGCGCGTCGGGCAGTCGCGCGAGCACCAGGTGCACGATGTTTTCGGTGAAGTCGTGCTCGCCGGCGGTGATGAAAATCTTGGTGCCGCTGATGCGATAGGTGCCGTCGGAGTTGGGCTCGGCGCGCGTCTTGAGCAGGCCCAAGTCCGATCCGCAATGCGGCTCGGTCAGGCACATGGTGCCGGTCCAGCGTCCTTCGACGATGGGCTTGAGAAACGCCAAGCGCTGCCATTCCTCACCATGCAGGCGCAACGCTTCGCTGGCGCCGTGCGAGAGCAGCGGGAAATTGCCCCACGACAGGTTTGCCGAGTCGAGCATTTCCTTGAGCGGTGCGCCGATGGATTCGGGCAGGTTCTGGCCGCCGTAGGCTTCCGGCGCGTTCAGTCCGCTCCAGCCGCCGTCGACGTATTTCGCGTAGGCATCCTTGAAGCCGGTCGGCGTGGTCACGTTGCCGGTGGCCTTGTCCAGCGTGCAGCCTTGCTCGTCGCCGGGCGCGTTCAATGGCGCGAGCAGGCTTTCCGAAAATTTTGCGGCCTCGTCGAGAATCGCGTCGACCACGTCGCGCGTCGCGTTGGCGCCGCCCTCGATGCGTGCGTATTGCGCGTCGAGTTTGAGCATGTCGAACATGACAAAGCGCATGTCCGCGAGCGGGGCTTTGTAGACGGTCATCGCAATACCCTCAGCGGTAGGAGTTGGCCAAGCCGGGGATCGGCGACAGCCGGCTCTTGTGCGCGAATTTGAAGTCTTTTCCGGCGACCGGAATGTTGATCGTTCCCTTCAATTCATAGGCCACGCCATCCGGGCGCGCCACATCGGTCTTGAATGCCTTCGCCGCGTCGGCGCCGGGCGCCAGCGTGATGTCGAGGATGTCGGCGTTTTCGCCGGGGATGTCCAGGTCCGCATTCATGTCGATGGCGCCGGCAGCTTCGCCGCCGACGCGCAGCTCGGCCTTGAATGCGCCGTAGCGAACGGTCTGGTCGCTGAAATTTTCCAGCCGAACCTGCAGTTTCCAGCGCCCGTCCGGCAGCACGTCGAGTTGCTGGATGCTGGCGCCGGGCGGATTGATCGGATGCTTCACCGGCCCGCACGCGGCGAGCAGCGCCAGCGCCGAGGTCAGCAGAAATGTGCGCGCGGAAAAGGACATGGGACTTCACCGTGGATGGCGAAGCCCTACCTTAGCCAAAAGGCGAACGCGGTGGAAGCGGCGCGGGGTTGCCCGTTCACGCGGCGTTCGCGGCCGGATGCCCGGTCTGCGTGTACTGCGCCGGCTTGCGGTCGAGGAATCCGAGGCCGTGGCAATGGTTCATCACATGCACGCCGTGCGCGCGCTGTTCGTCGCGGATCGAATCGCGCAGTTGCACCATCTTCGTCCAGTGCACTTTCGGACGGTAGTGATGCTCGGCGTGGAAGCCGTTGTACAGCCAGATCCAGTTGTAGAATTTGTTGTATGTCGACACGCCCCAGGCGATGGGATCGTCCGGATTGCCCTTGAAGTGCTCGTAGTAGCCGTTCAGCGACGACAGCGAATGGCCGAGGTAATAGAACGGCACCAGCGCGAGGAAGGCGCGCCAGTCGTATATCAGACACACAAGATAAATGCCGACGACGATGTAGATCTCGCGCCAGATCCACTTCGCCTTGGTCGGGAATTTTTCCTTGACCCGGCGGTAGACCTCGCCGATATCGTCGCGGAAGTAGCTGTAAAAAGTATACGTCCACGGGCTTTCCGGCTTGCCGTCGCGGCCGTGGCGCCAGATCGACAGCGGATCGATCGTGGTGCCGTTCGCGCCTATGCGATCCATGTTGCCGACGTGATGGCGCAGGTGCACGTGGTGGTAGAACTCCTGCGAGAAACCGTCGCTCAGCGACAGAATCACGCTGTAGATGCGGTTCAATGCCGGTGAGGTGAAATACGGGTTGTGGATGAAATTGTGGCTGGTGGAGTTGATGCTCCACGAGATGCTGATCGCGTACACGCAGGCGAGCGGAATCCACAACGCCCAAGGCATGGCGTGGAAGCCGAAGAACAACGTGGCGACGAAGACCAGATGACCGAGCACCATCAACGCGGGAACGACGTCCCACGGGGTGTAGGCGAAGAAGGCGGAACGGCTCGACATGCGCGCGGCAAACGACGAAAATAAGCGATGGCCGATTTTGCCAGAAAGCCCCCCGCAATACGTTAAAGCCCCCTCAATTCAATCTGATGCCGCTCAGGATTCCTTAATGCGCGGCACCGATAATGCCGCATCCCGCATCTGTCAGGTGATTCGCGTGTCCCATTGGACCATTCTCTGCGATTTCGACGGCACCATTGCCCTCGACGACACCACCGACACCTTGCTCGATCGTTTCGGCAAACCCGGCTGGGAAAAACTCGAAGACGACTGGAAGGTCGGCCGCATCAATTCGCACGACTGCATGGCCGGGCAGGTGGCGCTGTTGGACATGAGCCGCGAAGAACTCGATGCGCACCTCGATGCGCGCGCCATCGACCCGGCCTTCGGCGAGTTCGTGGACTTGGCACAGGCGCAGGGCATGCACATCGTGATTGTCAGCGACGGACTCGACTACGCGATCCGCCGCATTCTCACGCGTGCCGGTTTCGAATCGCTGCCGATCGTCGCCAATCATCTGCGTCAGACTGGCGATCGCGAGTGGTCGCTGCAATTTCCGCATGCAGACAAGGCCTGCCGCGTCGGCAGCGGCACCTGCAAATGCGCGCGCGGTCGCGCCGCGCACGAGCACACCCTGCTGATCGGCGACGGTGCTTCGGATTTCTGCGTTGCCGAAACCACGGATTTCGTTTTCGCCAAGGGCAAGCTGATCGCGCATTGTGCTGCGAAGAATATTCCGCACGCCGCCATCGCTGGTTTTGCCGATGCGCTGCCGTTGCTGCCCGCACTGATCGCCAAGAAATCGGCAGTCGCCTGAATCAATCCTGGGAAATTCCATGTCCGACAAACAACTTATTTCCGGCCTGAACACGAGTCGCAGCGCCAAATCGTTCGAGACCGCCTGCAAGCTCATTCCCGGCGGCGTCAACAGCACCGCGCGCGCGACCTGGGCGGGCTGGAATCCGTATCCGCTGTTCGTGAAAGACGGCAAGGGCTCGCGTCTGACCGACGTCGATGGCAACGAATACATCGACTATCTGCTCGGCCTTGGTCCGATGATTTTCGGTCACCGTCCGCCCAAGGTGACGCAGGCCGTTGTCGATTTCATCCAGAATCGCGGCACCGTGTTTGCGCTGCCTACCGAAGACGAGGCGCGGCTCGCGCAGAAGATCGTCGATGCGATTCCGAGCGTGGACATGGTGCGCCTGTGCAACACCGGCACCGAGGCGGTGCTGTACGCGACGCGCCTCGCGCGTGCCTTCACCAAGCGCCACAAGATCATCCGTTTCGAAGGCATGTACCACGGCTTTTCCGATGCCGTTTACTGGAGCAAGCATCCGAACATCGCCAAGGCCGGTCCGGACGCGCATCCGGTTCCTGTGCCGCAAGGCCCGGGTTTGCCGAAAGGCGTGGAAGAAAATCTCCTCATCCTGCCGTGGAATGACGTCGGTGCGCTGGCCGATGCGATCAAACGCGAAGGCAATCAGATCGCCGCGGTGTTGACCGAACCGGTGATGTGCAACACCGGCTGCATCCTGCCCAAGCCGGGGTACCTCGAAGCCATGCGCGAGATCACGCACAAGCACGGCATCGTGCTGATCTTTGACGAGGTCATCACCGGTTTTCGTCTCGGACTCGCCGGTGCGCAGGGGCGCCTGGGCATCAAGCCGGATTTGTCCGTGTTCGCGAAAGGCATCGGCGGCGGCTTCCCGGTCGCGGCGATGGGCGGACGCGCCGACATCATGGCGCTGGTGGCCAACGGCACCGTGTCGATGGCCGGCACCTACAGCGCGAACGGCATCGCCATAGCGGCGGCGAACGCGGCGATGGATGAATTGAACACGCCGAATCTGCACAAGAATCTGGATGCGGTTTCAGACGAGTTGCGCCACGGTCTGGAAAAAGTGTTGAAGGACGCCGGGCTGCCGGCCTATGTCGTCGGCTTGGGCCCGCTGATGCAAGTGTGGTTCGCGCGCGAGCCAATCCACAATTACCGCGATGCCGAGCGGCATGCGGATCAGAAGATTTTCGATGTCTGGTGGAAAGGCATGCTCGCCCGCGGCGTGCTGTTCCATCCCGGCGCCTACGAAAACCTGTTCGTCTCCACTGCGCATACGCGCGAAGACATCGCGGCGACATTGAAGGCGGCGAAAGAGGTTGCGGCGGAACTGGCGCGCAGTTCCTGAAGCGGATTGCGCCGCGCCTTCAATTGCGCGGCGCGTGCAACTGCCGCAGGAAGCCAATCAGTCCATCGCGCTGCGCCGGCGTGAGCAGGCGCAGCAACGGCATCAGGCGCCGCAGTACCAGCGGCATGCCCGCGATCGCCGGCTGCGTGTTGCCGCGGTCGATCTGTTCCAGCAGCGGATCGATTCGCAACGGCGTCGGCACTGCGAAAGCTCCAGCAGATAGCGGCGTGTCAGGCACTTTAGGTGGCGGCGCGGCGACGGCTTCGGCGGCGCTC
>Ga0207654_10001117_pt1 | contig 14487 bp, 15 predicted proteins | sample KBSC64metaG_FD_184355 | JGI IMG/M metagenome (GOLD analysis project Ga0207654, IMG submission 184355) | Corn rhizosphere microbial communities from Kellogg Biological Station, Michigan, USA - KBS C6-4 metaG (SPAdes) (version 2) | ecosystem: Host-associated > Plants > Roots > Rhizosphere > Soil...
ACACGCCGCCGCCGGTCATGATCAGGTCACGAATGGAGATGATCTGGCCGCCGACATGGAACAATGGCGAGTGGGTGTCGTCCATGCGCGCCAGATGCGCGAGCACCAGCAGCAATCCGATGCGGGTCAGGCAGGCAAAGCCAATCCCGAGCCGGCGCGCCAGCGAGCGCCGCTCTTCGGGCAGGCGTCCGACCGCGATGGAAATGAACACGAGGTTGTCCACGCCGAGTACGATCTCAAGCGTGGACAAGGTAAGCAGGGCGACCAGAAGTTCGCCTTGGAATAGGCTCATGGGGTTCGAATTCCGCTGCGCTGTGGGATCAGAAGCGCTGCCAAAGTATCAGTGTCCAGCATAGCAGCACATTGAGCATGAGCAGGAATACGGCCGCCGAACCCATGTCCTTGGCGCGGCCGGCCAGTTCGTGGAATTCGGGGCTGACCTTGTCGACCACCGCCTCGATCGCGGAATTGAGCAATTCGGCCGACAGCACCAGGATCGGACTGCCGCACAGCAGCGCTTTTTCCAGTGCGCCGTGACCCAGCCACAACCCGAGCGGGAACACAACGATGCACACGTAGACTTCGAGCCGAAAAGAAGCCTCGTAAGTCCAGCCCGCGCGCAGGCCTTTGCCCGACCAGATCAGGGCTTTCCAGATCTGGCGCGGTCCGCGCGGTTCGGTGCTGGGCATGCTTGCGATCCCTGTATCCGGCAAGGCGCGATATGATGCCATACCTTTTCCCGGCCAAGTTCCAATGAGCAAACGCGCCCTTGCCCTGACCGCCCTCGTCTGCGTCGCGCTGGCGCTGGTTTCGATCCTCGGTTTCGACCGCCGCATCGCCGAGGCGGTGCACGCATCGGTCGTCGCCAGTTCCGCCGTCTTCGTCGAAGGCACGCATGCCCTGGACGTGGTTTCAGGCCGCTCGCTTCTGCACAGTCGTGCGCTGTCCGGCGTGCTGCTCGGCGGCGTCCTGTTCGCACTCGGTGTGCTGATCTGGCTGTTCAATCGCGGCAGTTATCTGGCGCGTGCGCTGATTTTCACTGGCGGCGTACAACTGGCCACGATTGCGGCCGCGTTCGGCCTCAAGGACGTGTTCGGACGGCAGCGCCCCTACGAACTGCTCGGCGGCGGCGACTGGCAGCACATGTGGTTTGCCGGCGGTAATTCGTTTCCGTCCGGGCACAACGCGTTTTTCTGGGGCCTGTTTCTGCCGCTGATCTACCTGTTCCCGCGCTGGCGCGTGCCGCTGCTGCTGATTCCGCTGTTCATCGCGCTGGCGCGCATCGACATGAGCTTCCATTTTCTGTCCGACGTGCTCGCCTCGATCGCGCTGGCGGCGTTGGTGACATTGATCGCGGCGAGCCTGTTGAACCGCTGGATCAAGCCCGTCCCCCGCTGATTTTTTGCGGCGGTCGCACATTCTATTACCGGCAAGTTCCGGTAACCTTTGCCCCTTCGTTCACCGGCCCGGAGCCGTCATGTCGTCAACGCCCGTCTCGCAAAGCAAATCGTTCTCCACCATTTTCCTGATCGAACTGTGGGAGCGCTTCGGCTACTACGGCATGCAGGCGCTGATCGTGTACTACATGGTCCAGCGGCTGGGCTTCGGCGACGTCGACGCCAACCTGATCTGGGGCGCGGCCTCTGCTTTGATCTACGTGGCGCCGGCGATCGGCGGCTGGGTCGGCGACCGCGTCCTCGGCACGCGCCGCACCATGCTCACCGGCGCGGCGATTCTCTCGATCGGCTACGCACTGCTGACGCTGCCGTCCGAAAGCGCGACGTTCCTGTACTTCGCGCTCGGCGTCATCGTCGTCGGCAACGGCCTGTTCAAGCCCAACGCCGGCAACCTGGTGCGCAAGATCTACGACGGCGACGACTCACGCATCGACAGCGCGTTCACCATCTACTACATGGCAGTGAATATCGGCTCCACCTTCTCGATGCTGCTCACGCCGTGGATCAAGGACTACGTCAACACCCTCTATCAGAACGAATTCGGCTGGCATGCTGCCTTCGGCGTGTGCTGCCTCGGCCTGGTCTTCGGCCTGGTCAACTACTTCTTCATGCGCGCTTCGATGCGCCACGTCGGCTCGGACCCGGATGCACGGCCGTTCAACATCGCCACCCTGCTGAAAGTGCTGGCGGTCGGCGCGGTCTGCGTCGTGATCGCGGCGTACATCCTGCAGCACCAATCGGTCGCGCGCGCCTTCGTCTGGGCGGCGGGCGTGGCCATGCTCGGCATCTTCGGATACCTGATTGCGAACAGCCACAAGGACGAGCGCGCCGGACTCATCGCCGCGCTGGTGCTGACGATCCAGACCATCTTCTTCTTCATCTTCTACCAGCAGATGCCCACCTCGCTGGCGCTGTTCGCGCTGCGCAACACGAATTGGGACTGGAGCCTGTTCGGCGTGCATTTGTATACCTGGCTGCCGGGACAATACCAGGCGCTCAATCCGATCTGGATCATGATCCTATCGCCGATCCTGGCCTGGGCTTACACGCACTTCGGCAAGCGCGGCAAGGATTTCTCCATCGCCGCCAAGTTCGCACTCGGCTTCGCCATGGTCGCTGCCGGCTATTTCGTCTACGGCATGGCCGGTCTCTACGCCGATGCCGCCGGCAAGGCTTCGACCTGGGTGCTGATCTGGGGCTTCGGCCTGTATTCGCTCGGCGAGCTGCTGGTCTCGGGCCTGGGCCTGGCGATGATCGCGCGCTACGTGCCGGCGCGCATGGGCGGCTTCATGATGGGCGCCTACTACGTCGGCGTGGGCATCTCGCAATACCTGGGCGGCATCGTCGCCAACTACGCCGCGGTGCCGCAGGACGTGACCGATCCGCTGCAAACCCTGCCGATCTACACCCACCTGTTCACCAACCTGGGTTACGCCGGCATCGTCTGCACCGTGATCGCGATCGCGGTGCTGCCGCTGATGAACAAGCTATCGGCCCAGCATCACGGCGCAAACGCCGGCAAGTAAAAACCGGTAAAGGCCGCGCCCTGCGCGCGGCCTTTGCGTACACTTCGCGCGCATGAGCGAGGCGAAGATCCTGCTGGCCGACGACGACGAGGAGCTGTGCCAGCTCCTGCGCGATTTCCTCGCGCGCGACGGCTTTGCCGTGGACGTCAGCCACGACGGCGACGAGGCGCTCGCGCGCGCGCGCGACGGCGGCTACGACGCGCTGATTCTGGACGTGATGCTGCCCGGTCGTTCGGGCCTGGACCTGCTGCGCGAACTGCGCCGCGACGCGACCCTGCCCGTGCTCATGCTCACCGCGCTCGGCGAGGATCTCGACCGCATCCTCGGCCTTGAACTCGGCGCCGACGATTACGTGCCCAAACCGTGCAACCCGCGCGAGATCGCCGCACGCCTGCGCGCGATCCTGCGCCGCACGCGCGGCGACGGCGACGCGACGCGGCTGACCGACATCAGCGTCGGCCCGGTGTCCCTGCGCGCCGCTTCGCGCAGCGCGACCCTGCGCGGCGAGGTGCTGACACTGACCGGCACCGAGTTCAACATCCTCGCCGTACTCCTGCGCGAAGCCGGCAAGGTGGTCAGCAAGGAAACCCTGTCGCAGGATGTGCTCGGCCGCCCGCTCGGGCCGTTCGACCGTAGCATAGATGTGCACATTTCCAAATTGCGGCGCAAGCTCGGCAATGCCGGCGACGGCGAATCGATGATCGGCACCGTGCACCGCGGCGGTTATGTTTTCCGCATCGTGGACGAAGGCTGACATGCGCGGCCTGTTCTGGCGCATCTTCGCCCTGTTCTGGCTGGTCAGCGTGGCGCTGATCGTGTCGCTGGCATGGACCGCGACCAGCCAATTCGAAAGCGCGAAAATTCCCGGTCTCGGCATCACGCGTCTGCAGGCGGCGATGGACGACCAACTCCTGCGCACCGGCATTGAGCTGCACCGCCACGGCATCGACGGCCTGCGCCAATGGCTGCAGAGTTCTGAAGGTTACGGACCGGGCACGATCTACGTCGTCGATGCGCAAGGCCGCGATCTGCTCGGCCGCATCCTGCCCGACGCGGCGCTTGCGGCACTGAACGCCGCGCCCGGGTCGGAACCGCCCGAACGCGTGCGCATTCATCCCCTGCACATGCGCGAAAGCCCCGTGGAATACCGCGCCGTGGCGGTATTCGGCGGTTCGTTTCTCACGCGCCTGGTCTGGCGCCGGCCGATGACGTTCTGGTCCAACATCGGCATCGCCATGCTGATCTGCGCGCTGGCCAGCGCCCTGCTCGCCATTTATGTGACCGCGCCGCTTTCGCGCATCCGCGCCAGTGCGCGCCGCGTCGCGCGTGGCGACTTGTCGGCGCGCGTCGGCGAAGTGCGCTTCGGCCGCAGCGCCGAGGTGCTCGCATTGGCCGCAGAATTCGATCGTATGGCCGCGCGCCTGAAGGAACTGGTCGATGGCCAGCGCCGCCTGATCCGCGACGTCTCGCACGAGATGCGCTCGCCGCTGTCGCGCCTGCGCGTGGCGCTGGAGCTGGCGCGCACGCAGGCCAGCGGCGACGCCGTCACCCAACTCGACCGCATCGAACGCGAGTCCGAGCGTCTCGAGGAAATGATCGCGCAGGCGATCCAGCTCTCACGCATGGAAACGACCATGCCGGAACAAGTGGACGATGTCGCCCTGGACGAACTCGTCGCCGACATCGCCGCCGACGCTGCGTTCGAGGCGCAGGCGCGGCCATGCACGCTGCGCATCGCGCAAACCTCGCCATTGACCGTGCGTGCGGAAGAAGAACTGCTCGCCAGCGCGGTGGAAAACGTGGTGCGCAACGCCGTGCATTACACCGCGCCGCACAGCGAGGTGGATCTGCGCCTGGACCGCGTCGAGGGTCAGGCGCGGCTGCGCGTGCGCGACTTGGGTAGCGGCGTGCCGGCCGCCGATTGCACGCGCATCTTCGAGCCCTACTTTCGCACCGACGCCGCGCGCCAGCGCAAGAGCGGCGGCAGCGGATTGGGCCTGGCCATCGCCAAGCGCGCGATCGAACGCCAGGGCGGACGCATCCGCGCCAGCAATGCGGATGGCGGCGGGTTGGAAATCGAAATCCTGTTGCCGCTGGCCTAATCGACAGTTTTCAGTTCGACGTCATCCATCCAGCCTTCGCCCGCGTCGAGCAGCGTCACGCCAACCTTCAACTGCTGCGCATTCGCCGGAATCCGCAACTGCACGGCGTCGCGTTTCCAGTCGGCGTTGCCGATGAGCCCTTTCGAATACGCCATCGCACCCGGCAACTGCGCGGTGATATACAGCTTCCAGCCTTCCGCGCCGACGCCTTGGGTCTTGAGCATGGCCGACAATTCCACTGTCTTTCCAGCGTAAGGCCGCGCGTCCAGCGTCTGTTCCAGCGAACCGTACACCTGCGGCTGTGTCCGCTTCATGTGGAAACTGCCGCGACCCGCATAGGCGCCTTCGGCGTCGATGCTCATCGAATACGATGACGGGCCGGCGTGCTGCACGGTCACCCAGCCCGGAATTCCGTCGCCACCGATCTGCTCGAAATCCGGATTGACGAGTGCCGCGCCCGGCCCGCTCGCCTGCGGTACCGACTTTGGCTTGGTTGCCGTATCCGGCGGTGGGTTGCCGCTGCCGCAGGCGGCCAGCAACGTCGCCGCGAAAATCGTCAGGTACTTCATGCGCAATCCTTGAAGAAATCGGAATCGATGATGATAACCGCCACCCGTCGCCAGCGCCGAATTCTGGCAGAATGCCGGCATGGAACGCCTCACCGCCCGTGAATTGTTCGACAAGATCAGCCAGCGCCTGAGCTTACGCTGGGTCGCCGGCCAGCGCGGCGAATCACGCGCCATCGTGCCGGCGGAAAAACAGCCACGCCGGCCATCGCTCGCCGGCTATCTCAACATCATCTACCCGAACAAGATCCAGATCGTCGGCTCCGAGGAACTGGCCTGGCTCGATAGCCTCGACTCGCGCCTGCGTTGGGAGATGGTCGAGAAAATCATGGGCTTCACGCCGACCGCGGTGATCGTGACCAAGGATCAGGCCGTGCCCGCCGACCTGCGCGACGCCGCCAACGAATCCGGCACGCCGGTGTGGACGAGCAGCCAGCGCGGTCACGAACTGCTCACCTACCTGCAATACCACCTCGCGCGCATGCTCGCGCGGCGCGTGACCCTGCACGGTGTGCTGATGGAGGTGTATTCCATCGGCGTGCTGATCACCGGCGAATCGGGTTCGGGCAAATCCGAACTGGCGCTGGAACTGATCACGCGCGGACACCGGCTCGTCGCCGACGACGCGCCGGAATTCATCCAGATCGCGCCGGACGTGATCGACGGCAACTGTCCGGAGATGCTGCAGGACCTGCTCGAAGTGCGCGGCCTGGGCATCCTTAACGTGCGCGAGATGTTCGGCCAGACGGCCGTAAAGCAGTCCAAATACCTGCGCCTGGTCGTGCACCTGGACCTGCTGCCGCGCGAGCAGCCGATCGAGCAATCCGGTTTGGAACGCATCTACGGCGCGAACAGCTGGCGCGAAATCCTCGACACCAAGATTCCGCAGACCACCATTCCCGTCGCCCCCGGCCGCAACCTCGCCGTGCTGGTCGAAGCCGCCGTGCGCAACCACGTGCTCAAGACCAAGGGCATCGACCCGGCGCAAACCTTCCTCGACCGCCAGGCGCACCAGATGCAACGGCAGGCGCCGTGGTGAAGGGGAGATAAAAGGATCGCCGCCTCCTTAAACGAATAGTTAGCCGTGTTCGACCTTGGCAATGATTAATGCGTTGCGCCCTTCATTCAAAACTGCTACGGAATATTAGATCGGCGGCGAACACAGTAACTTTGTTTTCGGCAGGCCGGCCGACGATCAAAACGTCGCGCGAGGCATCATAGGCGAGACTCATGCTGAATCCGCTAGCGGTAAGAAGACCCATTACACTGTTTTCTACGGTGATGATCGATCCGGCTGAATCGGTGCCGCGTCGCAACGTCGCTGCTCCAGCTTGGGAGATGCTGGCGTTGGTCCAATAAGGACTTATGAGCGCGTAGCCGCCATTGCTCAGCGCAAATGCCGTGGGGCTATTAAAAGTCAGGTCGAAGCCAATCCTGTCACCACTAGTAATACCAACCAAAGAGTTGTTTGGGGTGACTACGCCTACCGCCCCCGATATGCCATTGCCCAATGTCTGCGCGCCAGCATTGGCGGCGCCGTTGTTGGTCCAGAAAGGAGTTCCGGCAACATAGTTGCCATTGCTCAAGGCGAGCAACGAATAGCCGACTTCATCGCCCGCGGTGGTGCCAATGAGAGAATTCCCGGGAGCTACGGTAGCAACGGTTCCGCTATTGCCATTACCCCATGTGACTGCCCCGACATGAGAAGTGCCACCATTGGACCAAAGCGGGCTGCCAACCACATAGTTGCCATTGCTGAGGGCTGCGACGTTCTGACCCACTTGGTCGCCATTAGTTGCTCCAATCAGAGAGTTGCTGGCCGACACCGGACCCGTCGTGCCGCCAAAGCCACCCCAGGTAACTGCTCCGACACCGGCCCAAGCCGGAACGGCAACCACGTAGTTACCGTTGCTAAGTGGAATTACAGAACTTCCGACTTGATCATGATAGCTAGAGCCCACAAGTGAGTTGCCAGCAGATACCGCACCTATCGTCCCACCATTGCCGTTCCCCCATGTCGCCGCACCGGCCCAAGATGCCGTTCCATTGAGCCAATAAGGGCTTCCCACGACATAGTCGCCATTACGAAGTGCGCTCAAAGAGTAACCGACATCGTCATAAGCATTGGAGCCGAATAGCGAATTTACCTCTGATACCGCACCCACTGTTCCCGTTGTGCCGTTACCCCAAGTCACGGCGCCCGCGCCGGCAACGCTCCCGTTGGCCCACGATGGACTCCCTACCACATAGTTGCCGTTGCTAAGGGCAATAACTGCGGAGCCGACACCATCGCCATAGTTCGTTCCGACCAAGGAGTTAGCAGGAGTCACTGGACCGACGGTTCCGCCGTTGCCGTTACCCCAAGTAGCAGCGCCGACCTGCAGTTTTGAGCCGACTGCCCAGCCAGCACTTCCCACTACATAGTTGCCATTGCTCAACGCCGTTATGACGGAGCCAACCATATCACCATAGTTCGCTCCGACCAGAGAGTTAGCAGCAGTCGCTAGTCCTACGGTTCCACCGTTGCCATTGCCCCACGTAGCGGCGCCAGCCTGCGCTGCGCTCCCGTTCGCCCAATCGGGGCTTCCGATCACGTAGTTGCCGTTCGTTAGCGCAACTACGCTCCAACCCACATAATCATTCACCTGAGTTCCAACAAGAGCATTACTGGCCGAAACAACGCCCTTCGTTAAGCCATCGCCTTTACACCATGCAACCGCTCCAGCTTTGGCGGCGCCGGTGCTACTGTTGGTCCAAAATGCATTCCAGACCACATAATTGCCATTCGTGAGAGGAATCACTTGGCTGCCAATCGCGTCATTGGCAGTGCTGCCAATCAGAGAATTATTTGCAGAAACCACATCCGAAGGCCCCCCCGACGCGCTCCTCCATGTTGCTGCGCCAACAGCCGCGCCAGCCCCGTTGTGCCAATTCGGGCTGAGAACCACATAATTACCGTTGGCTAGGACAACTACTCCGCTTGAGCCGATTGCGTCGTTACCTTGACTTCCAGTGAGCGTGCTGATCTTTACGCCGTTGGGGCTGTAAAGATACGCGGCACCCATACCCGCATACCCCGGATCGACAATCACAATGTTGCCGTTGGGCAGCACAGTGACGCTCTTGCCGAAGTACACGCTGTTCGTCGGTCCTGGAATATCGAACGCGCCGGCATGTGGAACAAAAACTATTGAACCGGCGCAGACTGCAAGAATGCTCAACCACCTGTAGAACGTCATAGCTCGAAAGATCCCCAAGCAGTTTTCATACGCGGCTTGTCAACACGGTGTGACTCGTTGTTTAGCAAAACTGGGCCGGTCGGTAACTTACCAGAGGTCGCCGCGTGAACAGCTCCGCGTCATTCACTCGACTGGGGGCTAAAAGTATAGACCGATCACCCCTACCAACGGGCAGCGTCACGCTAACAAAACAACGACAGCGGGATCAACGCCAAAAAACGCGCCAAAACTACCAGTATCACTGCTGGTTTCAGGACTTCCTGGAGGGATAGGCAGCGCGCAGGAAATTCAACAGAGGTTCGCGCTGCGGGCGTGGCACATTGCGTCCATGGGCGAGCAGAGCTTCCTCATACAGATCAAGGGCCAAGCAGTCTTTGTGGATAGCCGATACTTCACCATCGGCCTTCACGCGAGCCGTTCCACGGCCGGTAGCAAGCCACTCGAAGGAAACATCCGTCGCGTGCGCGATCGCGATCAGGTTGGCGACGCTGGGCGACGTGCCTTTCGGTTGTTCCCACTGCACGGCCGCGCTGGAGCCAACGCCAACCTGGCGCGCCAGCTGCGCGCGGGTCATACCGAGAATTTCCCGCGCCTGCCGGATACGTTCCCGCAGAGTTGATGCCGAATGCCGGGCAGCAGTGTTTCTGTGCTTCATGCAACAGAGTTACTAATAGTGAGCAGATTGACTGTCATCCTATCTCAATCTCTTGCCGGAAACATGCTCACGTTCCTTTCGGTCTGCGGGCGATATACTGGACGCGTTCCGAATCGAATTCCCGCATGGCCTCCAGCCCGGACAACCCAACCGCCCCACCCACCACCCGCCTGATCATCGTCAGCGGCATGTCGGGTTCGGGCAAGACCATCGCGTTGCGCGCGCTGGAGGATCTCGACTACTACTGCGTGGACAACCTGCCCGGCGCGCTGTTGCCGGCGTTCGTCGACGAGGCCATGCGCGCGGGCGTGCATCCGCGCCTCGCGGTCGGCATCGACGTGCGCAACCGACCGCAGGATCTGAACCAGTTGCCGGCGATCCTGGCCGACCTCGCCCGGCGCGGCATCGAGTACCGCCTGATTTTTCTGGATGCGCGCGACGAGGTGCTGCTCAAGCGCTATTCCGACACACGTCGGCGCCATCCGCTGACCGGCGAAGGCGTCTCGCTCGGCGACGCGATCGCGCGCGAACGCAAGCTGCTCAAGCCGGTGATCGCGATCGCAGAACGCGTAGTCGATTCCAGCGAGATGAACGTGCACCAGTTGCGCCGCCTGATCGCGACGGAACTGGGCATGGTCGGCGGGCCGCTGTCGCTGCTGTTCGAGTCGTTCGCCTACAAGCGCGGCGTGCCGGCGGACGCGGACTTCGTGTTCGACGCGCGCTGTCTGCCGAATCCGCACTGGGAAGCGTCGCTGCGACCGCTGACGGGACGCGACACGCCGGTGCGCGCCTGGTTCGAAGCCAAACCCGAGGTCGGCGAGTATCTCGCGCAGGTACGCGATTTTCTCGATGCCTGGCTGCCGCGCTTCGAGTCGGAAAACCGTTCCTACGTGACCACCTGCATCGGCTGCACCGGCGGGCGCCACCGCTCGGTGTACCTGGCCGAACTGCTCGCCGCGCATTTCCGCGCCGCGCGCGAACAGGTGCTGACCTTCCACCGGGAACTGGAATGAGCGTCGGTATACTTTTACTCACCCACGAGGCCATGGGCGACGCGCTGATCGCCACCGCACGGCATATCCTCGGCCGCATTCCGCTGGCGCTGGAAGCGCAGGCGATTCCGCCCGGCAGCGACGTGGACGCGGCCCTGCGCGATGCGGCGGCGCGCGTGCGCAACCTCGATTCCGGCGCAGGCGTGCTGGTGCTCACCGACGTCTACGGCGCCACGCCGAGCAACGTTGCGCAGCGCCTGTCGAAGCTGGGGCTGGAAGTGCGTCGCGTGTCGGGGCTGAATTTGCCGATGCTGCTGCGTGCGCTGAATTATCCGGAACAGCCGCTGGCAGAATTGGCGCAGACCGCGGCGAATGGCGGCCGCGCAGGAATCGTCGAGCATGGTTGAGAAAGAAGTGACCATCACCAACAAACTCGGCCTGCACGCGCGGGCCTCGGCCAAGCTCGTGCAATTGCTGCAAGGCTTCAAGGCGAATGCATGGCTCGTGCATCGCGGCCGCGAGATCAACGCGAAAAGCATCATGGGCGTGATGATGCTCGCCGCCGGCATCGGCCAGACGATCACGCTGCGCGCGGACGGAGCGGACGAAACCGCCGCGCTGGATGCGATGGCGGATTTGTTCGCGCGCAAGTTCGACGAGGGTGCGTGAGTAGCCGCTTCGTCATCGCCGGAACCGGCGCCGCTCGCGGCATGGCGCTGGGCCGCGCGCGCCTGGTCCAGCCCAGCCAGATCCGCGTCGACGAACGCCCGCTGGCGGAAAGCGAGATTGAATCAGAAGTCGAGCGCCTGCGTCTGGCCTTGCAGCACGCGCGCGAGGATCTGAAGGTCTTGCGCGAAAAATTGCATGGCGCATTGGCGCGCGAAGTCGGCGAATTCATCGACGCGCACAATTTGATCCTCGAAGACCCGGAACTCACCGAGGGACTGTACGCGCTGATCCGCAAGGGCCGTTATCGCGCCGGCCTGGCGCTGAAGATGCAGCGCGACCGCCTCGCCGCCGCATTCGAGGCCATCGACGATCCGTATTTCCGCAGCCGCCGCGAGGACATCGACCACGTCATCGGCCGCGTGCAGACCGTACTCAATCGCGACACCACGCCGGCCGAACGCCAGATCGCCTCGCGCGTGGGCACCATTCTCGTCGGCGACACGATCGCGCCGGCGGAAGTCGCACACCTGACCGAACACGGTGTGCTGGGCCTCGTCACCACCGGCGGCAGTCCGCTCTCGCACAGTGCGATCCTGGCACGCAGCCTGCGCCTGCCGATGGTGGTCGGCGCGCGCGAGGCGCTGGAACGCATCGCCGACGACGACCTGCTGCTGATCGACGGCGGCTCCGGCGAAATCGTCGCGCACCCGACCGCGCAGGACCTGGCCCGCTACCGCCAGTTCCAGCGCGAACAGGCGCGCAGCCTCGATGCGCTCGCGCGCTTCAAACAGGCGCCGTCGCTCACCGCCGACGGTATACATATCCACTTGTTCGCAAATGCGGAAATGCCCGCCGACCTCGCCCAGGCGCGCGCCTGCGGCGCCGAGGGCGTGGGCCTGTACCGCACCGAATTCCTGTTCCTGCAGCGCCGCGAACTGCCCGACGAAGAAGAACAATTCACCGCCTACCGCAACGTCGTGCTGGCCATGGGCGGCGCGCCGGTGACGATCCGCACCTTGGATCTGGGCGCGGACAAGGCCGACGCCACCGGCCTCGCGCTCGCGGCCGAGCCGAATCCCGCGCTCGGCGTGCGCGGCGTGCGCCTGGCCCTGCGCCGTCCGGCCGTGTTCGCCGCGCAACTGCGCGCGATCCTGCGCGCCGGTGCGTTCGGCCCGGTGCGCATCCTCGTGCCGATGATCACCAACGCCGGCGAGATCATTGAGGTGCGCACGCTCATCGAGTCGTGCGCGCGCGAGCTGCGCAGCTCCGGCCACGAAATCACCGATCATTACGAACTCGGCGCCATGATCGAGGTGCCGGCCGCGGCGATCGCGTTGCCCACATTAATCCGACATGTGGATTTCATCGCCATCGGCACGAACGACCTGACCCAGTACCTGCTTGCCGCCGACCGCAACAACGACGCGCTCGGCGAGCTCTACGATCCGCTGCATCCGGCCGTGCTCAAGCTGCTCGCGCAAATCATCGCCACGGCCGCGCGCGCGAAGAAACAGGTCACCTTGTGCGGCGAGATGGCATCCGACGCGCGCTGCACGCCGCTGCTCATCGCACTCGGCCTGACCGGATTTTCCATGCACCCCAGTTCGCTGCTCGAAGTGCGCCAGGCCATCGCCACCTGCGACCACGCGCGCCTGCGCAAGCTCGCGCTGCGCCTGCTGCGCGCGCAGACCAAGGTGGGGATAGAGCGGGTGTTGGCAGCGGTTGATGCGCGTTTGCCATAAAACCAGCTTTATGGGATTATGGCGTCTATGAAAACCACGATCGAACTACCCGACGACCTCATGCAGCGCGTCAAGCTGCGCGCCGTGCACGCGCACCGGAAACTCAAGGACGAAGTCGCCGATCTGCTCGAGCGCGGCATGCGCGCGGCGCCGCAAAAGAAGACCATGCCGTTCGTGCCAAAGCCCTTGAAGCTGCGCGGCGGTTTCAAACCTGGCATCGACGACATCGAAGCGGCCATTGCCTATGGCCGCGACGACTGACGTTACATGATCGTCGTCGACACCAACATCATCGCCGCATTGTTCCTCGACGGTCGCTTCACGGCGGCGGCCAAGTCCCTGTTCAAGCGCGATCCGGAATGGTGCACCGAACCATTCGCGCTGATCGAATTCGGCAATGTACTGGCAACTTACGAACGTGCGGGATTGGCCAGCCGCGCCGATGCCAGGCGATACCTGTCGGCGGCAGAAGCGTTCCTCGCACCGCATTTGCATACAGTGAAACGTGAGGATGCGCTCAATCTGGCCTTTGTACATCGGACAACGCTTTACGACGCGCATTTCCTTGCTGTCGCCGCCGCGCGCGGCACGCGCCTGATCACGGAAGACGCGAAACTGCGCGCTGCTGCGCCGAAACTGACGCGCTCGCTCGATGAAGCGTTGAGCGCATGAATATGTCGGATACGGAGTCGCTCGTGTCGCTCGAATCCATCGCAGTCGTCATCCCCTGTTACAACGAGGCGGCGGCCATCGCCAAGGTCGTGGCGGAATTCCGCGCGGTATTGCCCGATGCGCGGATTCACGTATTCGACAACAACTCCACCGACGATACGGCCGCGATCGCGGCGGCGGCCGGCGCCTGTGTGCACCGCGTACCGATGCAGGGCAAGGGCCACGTCGTGCGGCGCATGTTCGCCGACGTCGACGCGGATGCCTACATCATGGTGGATGGCGATGACACCTACGAAGCCGCCGCTGCGCCAGCCATGCTCGAAAAGCTGATCGACGAATGCCTGGACATGGTCGTCGGCGTGCGCAAACCGGTGAGCGCCGATGTACACCGCCGCGGACATGCGTTCGGCAACGCTTTGTTGAGCGGATTTCTGAGCCGATTGTTCGGACGTCCCTGCGCCGACATCCTTTCCGGTTATCGCGTGTTCTCGCGGCGCTTCGCCAAATCTTTTCCGGTACTGTCCAGCGGCTTCGAGATCGAGACCGAACTCACCGTTCACGCATTGGAACTCAAGCTGCCAACGGCCGAACATCCGACCGCGTTCAAGGAACGCCCGCACGGCTCCGCCAGCAAGTTGAACACGATTCGCGACGGCACCCGCATCCTGCTCACGATGCTGCGCCTGTTCAGCGCGGAACGGCCGCTGCTGTTCTACAGCCTGAGCGCGGCTGGACTGGCGCTGATTTCCATTGCGCTCGCCATACCTGTTGTGCTGACTTACGCGCACACCGGACTCGTGCCCCGATTCCCGACGGCGATCCTGTCGACCGGCTTGATGTTGCTCGCCGCGCTGAGTTTTTTCTCGG
>Ga0207654_10001118_pt1 | contig 14484 bp, 10 predicted proteins | sample KBSC64metaG_FD_184355 | JGI IMG/M metagenome (GOLD analysis project Ga0207654, IMG submission 184355) | Corn rhizosphere microbial communities from Kellogg Biological Station, Michigan, USA - KBS C6-4 metaG (SPAdes) (version 2) | ecosystem: Host-associated > Plants > Roots > Rhizosphere > Soil...
AAGAGGCGTGCCCTTCTGCTTCAGATCAACCTCGACGACCTTCTTGGCGTTGTCCCACGCGCCGCCCGCATTGGCCATAAAGATGGCCTGGTACAAGCCGAAGATGGCGATCGAAATCAGATATCCGATGAAGAAGAACGGCTCAACAAACGCGAATGCAAGCGTGGCAAAGAAGACGGCCATGAAGATGTTGAACATGCCCTTCTGCGCGTACTTCGTGCAGATCTCCACGACCTTCTTGCTGTCCGTGACTGAAGCCTTCTCCACGCCTTCGAGTTTGATGTTTGCCTTGATGAATTCCACCGCCCGGTAAGCGCCAGTGGTGACGGCTTGTGTTGATGCGCCGGTAAACCAGTAGATCATTGCTCCACCGGTAATCAGTCCGAGCATGAATGGTGCGTGCAGCAGAGAGAGGTTCTGCACATCATGGCTCAGTCCTCCGGTGAGGGCCATGATGATCGAGAAGATCATCGTGGTCGCACCGACAACCGCGGTGCCGATCAGCACCGGCTTCGCCGAAGCCTTGAAGGTATTGCCGGCTCCGTCGTTCGCTTCCAGCAAATGTTTCGCGCGCTCGAACTTCACGTCGATATTGAAATCCTTCTTCAACTCGGCTTCGATGTTCGGAACGTTTTCGATCAATGACAGCTCGTATACAGATTGAGCATTGTCCGTGACCGGCCCGTAGGAATCTACCGCGATCGTCACCGGCCCCATGCCCAGGAAGCCAAAGGCGACCAGACCGAACGCAAAAACGGCCGGAGCAAGCATCAACGCGGCCATCGATGCGCCGGTTGTGAAGTAGTACCCCAGTGCCATCAGTGCGACCATGCACAACCCAAGCCAGTAGCCTGAGAAGTTTCCGGCCACGAATCCTGAAAGGATGCCCAGGGAAGCTCCGCCCTCCTGAGCCGATTTCACAACTTCCTTCACATGGCTCGAATTGGTCGAAGTGAAGACCTTCACCAGCTCGGGGATAATCGCACCGGCGAGAGTTCCGCACGAGATAATCGAAGCCAGTTTCCACCAGAGCGTCCCATCACCAAGCGTCGGGATCATCAGGTAGGACACGATGTAAGTCAGGATGATGGAAATAATCGACGTGATCCAGACTAGCGTCGTCAGCGGCGTCTCGAAATCCATCTCATCGGAGTTCGCATATTTCGCGTGCGCGATCGCACCATTCAGGAAGTAAGCGCCCGCGCTGGAAACCAGCATGGCTACGCGCATGACGAAAATCCAGACCAGCAATTGCACCTGGGTTTCCGGACTCTTGACGGCCAGCAGGATGAAGGTGATCAGTGCAACGCCGGTAACGCCGTAGGTTTCGAAACCGTCCGCGCTCGGTCCGACGGAGTCGCCCGCGTTATCCCCCGTGCAGTCCGCGATGACGCCCGGGTTGCGCGCATCGTCTTCCTTGATCTTGAAGACGATCTTCATCAAATCGGAGCCGATGTCCGCGATCTTGGTAAAGATGCCGCCTGCAATACGCAGCGCAGCCGCGCCCAGCGATTCGCCGATCGCGAAACCTATGAAGCACGGTCCCGCATAGTCACGCGGAATAAAGAGAAGGATGAAGAGCATGATGAGCAGTTCGACCGAGATCAGCAGCATCCCGATGCTCATGCCGGCCTTCAGCGGAATCGCATACACCGGATACGGCTTGCCCTTCAATCCGGCAAACGCCGTCCGCGAGTTTGCAAATGTGTTAACGCGGATCCCGAACCACGCCACTCCGTAGCTGCCCGCGATACCGACCAGCGAGAACAACAAAATGATCGGCAGCGTCACGCCGACAGATTTTCCGGGTACCGGCGCCAGGTAGCCAAAGTAGAGAGCAATGATGACCGCGATAAACGCCCAGAGCAGCAGAATGAATTTGCCCTGCGTCAACAGATAGGTCTTGCATGTCTCATAAATCAGTTCGGAGATGTCGCGCATCGAGCGATGTACCGGCAGATTCTTCAACTGCACGTAAATCGCCAGACCGAACAGTAAGCCACCCACGCAGAAGAGCAGGCCGATCATCAGGAGGGCGTGTCCGTTCATGCCGAAGAAACTTCCCGTCGACAGATCCGGCAGTACCAGGTTGGCTTCTCCTCCGCCGGTTTGTTCCGCCTGTCCGAAAGCAATGGTGGGAAGCAGCAGGCCCATAAGGATGGACATGTATTTACGTTGCCGCTTCAAAAATAGGTACACCGATTCGATAGCTGTCACATACCCTCCAAGAGAGATTTGCGATTCCATATGAGCGGGCGATTTCCAGGACACTCGACCTCACGAACCCCGGAAGATTCCCGCGAAGATACCGGCCCGCGTGGGTTCCGGCTCGAAGTCACCGGAAGGCTATCATCCGACTACAGGGCTGTCGAGTGATTGCAGTCACAAGCAATCTACGGCGAACGCATATGGGAAGATCACACCGTCCTGTTCCGAGGATGGGGAAAAACGTGCTTACCTGCAGCGGGGAGGAGTCTACTCAATCGCGCATCAAGTCGTCTACTCCCCCCGGCTTCATTGCGGAGAGCACGCGTTAGAAAATCGATTCCCTACTCGATCATGATGTCGATTTTGTCGTCGGGAAGCGGCTGCTGCAGGTTATCCCCGTGGATGACCCGTGGCTCGGCAACCGGATGGAGCTTGAAAAGGACCAGGACATTGCGCTCCGGATCGTCGAAAGCTTTGAACTCCGCCACCTGCTCCAGCGAGTAGTGCGTGTGCAAGTCCTCAAGCGTCCCTGGATCGATATCGTTCCACGTCGCCCACCAGCCTGGCTTGTAGTAAGCCAGTTTGGCGCCAAGGTCCGGAAACTGCGGCGTACGCATACTGAAGTCGTCGCACAAAGACTGAAGGTGTGTCGTCAATGTAATTTCATCGCCGCTGATCGATACCAGCAGCCGGTTGCCGTTCGCGTGCTGGTCAATGTAGTTCGTCAGTTCGCGCGCGGCATTCAGAAACGTGTACTCGGGATGCGTGGCAAAGCTGAGCGTTGAAACGCCATTCAGCACAACAGCGATCCCGGCGGCGGCCACCGCTCCCGAGCCGAAGATCCGGCGCACTCCACGTTGTTCGCAGAGCTTCCCGGCGGTCATCGCGATCATCAAGAAGCAAAACACAGCCACCAGTGCGAAGTATCGCGGCTGCGGATGGTTCTGATATGTCATGAAAAGGATGTAGCCGCCGGCGGCCAGAACGCACGCTCCAAAGACCGGATCGATCAGCAGTTCGTTCGCCCATCCCCAGCGCTTCCGAAAAAAGGCGGCTCCCACCAACGCCGACGCGATCAGCAAGCCCGAAAGCGGTATCAGAATACGGTCGATCCAAATGGCCGCGTGAAGTGACCACCAAAAGCTGAGCAAAGGCCAGTAGAACTGCGTTGGCTTCACATACTTGTTGATGAACATCAGGTACTTGAAATCGCCGAAGTACCCAAGCGCAATCACCAGCCCCATCCAGGCCCCGAAAGTCAGAACAAATGCCGCCGATGCCCACATCGCGCAGCGAAGAGCGGATTGATGAAACCACTTCCGCAGGCTCGATCGCGCTGCGTCGCTGGATGCCTCTCCACGTTCCCAGAAAGCCGCAAACATCGCCCACCCAATTGCCGGTAGCAGGAACACGGCAGTGGTTTTGGTCAACATCATCAGCGTGAACAGCACACCGATCACAGCTGACGTCGCGGCCTGCTGGCGCATCCTCGGAAGCCGCACCGTAAGATTCAATGCCGCCAGCGTCAACGTAGTCAGCATCGGCTCCAGAATCGCCAGCCGGCTGAAACAATACAAAAACGGGCTCGTCACCATCAGGGTCAGAGCGAGCAGAGCTACCCACTTCGGCGTCCGTGGACGCAGCAGCGCGTAGCAGAGAATCAGGTTCGCAAAAAAGAATGCGATTGCCAGCCCACGTGCCGCTTCGATATTTACACCAGTGAAGAAAAACAGCAGCCATTCGATAAACGGCCATACCGGAACTGCCGGTGCCGGATTGAAATCGCCTGGGACATACCATTGCCCAAACAAGTGCGCCCGCACTGCGGCATTGGAGTACCACCCCTCATCGGTGTACTTGGCCCAGTCAATATGCCACGGCGTGTGGTTCGGAAAATCAGCCGCGAGGTTCATCGCATGCAGAACAGCGAATGCCCCGATCACGACAATCCAGATGGCGTACATCCACCTTTCAGGTGAAGTACCGCCGCCGGTTTTCCTTATGTTCGGCAAAGAACCTTTCTCCGCTGCTCTGATATGCGCAGTTGGCCTCACTAGGTTTGTTGCAGGGGAGTCAGGAAAAGTATATTCCGGCCTTCACATCCTGCGACCTGGTCGATGCTGGGCCGTGCCTGCAGGCCTTATTCATAGGCCAGAGCGTCAATCGGATCTTTTCGCGCTGCCATCCACGCCGGGTAGAGGGCCCCGAGGAGCGCGCCGACAAAGGCGATCAGAACACCGCGGCCAATCCATTGCGCAGTCAGGTCAAAGGCCAGCGTCGTGAACTTCAGATGCAGCAACTCGCGCACGCCAAGCGTCCCCGCGATCCCCAGCAGAACTCCGGCCACCGCCAGCACACCCGATTCGCGCAGAACAACGGTTACGACCGTCATCTTCGACGCACCCATCGATTTCAGAATGCCTATCTCGCGGGTGCGCTCCAGAACGGCCGTGTACATCGATTGAAAGATCACCAGAAAACCGACAATCACCGCGATGGTGATCACCACATTCATGGCAATACTGAAACCCGGAAACTTGGCCGGCGTGTAGAGCGCAATGAGATCCGCCATCGTCTGGACCCGGTAGTTCCCCAGCCCGTTGGTGTTATGGATTTCGTCGATCACTGTTTGCGCGTTTTGGGGCTGATCCACTTTGAGGTAAATGTTGGTCGCCTTGCCCTCAGAACCAATCAACTGAGCCATCGTCTCGATCGGAATCAGTTTGCGGCCACCTTTGCCACTCTCTACAATCCCGCAGATCCGGAACTGGTGATTCAGGATGCTGATGGAATCTCCAACGTGATACCCGTGATCCGAATTCGCGAAAACGTCATCCACAATCACGTCATAGGGATTCTGGAAAGGCCCACCCGATATAAAAACAAATGGCTTCAACGCGGCGTAGCTCTTGTAATCCACTCCCCAGAGAATCTCGAGCGAGCTGCCCATATTGATCTGCGTGATGGTTGGAGAGGCAACAGTCACATGGGGCAGTTTCTCGAAAAACGGCACAAGCTTCACCGTCATCGGCGCGCCGCTCACGCCGTTCATGAAGCTCGCATTCGGGGGCGTGACGATCAGATCGGCCCCGATCCCGTTATTGCGTTCCTTGGCGCTGTTCAACTGTCCCATGAAGATGGCAACAACAGACAGAATCATGATCACTTCAATCGCAACAGCCGTAACGCTGATCAGCGAACGCAGCGGGCGGTGCAATAAATTGGCGATGACAAGCTTGTTCATGGATGTTTGCGGACTTTGGCGGCCTCATGCCCTCAAATTAGCCTAACAGTCCGGCTCCGATTGCATTTTGGGTACCTCGCGCAGCTTTCGGGAGTTTCCGCCACCTTTTGCACACGGAAAGCCCGCAAAATGACCCCGAACCGCTTTTGCACAATCCGTGGTGACGCAAGGCACATGTACACCCCCTAGCTCAGTGATAACTAAGGGTGATAAAGTTGGTTCATACATCAAATGTCCTTCGTAACTTGCCTGTGGAAAAGCTCCGGGCTATGATTGCGGGACTGGTTACCAAATGAGTACTTTTGGGCAAGAGCTTCGATCGCAGCGCATCTCCCGCGGAATCGCGCTCGAGCAAATCACTGCCGTTACCAAGATCAGCCAGCGCCACCTCGTCGCGCTGGAGCAGGATCGCTACCAGCAGCTTCCCGGCGGCATTCTCAGCAAGGGCATCGTCCGCGGCTATGTCGGCGCCCTCGGCCTCGACGCCCGCGACTGGACCGACCGCTTCATGAAGGCCACCAACCAGGTTGGCCTCACGGTCGACACCCCCGACAACGGATGGGCAACCTTCGCCTCCAACGTGGGCAAAGAGCGCATCCAGCGGCGCGAAGCCATGGAACAGCGCCTTCGTTGGGTAGGCGCGGCCGTTCTCGTTGCAGTTGTTGCATTTGCGGGATATCTGACCGTTCGCTACGTCGGCGTTCGCGCAGGCTGGTGGAGCTCCGTCGTTCCTGTGCCCACCAAAGCCCAGGCCGTAGTCGCCCACCTCGGCTCCTGGTTCAGACGTTAACCGTATTCAAAGTTCCGGCTTTCACCGGCAGCCTTGGCTTAACGAGGCTATTTACTCCCTGATTTCCGACTCAATCCAACCAAGATCGGTCTAGGGCTTTTTCACCCCCGATTCGGTGCCCTGTGCCGGAGCCGCCGAACTACTTCCCAAAAGGCAGGTGGCCCGGTCACTGGCCGCTGTGAGTCACGATGAACCAAACAGCAGCTGTGCCCCGATCATCGTGTCGTTTGCGATGAGCGGTCGTATGGCCCAGTTCCGTTGATCGCGGGTTCTACCACGATGATGTCTTCGGATACTTCCGGTCACGTGATTATCCCCTCGCAATCCGGGCAGTGCCGTCCCGCCGAAGTCAGCGATCCCAAGCAATCATCCCGTGCTACCTACCAGCAGACGACGTGACCTGGAGCATTGATCGATTTGCAGTAGCCTTTGATGTAAGTCCTGACATCAGCCTCCATCTTCTCGTCCGACAGGATCAGGCTGCCGTTGAAGGCGATGGCCGTCAGTGTCAGTTTGCCTGTCGGCAAATTCCAAATCAGCACGTCATTGCCCGACTTCTTATCGGCCAACATGGTGCGCTGCTCCCGGCTCGGGGCGCCGTATTTCTTCCTGAGCACGATGCTCAAGGCCTTCATCTCCTCGTCGGTGTAGCTCCTGGTGGTGGAGCCTTTCCGGGAAATCGGCGTCAGCGCCGCTTGTATCCTGTAGAGCGTGTTGTCGTAGAAACCGAACCGCGCGTTGGAAATGCCTTCAAAGTCGACGCCCGACACATCGACGAGCAACACTTTCTCAGCCGATACCTTGCCAGCGCCATCCATCCCGCTGCCGCCCCCGAGCGCCAGGTGCCCCGCCCCCACGATCTTCATGCCGTTCTGCGACCAGTAAGCACGCGCCTCATCCAACGTGGTGTGGCCCAGGCGATATACGAAGTCCATATGAGAGGGCGCCGATTGCGCGGTTGAGACACCATCTTGTGCCAGGTTCGATGTCGTCCCGGCAAGAGCGGCTGACAGCAGGGCTGTCCCCAGCAATAAGGATGTTCCGTTCATGCATGAACTTCTAGCACGAGGCGCCAACCTGTGCCAACGTGCCAAGCCACTCACTCACGACGCGAGTTCGATAGATGAATTTTCCGCTTGATGAGAGAGGGGTTGGCAACTCGGAAGCAAACCCAAGAATTTGCCAGTTTTCGAGTAAGCGGTGATACGCCGGCGACGCTCTTTTGGGGAGCAAGGCTCAGTTTGCGATCAACATGACTCACCGAGTCTTCATGGCGCTGATCTCTAATTATGAGTCGATCTTTCCGCAGAAGAAGGAACTGTGGTACGAGGCGAATAAGTAGGATGTGCGGAAATGATCAGCTATTTAGCTCGCTGACCGGCACCCACCAGCAATCCAAACGCAACCCCGAAGCAAAGCCCAGCCGCGATCAGCTGAAGCCGATCAGGCACGTGTAAATTCTGAAGGCGTGGATTGCTGAAATTGTTAAAGAGTGGCATCAAGCCTAAAAGGACCAAGAACGTCGCCACACCAACGCGTCTTTTATTCACGGAATCCTCCACTAGAACATTCGTTTCGCTGGGCCACTCTCGGAGTTCTGCCCCGATTCTACCCGACAGTCATTTCGGCTGTTCCGGTCGGTTTGTCTGCAATTGGAAAGTCGGCAAGAAGCTGCCCAGTTTCCTATCGGCGGTCACCCGGTCGGGGGCCTCCACACACGCCTAGCGGTCGTGTTCAATGATGGACCAAGCAGCCGGGCTTTTCTGCATATCTGATGTCTGTCGGAGACCGACGAGCTTTTTGTTCGCAGCGGTGTCAACCATACTTGGGACGACGCCTGAAATATCCAACCTGCGAAGTGCATTGCCGTCGAAGGGGCCAACCTCGAACAAAGCTTGCTGTGGGTTAGAAATCAAGCCCGCACTTTGATTTGCGCAAACCCCAGGACTTCCTGCGCTCTCACAACCCACGTGTCATTCTTCGCACATGGCAGTATCGTTTCAATGAGGTAATCGCCGGGCAGATGCACCGGTATGGAGTTCTCCTCTCCTCCCTCACCGAGTATGTGAACCGGCAATCTGGCTCCAGGCACGTAAAACAGGGTTCGATCTCCGAAAGGAACAAATCCCGAACTTCCGATTGCGGCCTCTCCTTCTCTTGCACCAGGTTCATGAATTGGGTAAATCGCCTGAAGGCTCTTCGAGTTATCGAATGGGCGATTGTCTAAGGTGACTGGCCGCAGATACTGCCCATCGCTGTCCAGCATTGCCAGAACGGGAGTCTTGTTGATTTTGTCGACACCTGCTGCATAAAATCGCCCCGACTCGAGCACCGCGATCTTGAAGGGCTGAAAATTCAGGTCTTTCAGAGAGATTAGTTTTTCAAATGTTCCATCGCGTTTCGAGAGGCATATGAAGTAGTCGGTTTCACGAGAGGGCCTCTCATCTGGACTTCTCTTTCGTGGCCTGGCAGAAAGAAGGCTCGCGACAAGGCTGTCGCTTGCGTACACATCCCGAAAGACGGCTTGATCCATGTCGTCGGGAACCCTGCGTTGAATCTTAGTGACCTTTGCATCCTCGGAAATCGAAAAGAGGTCCTGGACTGCAAAGGGCGTTATTGTGTCATTGGACATCTCAACGAAAAGCGTCCCGTCACTCGCTCCGTGCACCGGGTATCCCATGCTATTCGAGTTCGGAAGACCGGTGATATGCTTTCCTTCGCCCCCTAACTCGACGTTCTCAAGTGGCAGCGAATACTCCTTCGCTTTACCAGTCGTGTGTTTGAGTTTCGTCTTTTGTTAACCGTAAAGACTAATGCAACAATGGGCGATGAAGATTACTGGGCCAGCTGGTTTCACTGCTTCTGCTCCCTCGGGAAGCTTCTCCGATTCGCTTTCACGATTCGACAAATCGAGGCTATCATCGCACGCTTTCGCGATTCTGAGAGTATAGTCCGCGATCCGGACGTAACGTGATCTCGCCCACCTTGGGTCCGGTTTCGCTGTGAGATTCAGATCTGACTCACATTCTTGCGCGAGTCTGAGTCTCTGAAAAGCAAGACGGTCAATCACAAGCAGATGCGATCCTCGTCACCGAGCACCCACGACCGAGGCGCGTATATGAAAACGATGGACGGACAACGCGTTGAAATAGTGTTTGTCGATGAAAGCTCGGATGTTGTGAACGCATGGGCAAGCGCATTCGGACGTCGTCGGCCAGAGCACATAAAGTTCTTGTTAGGAAATCTGTTCCGTAGTGGGTCCGCGGTAATAGTGACTCCCAGCAACTCAGAGGGCGAGTTAAGTGCGGGAGTTGATCTGCAATTGAAAATGCTGTTTCCCGAACTCGAACGGAGACTGGATGAACACATTCGCAGTGAGCCGACAGGACGTCTTCACATCGAAAGGCCAGTCTGGATCGAAACCGGCAACATAGAGCATCCTGCCGTCATTTTTTCCGCTCTTCTGAGCTCTCCTTCCGATCTCGCAACACCGAATCGTGTCTACAAAGCGAGCCTGGCAGTGTTTCGACTTGTACAGCGTCACGTGTTTCCAGATCATGTTCGCAGAGTGCTTATACCGGGCTTCGGAACTGGAGTTGCGGGAGTTGACCCGGATGTCGCGGCACGCAAGATGTACCAAGCCTACTTCCGTTCAGTCGAGCGATGAAGGAAGATCCTTCCAAGCTGCTGAGCTGAGGTACAGGAACTGTCACCGGGAGCTTGGCATGAAAAGATACCGGCCGCTTTTAACCAGCCCAGCGACACGCCAGATTCAGAACGAAAGAGCAATCCAGTCAGGCGATATGCGACTTGTTCGTGGATCCAGCCATACGGCAACCACGGGAAATACGCGCTCACTAAGTTTCACGAGGAGATGCAGGACACGCAGAGCGACGCATGGAGGTGTCTTGAACAGTACATCGAAAGCGTCAGGAGTAGTGGTGCGGAGATCTTCGATCCGATCAGTGCGCTCGGCCCGGAGATGTGGGAGCAGGTTGTGACACTGCCTGCTTCGATTAGGACTTTGTCTTCGGTGAAGTACTTAGGTTTGTACGGAAGCCATTCGGTTCAAATTCCGCCCGAGATCGGAGATTTGGCGAGTCTCGAAGAGTCTGATCCGTACACATCGTATCGCCTGCACTGGTTCCCTTATGAAATCACTCGCTGTAAGAAACTGAAACGCAGCCGGGTGAGCACTAGAACGTTATACGCAATTACAAATTCCGACCGCCCTTTCCTCGTCTTCCCCATCATCTAGAACAGCTGAAACCAGCAACTTGCAGCGTGTGTAACGGATCGTTCCCCAGCATAGGTCCGCTTCAAATGTGGATCTCGCTTAGAGTGGCTACTGACGTTCTACCGCTCCTGGTGCATGCGTGCTCTCAGGAGTGCATCTACCGTCTGCCCGAGCCGCCCCAAGGATACGTACCGAAGCCACACCGCGGCGGTCTAAACGTGAGTCAGCCGCCTCGATCCGCCTTCCCACCTTAGATCCCGCTTTGCACCAAAAATGCGTAAAGTCTGGATGAGCGGTCATTCGATCAGAATCGTTTTCAGTTGACGCGGTTGATTGTTATAGTCCATCAGCAGCAAGCGTTGCGCCTCTTATTTGCTTTGGTACTCCTTCGGGAGCAACTGCTTTCGCACAAGCTTCAAGCCCTTCCCATCCACCATTTCGTAATCATAGAATCCGCAGTCTTGCTCGTTCGGACACATGTTCAATTTCATTAGCCGACTTTCAGGGTGAAACTCCATCCGCTCGTTATCCTCTGCGCTGTGGCTTTCTTCCCACGCTGGTGGGAGTTCGACCACGGAAAACGGTACGTCATAGACTCTGCCAGTAATCGAAGCGACGATCACCATTTGACTACAGTCTGTTCCGCAGCCCCATCTGGGGACCGTGTAATGCCCCGCAAACTCAACGTCCGCCTTCGCCCCGGATCGAATCATCGTTCGGAATGTACGCTGGCCCTGGGTGACGATTTTCGGGGCAGCGGTGCTCCCATGGAAGATTTGGTTCACCGAAAAGTCGCGGAAATTGGGGACGGAGGCTCGCGTTTTGAGCAAGAAGGCCACTGCCTAATGCCAGGAATACACAGAGAGTTTTGCGCATGCTGATCATGAGCCTTCGACCTGAGCACGGCTCCATTTCCTGATTGTGAGTGTATCTTCCGCTATCCGGAAGCAATCCGGGCTGGCGAGGCGAAGATCAGGAAAAGATCCGAATACGCGGTCATACACTCCCGCGATGTTGAAACGAAAGCTGAATCGTCAACGTTTTTCGGCGGCTAACGCCTTTTCGTAATCGCGTAGTTGGCGCAGCGCATCATCACGATAACCAGGAGGAAATTGGAGAGATTCGATCGCTTGTCGTTGGGCCTCCACTGCTTTCCCCAGTTCACCGGACCGAGAATATGCGAGCGCGAGAACCGTCAAATAGGTTGGATTCGGAGAGAGTGATATCGCGCGATTGATCAGCGCGATTGCCTTTGCAGGATCTCTCCATGATGAATCGGGACAATCGGCATACACTCCTGCTTCCATGTCGTATGCCTCAGCCCATTTTGGCCGGAGCCTTGTCGCCTCTTCAAAATCACTCGCGGCGCGTGGACAATCTTTAAGGATTCGGTACTCGCGGCCACGGCGAAGGAACAAGAATGGCTCTTCTTCATTTATTTCAATGGCGCTGGTGTAATCTGCGATAGCCTCATCTCGTCGATTCAAGGCGTGTTCCGCTTCCGCACGGCGAAGGAAAGAATCCCAATCCCGAGGGTCTCGCGCAATTTTAGTACTGAAGTACGGAACTGCATTTTCCAGAAGCACCGCATCGCGTTTGTTAATCCAACCGACCGGAATATCTCCGTTCCCATTCGCCATGATCCAAATGCGATCCTCTTCAACCTTTTGAACGACGGCTACAATGTTTACGCTGAGTCCATCCGGCTTAACCAATTTGGAAGCTCCATCTTTCGTTTGAGCGTAATAATCGCCAAAACCAGTCAGGGTGACGATTCTCTGATGTTCCCAAGCCAAAGCCGATCGGTTCTGAAGAGGAAGCGACTGCTGGCTCTCGCAATGCTGCATCGAGCACAGTGCGAGGACAATGGGCGCAAAAGCGAAGAATCGATTCATTAGAGTGGTAGGTCCCCCTCTGATTTAACCGCACCGAAATGCAGAAGCGGATGCAGAAATTTCGCCTTCCTGAGATTTCACAAGCGTTCCAGGTAGTTGGGTGGCCGATCCGGACGCTAAACTCTTAAGATGCTCGGACTCCTGCACGGCGGATGGGACACAATCGTTGTGGTGCTATTGTTCTGGGCCATAGTGTTTGGCGCGCCTGTAGCGGGAATAGCTTTCGGCGCGAGGTTTCTCTATCGCCGATATGGCAAACTGCGGCGAAAAGAAGAGAAGTTTCCGAGCTGGCGGTGACCCGACCGGAAAATCGGCAGCGACGCGAGCCCCCCGGTCTGAGGCTTGTTGGGATTAGTTCCGAGTAAGCGGTCATCCAGGCGCTACCTGCAAATAGATACAGCTGGATGCCAGAACAAATCGGGTCACACATCTCACGAGCAGGTTCGATTCATTGCAGCCAACACTTCAGGTGGGAACTTCCTTCGAGGCTGATTGTCGGATTCACGGAACGGCGGCAAGTTTGCGTCGTTGGCGCATGCGCGTAAATATTGTCTCTTGGTGACCCGCTTGTTGTTCACCCAGTACCGAGGATAACCTCGTCTCAAACGGCCTTCGTTGTTCCAGCTTCTCTGCACACCGTGCTGCAGATTCTCCCAGAAGTGATGTTCTTCGTAAACGCTCCTCTGATCTTCATTGAGCCACCACTCAAAGCCATGCCATTTGCCTTGCTTGATGTGCCGTGCCTCTGCCAGGAAAACCCGTTTGTTGCCCCAAGTCTTCTTGCAGCGCCACAAATCAAGACCCGTTCCATTCTTCATTGTGTAGGTGCCAATGAGTTCGCCATCGTAAGACCACTGTTTTGCGTTCCCATGCGCAAGACCGTTTCGGAACGGTTCAGCAGAGGTCACAACACCATCGTCGCAACTGTAGAGCGTACCGTGTAGCACGCCATTTTTCATCGGGCGTTCAACTTCGAGTTGGCCGTTCCGGTCGAACTGTCGCACCCCAACGATTTCTCCGTTCAGGAGATACTCCGCCTTGTATTTCTGAGGTCCGGTTCCGTGAGTGGCAAGAACGCGCTCCTTCGCTTCTTTCGGGATGGAGGAACGGTAATGCTTCATAGTGAGACATTGTAGTTCTCTGCAAAAACCGTGCTCCGGTCGGGTCGTGGGCCAACCGGACATAACCCAGAATAGTGCAACATTTCCGTGGTTCTTCTATTGAACTTCGCCAGTATGAACATCTATGCGGAATGGTTTCGGCTCGGGCAGCCTCATCTTGCCCCCTCCGATCTCAAGAGGCATCCAGATGTATCGGGAATCCCAAAGCTCGTTCGGCTTCCAGCGATCACCCATGTAAAGCACCGTGGTTTTCCGGGTGCCGGCAATCTTCAACAGGAAAGATGACTGCGACGAGTAAGTATTCGTCTCCGGTGGAGCGACGTCAGCAAATTCCGTCCACGGCCCTTCGAGACTCTTCGCGGTGGCATAGACATTCGGATTAGGATCCCAGCCGGTCAGATGAGAGCCCAGAACGTAGTAGAGCCCGTCATAATGCACGATCGCTCCTCCTTCCAGGGGAGCATGGATGAAGCCTACCTCCTTCTCGACAGAGAGGTAATCTGCTGACAACCTGGCAATGTGAAAGCCGCCGGATGGCCGATCCTCGAAGATCAGGTACGGCGTTCCATCGTCATCGACGAACTGACCGATGTCTCGGCTCTCGTCTCCAAGCGGGCGAAAGCTTTTTATATATCGGTAGGGTCCGGCGATCTTGTCGCTGATCGCTACACCAACCCGTGCGGCCTTGTACTTCTCGTCGTCGAGATGAAAGTACATCACAAACCGCTTACGTTTGGCGTCATGGTAGACCTTCGGACGTTCCAGAACCCAGTGACCTGAATATCCTTCAACTGATGCCAGCTGTAATGGACGGCCGAGAAATCTCCAGCGAACCAGATCGGTTGAAACATAGCAACTGACGTACCGGAGAGACGGATCCAGGCCCGGCGTACGATCTTCGCCGAACCAGTAGTACCGATTCCCCACCTTCGTGATTCCCACGCTGTGAGCCTGTAGTCGCTTGCCATCTGTGTCGCTCCACGGGTCTC
>Ga0207654_10001128_pt1 | contig 14430 bp, 10 predicted proteins | sample KBSC64metaG_FD_184355 | JGI IMG/M metagenome (GOLD analysis project Ga0207654, IMG submission 184355) | Corn rhizosphere microbial communities from Kellogg Biological Station, Michigan, USA - KBS C6-4 metaG (SPAdes) (version 2) | ecosystem: Host-associated > Plants > Roots > Rhizosphere > Soil...
TGGCGGCACTGTTGTACTACAACCTCGGCTTCATCGGCCTTCTCGCCGGTGGATATGGACTGGTGAGGCCGCCCCAGAATTTCTTCGAACACGACTGGTCCGGACTGGCCGGACTATTGCTCAGCCCGACGCGCGGACTGCTCGTGTTCTCGCCGTTCCTGATCCTGGTTCCGGCGGGTCTGGCGCGGCGTTTGCGCTCGCCCGGATCGCGAGTGCTCGCCGTGGCGCTCGGCGTCGCCGTCGCCGCCCAGATCGTGCTTTACGCAATGGTCGACTGGCGCGCCGGAGTGTGTTGGGGGCCGCGCTACATGACCGATATCCTGCCGGTCCTGGCATGGATGATCGCGCCCGCTGCACCCGCGCTGCGTCCATTCGCGCGCGGCATGTTCGCCCTGGCAATCGGTGTATCGGTCTGTGTGCAGGCGGTGGGCGCGTTCTGGTATACGAAGACAAGCGACGCGCTCGTCTACGCGGGTGGCTCCGCCTCCGTGCGTGGCGCATGGGATCCGCGCAACACGCCGTTCTTCGTCGAACTGCGTCATGCGCCGGCGGGCGGCGAGCTTCAGTGCGACGCCATCGGCACGATCGATCGCGTGGGTCGGACATCGCTTCCAACGACCGGAAAACTGCCCGAGCTGGAACCCGGCGCGGCGATCGAGGGCTGGGCGCTCGCCTGCGCACGCTCGCCCGCACAGATGGCGGTGCTGGTGGACGGCGTCGTCGTCGGCACGACCACGCACTTCGTGTCGCGGCCGGACGTCGACGCGGCCATGCACACGCACGCACGCTCGGGCTGGCACGTGACGGCCGGCCTCTGGGGCGTGCCGCCGGGCGAGCGGGTCCTTCAGCTCGCCGTTCGCATCGAACCCGACAGCGATTTCCGCATCGTTCGCGAACAGCACGTATTCGTCATCGCTCAGCAGCCCGTCGCAGAAATCGACGCGAAGCGGCAACCCGCGTCGGCATCCGAGCTGGATGCCATGGCCGCGCGTGCGGCGGCATTGCTGCGCGAACACCAGACCGAGTACGGTGCCTGGCTCACCACGTACACGAAGGGCATGCGGTACGAAGCGCCGCAACAAGAGATGAACACGTTCCTGACGTCGATGCTGGTCGACCTGCTCGCCCCGATCGAGCAGCAGTCGGGACTGGATGCCGAAGTGGCGCGCGCGCGCGCACACCTCGCGGCACAGATCGAAAGCGACGGACTCGTGCGCTATCACGGGCTTCCGGACGGACCGACGATCGGCAAGCTCGGATGCGCGATTACGCCGGATGCCGACGACACGGCCCTGGTGTGGAGAATCGTCGGACGCAGCGACGACCCGAGGCAGCAGCGGATGCTGGACACGCTCGCCCATTATCGCGACGCGAGGGGCTTCTACCGCACCTGGCTCGCGCCGCAGAAGGACTATCAGTGCATCGATGTTGGCAGTGATCCCAACCCGACAGACGTCGCCATCCAGATGCACGTATACCTGATGTTGCGCAAACTCGATCCTCCGGCTGCACAGAAGCTTTGCGGCGCGCTGCAACGTTCGTTCCGCGATGGAGATGTCTGGGTTTACTACGCCAAGTCCGCACTCATACCCTACCTGCGCGCGGCGGAGCTGAACCAACTCGGCTGCACGCTTGCACTGCCGATGGAACGGTTGGCGCTGCCCGCCCCGGGGCAAGAGATCTGGAGCGAGGCGGCGCGCTGGCTCGTGGACGCCACGGTGTCGCCCCCGAACGCGGAGGCCCAGCAGGCGGCTCGCAGAGTGCTCACGCAGCTCGCCGACGACGATTTCGCGCTAATCCGCCGCTCGCCGCCGTTGCTGTACCACAATTATCTCAATGCGACCGTACGGCGATTCTACTGGTCCGAAGACTTCGGCTACGCACTGTGGCTGCGGCTCTACCAAGCTGTCGGCAAGAAAGGCGCAGAGCCTCGCCCAGCGGCACCATGATCACGTCGCACCTTGTCCGCAATTTCGCACGCGCCCTATGGTACTTCGCGTCCACCCGGACGGTGGAAGTTCTCGCGCTGCAGGCCTCGCCGATTCTCGGCAGCTTCCTTGGCGGCTACAGCGTCGAACGCCTCGGCACCGTCCCGCTCGTCTTGTTGTTGCTTGGCAGCTGTGCGCTCACGGCGCACATCTTCGTCTTCAACGATTGGGTCGGGTGCGACGGCGACATGCGCGATCCGTTGCGCGCGCCGCTGGTATTCACCCGGCACGGGATCGGCAGGCGCGACGTCGCATGGCTCTCGATCGTGCTGCTCATCGCGGCGGTCGCCGCTTTCGCAGCCGACGGCGCGCGGACGCTGGGCATCGGCGGCGCGATCGCTGTGCTCGGCTTTGTGTACTCGGCGTCTCCGGTGCTGGGCAAGGGCACGCCTGTTGCGGGATCGCTCGTTCACCTGGTCGGGGGAACATTACACTTCCTTCTTGGTTATACCTTGTCGCACGCGTTCGACGCGACCGGAGTCTGGATCGGCCTTTTCTTCGGCCTGGTGTTCGCTGCCGGCCATCTCAATCAGGAAGTACGCGACTACGACGGCGACCTGCTCAACGGCATACGCACGAACGCCGTGGTGTTCGGACGCCGGCGCACGTTCCTCGCCAGTCTGTTCACGTTTTCGGTGGCCTATGCGATGCTCACCGGGTTGGCAGCGCTCGGTTTCCTGCCGCGGCTGTTGCTGTGGAGTCCGCTCGCGTGGCTGCTGCATGTCGCGTGGGTTGCGCAGGCGCTGCGGCGCGGCTTGGACTTCCAGACCGCCGTGTGGATGCAACGGCGCTATCGATGGCTTTTTGCATTGATCGGCCTCGTGATGCTGGCCGGATGACGCCGGCAAGCGCAATCCGCGACACATCGCGCGCAAACAGGGGCATGATGCAGTGATGAAGCTGTCGGTCGTGATTCCTTGCTACAACGAGGCAAGAACCATCCGCGCGCTGGTCGACGCGGTGCGCAATTCGCCTTGCGCGCCGAACGAAATCATTATCGTCGACGACTGCTCGCACGACGGTACGCGCGCGATCCTGCGATCGGAAATCGCACCGCTCGTTCAGCAAATCCACTATCACGACGTCAACCAAGGCAAGGGCGCTGCGCTGCGCACCGGCATCCGCGCCGCGACAGGGGACATCGTGATCATCCAGGACGCCGACCTTGAATACGATCCGAACGACTATCCCGCGCTGGTGGAACCCATACTGAGCGATCGCGCCGATGTGGTGTTCGGCTCGCGTTTCAGCGGAGCGCAGCGGCCGCGCATGTCCGTTCGACAACGTGTTGGCAACGTGGCGCTCACGTGGCTGTCGAACCTGTTCACGGGCCTGCGCCTGACGGACATGGAAACCTGCTACAAGGCGTTCCGTCGCGAAATCATCCAGGGAATCCGGATCGAGGAGAACGGTTTCGGCTTTGAGCCGGAGGTCACCGCCAAAGTCGCCAGAATCGGTTGCCGCATCCACGAAGTCGGCATCTCTTATTCAGGCCGCAGCTATGCGCAGGGCAAGAAAATCGGCTGGAGGGACGCCATCCATGCGATTTACTGCATCGCGAAATACAGCCCGTCGTTTCGCGAGCGTTGCCGATGCAGAGAGCAGCCAATTACTTGATTTCGCCGGAACACCGCTGCATGTCCGCCGCAACCATCATTCTTACCAATTCCTCGAATTGCACTTTTGGGCGCCAACCAAGCAGTCTCCTGGCTTTGTCCGCCTTGCCTTGCAACGTGAACAATTCGGCCGGGCGTTTGAATCGCGGATCAAGCTTGACGTATTTCCCCCAATCGTCGATTCCAACACAACCGAACGCCGCATCCAGGAAATCCCGAACCGAATGCGTCTCGCCGGTTGCAACGACGTAATCGTCTGATTTTTCCTGCTGGAGCATCAGCCACATCGCCTCGACGTAATCTCCCGCGAATCCCCAGTCGCGCTTGCTGTCGATATTTGCCAGCCTGATTTCGTCGCGAAGTCCCAATTTAATGCGAGCCACGCCGTCCGATATTTTCCGCGTGACGAATTCAATTCCGCGAATCGGAGACTCGTGGTTGAACAAAATGCCATTCGCACAGTACATGCCATAGCTTTCACGAAAATTAATGGTCATCCAGTAGGCATACAGCTTGGCGATGGCGTAGGGGCTGCGCGGATGGAACGGCATATCCTCGGTCTGTATGCCATCGTCGTGATTGTTGCCATACATCTCGCTGGTCGAGGCCTGGTAGAATTTCGTGGTTGGAGAATTGGACTTGATCGCATTCAAAATGTAGAGAACACCCAAGGCGTTCACGTCGGTGGTCAACTTCGCCTGATCCCAGGAAGAACCAACAAACGACTGTGCCGCCAGGTTATAGACCTCGTCGGGCTGAATCGTTTTTATTACGGTGATGAGCGAAGCTTCATCGCACATGTCGCCCGGGACATACTCGATCCGATCATCGATGCCCAGGTATTCGAGCGTATCGAACCGCGGGTTGGAATACCTTCTGATCAATCCATAGACTTTGTAGCCCTTCTCGAGCAGCAGCTTGGCCAAATAGGCTCCATCCTGTCCAAGGATTCCAGTTATCAAGGCAGTTTTTTCGTGCATAGTGACGTTTACCACCGAATCGAGTGGGTGTTTTTGCGTGTGACTTGGCCGGTGGATCCGCTGAAGTACCGATCCAAGGCCGGCTCATCGCAAGGCTGACATAACAGGGGTTTCGTTGCCGGCGATCTCCCAGCCGTCGGATGTCTGACTGCGTTTGACATTGTACATTGCCGTATCCGCGGCATGCAGGAGTCTGGTGGCCGTGTCGGCATCGTCCGGGTAGAATTCGCGTTCACCCGCGCCGGTGCGCGGGTTCGGCAAGGCTGGTTCCCCGCAATGAAAACCCTCCTCATCACTGGCGGCGCCGGATTCATCGGCGGCAATTTCGTGCTCGGTCTGCTCTCGGACCAGAGCTATGCCGAGGGCGGGGTGCGCGTGGTGAACCTGGACAAGCTCACCTACGCCGGCAATCTGGACACGCTGGCCAGCCTGCGCGGCAATCCGAATCACGTTTTCGTCGAAGGCGATATCGGCGATCGCGCGCTGGTGGGGAAGTTGTTGGCCGAGTACAAGCCCGCCGCGATCGTGAACTTCGCCGCCGAATCGCATGTGGATCGATCCATCGACGGCCCGGCGGAATTCGTGAACACGAATGTCGTTGGCACGCTCGCCCTGCTCGAATGCGCGCTCGCGTACTGGCGCGCGGCGCCGCTGGAAGCGCAGGACGGTTTTCGTTTCCTGCACGTTTCCACCGACGAGGTCTACGGTTCGCTCGGGCCTGTTGGCCGCTTCCACGAGGAATCGCCGTATCAGCCGAATTCGCCGTACTCCGCATCGAAGGCCGCGTCCGATCATCTGGTGCGTGCGTTCCACCACACCTACGGCCTGCCGACGCTGACCACGAACTGCTCGAACAATTACGGTCCGTACCAGTTTCCGGAAAAACTCATCCCGCTGATGATCCACAAGGCGCTGGTCGGCGAAAAGCTGCCGGTTTACGGCGACGGCCGCAACATCCGCGATTGGTTGTATGTGGGCGACCATTGCAGCGCGATCCGGCGCGTGCTCGAAATCGGTCGCACCGGCGAGGTTTACAACGTCGGCGGCGATGCCGAGCGCGAGAACATCCACGTCGTGAAAACGATTTGCAAACTCCTCGACGAGCGCCGGCCGATGAAAGACGGTGCGAAGCGCGAATCGCTGATTGCCTACGTCAAGGATCGGCCCGGCCACGACCGCCGCTACGCGATCGATGCGGGCAAACTCAAATCGCAACTCGGCTGGCGTCAGACCGAAAGCTTCGAGAGCGGCATCGCCAAGACCGTGGATTGGTATCTCGACAATCAGGCGTGGTGCGCGCGCGTGCTCGACGGAAGTTACCGCGGCGAGCGCCTCGGCGTGTCCGGATGAAGACTGGATAAATCCACAATGTCGCAAATCAGCAAAGGCATCATCCTCGCCGGCGGTTCCGGCACGCGCCTGTATCCGCTGACCCAGGTGATCAGCAAGCAATTGCTACCGGTCTACGACAAGCCGATGATCTATTACCCGCTGTCGACGCTGATGCTCGCCGGCATTCGCGAAGTGCTGGTGATCAACACGCCGCACGAGCAGGCGCTGTTCAAGCAACTGCTGGGCGACGGATCACAGTGGGGCATTTCGATCAAGTACGCCGTGCAGCCTTCGCCGGACGGACTCGCGCAGGCCTTTATCATCGGTCGCGAATTCGTCAACGGCCAGCCGAGTTGCCTGATCCTTGGCGACAATATTTTCTACGGCCACGGCCTTACCGATGTGCTGCGCCGTGCAGCGCAGCGCAGCCACGGCGCGACCGTGTTCGGCTATTGGGTGCGTGATCCGGAGCGTTACGGCGTGGCCGAATTCGACGATGCCGGCAAGGTTGTCGGTCTCGAGGAAAAGCCCACGCAGCCGCGTTCCAGTTACGCGGTCACCGGACTGTATTTCTACGACCAGCGCGCCTGTGATTTCGCCGCCGCGCTGAAACCTTCGCCGCGCGGCGAGCTCGAGATCACCGACCTCAACCGCTGCTACCTGCACGATTCCTCGCTGATGCTGGAAAAACTCGGCCGCGGCTTCGCCTGGCTCGACACCGGCACGCACGAATCCCTGGTCGAGGCATCGAACTACATCGAGACGATCGAAAACCGCCAGGGCTTGAAGGTCTGTTGTCCGGAAGAGATCGCCTGGGTCAACGGCTGGATCGACGCCGAGCAGGTGCTGCGCCTGGCTAAACCGCTGGCCAAGAACGGCTACGGCCAATATTTGCAGCAACTCGTCAAGCAAGGTCCTGTTGCATGAAGATCGTCGAAACCATCCTGCCCGGCTGCGTCGTTATCGAGCCGCAGGTGTTCGGCGACGCGCGTGGCTTTTTCTACGAAAGCTACAATGCGCAAAAGTATAAGGATGTCGGATTGAACCTGACGTTCGTGCAGAGCAACGTCTCGCGCTCGGCGCACGGCGTGCTGCGCGGCCTGCATTATCAGTGGCCGAATCTGCAGGGCAAGCTGGTGAGCGTGCTCGAAGGCGAGGTCTACGACGTGGCCGTCGATATCCGCGCCGGTTCGCCGACGTTCGGGCGCTGGGCCGCGGCCATGCTCACTGCCGACAACAAGCGCCATTTCTGGATACCGGAAGGCTTCGCCCACGGTTTCGCCGTCGTCTCGGACAACGCCACGTTCTGCTACCAATGCACGGCGTTGTACGACCGCGCCGGCGACGTCGCTATCCGCTGGAACGACGCCGACATCGCCATCGACTGGCCGCTGTCGGCGCCGTTGCTGTCCGACAAAGATGCGGCGGCGCCGTTCCTGCGCGACGTGCCGCGCGACAAGCTGCCGAAGTATACAAAGTGAAAATCCTGCTGCTAGGCGCGAACGGACAGGTCGGCTTTGAGCTGGCGCGTTCGCTCGCGCCGCTCGGCGAACTCGTCTGTGCGACGCGTTCCGGTACGCTCGCTGGCGCTGTGCCATGCCTTGCCGCAGATCTCGCCAGGCCGGAGTCGCTCGCCGCCACCCTGGATGCGGTGAAGGCCGACGTGATCGTCAACGCCGCGGCGTATACCGCGGTGGATCGTGCCGAGGACGAACCGCAACTCGCTCAACGCATCAACGCGCAGGCGCTTGCGGAAATTGGTGCGCGCGCCGCTGCGGGCAATGCGTTGGTCGTGCACTATTCCACGGATTACGTGTTCGATGGCGCCGGTTCGCGGCCGTATCGCGAGAACGACGCGACCGCGCCGCTGGGCGTTTACGGACGTAGCAAGCTGGAGGGCGAGAATGCATTGCGCGCTTCCGGTTGCGATCATCTGATCCTGCGCACGGCCTGGGTCTATGCCGCGCGCGGCCACAATTTCCTGCGCACGATGCTGCGTCTGGCGCGCGAACGCGAAGAGTTGCGCATCGTCGGCGACCAGCGCGGCGCGCCGACCCCGGCGCGCCTGATATCCGCGGCGACGGAGGCGGCGCTGGCGCGTCTGCTCGCGCGGCGTGCGGGCGAGCGCGACAAATGGTTGGGCACCTATCATCTTTGTGCCGCCGGGCAATGCACCTGGTTCGACTTTGCCGGCGCGATCTTCGCGCGCGCGCATGCAGCCGGATTGCTCGAACGCGTGCCGCGGCTGGTACCGATTTCGACCGCCGAATATCCGACTCCGGCGCGCCGGCCGGCGTATTCGGTGCTCGATTGCAGCAGGATTCGCGACGCGTTCGGCCTGCATCTGCCGAACTGGCGCAATGGCCTGGATGCCGTGATCAGCGAACTTGCCGGGTAAAATGCCGACATGAACCAGCTCGTTCCCGTCATTCTCTCCGGCGGTGCCGGCACACGGTTGTGGCCGGTGTCGCGCAGCGCGTACCCGAAGCCGTTCATGCGCATGGCCGATGGGCAGTCGCTGCTGTACAAGACGCTGGATCGCGCCCTGCGCGCGGCCGCCGGCGGCCCGGTGCTGACCGTGACCGGCCGCGACTACTATTTCCTGACCCGCGACGAATACGCGCGCCATCCGTCCGCGGACGCACAGCGCCTGCCGTTCCTGCTCGAACCGATGGGACGCAATACCGCGCCGGCGATCGCGCTGGCGGCAATGTATACAATGGAACATCTGGGCGCGGACGCGGCGTTGCTGGTGTTGCCGGCCGATCATCTGATCGGCGATACAGATGCCTTCGCCGCCGATGCGCGCCGCGCGCATGCGCTCGCGCAGGAAGGCTGGCTCGTCACGTTCGGCATCAAACCGGCGGCGCCGGAAACCGGTTTTGGTTACATCCGCATGGGCGCGGCGCTTGCGCGAGAGGGTCGCGAGATCGCCGCCTTCGTCGAAAAACCCGACCGCGCGACGGCCGAGAAGTACCTTGCCTCGGGCGACTACGCCTGGAACTCGGGCATGTTCTGTTTCCGTGCCGACACGCTGCTCGAAACGATGCAGGCGACCTGCCCGGACGTGCTCGCGGCCGCACGCGCCTGCTACGCCGCAGTGCAAGGCCACGCAAGCCCGGTCGAATTCGACAAGGACGCCTTCGCCGCGCTGCCGGACATTTCCTTCGACTATGCGGTGATGGAACGCGCTGCGCGCCGTGCCGTGGTGCCGGCATCGTTCGACTGGAGCGACATCGGCTCGTGGAAAGCGGTGAGCGAGATCGAATCCGGCGCCGCGCCCGACGCCGATGGCAACCGCGTGCAGGGCATGGCGGTGGTGATCGACAGCGAAAATTGTTTCATCCAGGGCGGCAAGCGCCTCATCGCCGCGGTCGGCGTGAAGGACCTGGTCATCGTCGACACCGCTGACGCGGTGCTCGTCGCCGATCGCGAACGCGCGCAGCAGGTCAAGCAGGTCGTCGAACAACTGCGCGCGAACGACCACGCCGCCGCGCGAATCCACCAGACCGTGCATCGGCCCTGGGGCAGCTTCACCGTGCTCGAGGACGAGGCCGACTGCAAGGTCAAGCGACTTACCGTGAAACCCGGCCAGGTTCTGAGCCTGCAACTGCATCACCGCCGCAGCGAGCACTGGACCGTGGTCGACGGCACCGCCAAGGTGCGCGTGGGCGACCGCGAATTCCTGCTCCAGCGCAACGAATCGACATTCATCCCGATGGAAACCCTGCACCGGCTGCAAAATCCGACCGACCGTGACATTCATCTCATCGAGGTCCAGTGCGGCGACTATTTCGGCGAGGACGACATCGTGCGGCTGGAAGATGTCTATGGGCGCGCCTGACGAGGTTGCCGTAGTCTGCGATACTTGGGATGTTCAATAATTGAAGGGGACTTTCGTGAGCAATCCACTCGACCAGTCGAACGCCCGCACCGAGTTCACCATCCGCGGCCTGATCATCGGCATCGTGATTACGATCGTGTTCACCGCCGCCAACGTGTATTTCGGATTGAAGGCGGGCCTGACCTTCTCTACGTCGATTCCCGCCGCGGTGATCTCGATGGCGATCCTGAAAGCCATGCGCGACGCCACGATCCAGGAAAACAACATCGTGCAGACGGTGGCATCGGCAGCGGGCACGCTGTCCTCGATCATCTTCGTGCTGCCCGGCCTGATCATCGTTGGCTGGTGGACCGGATTCCCGTTCTGGGTAACGTTCGGCATCTGCGCGACCGGCGGCATCCTCGGCGTGATGTACACGATCCCATTGCGCCGCGCGCTGGTGACGGATTCCGATCTGCCGTATCCGGAAGGTGTGGCCTGTGCCGAGGTGCTCAAGGTCGGTGCCGGACAGACACACGGCAATGCCGCCGAATCCGTGGATGCGAGCAGCGCCGGATTGAAAGCGGTGCTCTGGGGTTCCATCGTCTCTGCGGTTTTCTACATCGTCGTGCAGACGAAAATCTTCGCCAGCGACGTGGCGCAGTATTTCCGCCTCGGCAGCGATGAGAAATCCAGCGCGACCGGCTACGATTTCAATCTTTCCTTCGCGCTGTTCGCGGTCGGGCATCTCGTCGGCCTGTGGGTCGGCGTGGCCATGCTGGTCGGCGCGCTGATCGGCTGGGGTTGGGCGGTGCCGCACTTCACCGCGCTTTATCCGGCCGCGGGCGATGCCGCGGACGTGGCGCAGGCGGCGTGGAGCCACTACGTGCGCTTCGTTGGCGCCGGCGCGATCGGCGTGGCAGCAATCTGGACGTTGGCGAAATTGGTCAAACCCGTTGTTGGCGGTTTGACTGGCGCGATGCGCGCCTCGCGCGCACGCAAGGAAGGCCGTCTCGACACGCTGCCGCGCACCGAGCACGACATGCCCATCGGCACGGTCGGCCTGATCACGTTGGCGTGTCTGGTTCCGGTCGGCTGGCTGCTGTGGCATTTCGCCGACATCAGCGGATTGGGCGATCATGCCATGCTGCTCGCCATCGGCGGCGTGGTCTTCGTGATCGTGTTGAGCTTCCTCGTCTCCGCCGTGTGCGGTTACATGGCCGGCTTGATCGGATCGAGCAACAGTCCGCTGTCGGGCATCGGCATCCTCGTCGTCATCATCGCCGCGCTGCTGCTCGTGCTCTTCGTCAAATCACTGCTGCCGGCCGAAGCGGGCAAAGCGCTGGTTGCGTTCGCGTTGTTCATCACCGCAATCGTGTTCGCGGTGGCGTCGATCGCCAACAACAATCTGCAGGACCTGAAAACCGGCCAGCTTGTCGATGCGACGCCGTCGCTGCAGCAGTGGGCGCTGGTTATCGGCGTCATCGCCGGCGCGGTGGTGATTCCGCCGGTGCTCGATCTTTTGCAGCACGCTTACGGATTCGTCGGCGCGCCGGGCGCCGATCCCGCGCATGCGCTGCCCGCGCCGCAGGCCGGACTGATTTCGGCGTTGGCGCAAGGCGTGATCACCGGCAATATCGACTGGAGCCTGATCGCGATCGGCGCCGGCATCGGCGTTGCGATCATCTTGCTGGATGAAATTCTCGGCAAGACGAAAGCGGGTCCACGCCTGCCGCCGCTCGCGGTCGGCCTCGGCATCTACCTGCCGACTTCGACCACGCTGATGGTTGTGGTCGGCGCCCTGGTCGGCGCGTGGTTCGACAAACGTGCCGAACGCGGGCCGAAAGCGGAGGCGACGAAACAGCTCGGCGTGCTGCTTGCCTCCGGCCTGATCGTCGGCGAGAGCCTGCTTGGCGTGATCGTGGCGGCGCTGGTGGCGTTTTCCGACCAGCTCGGCTTCGCCAACCACAACGCGCCGTTGGCCCTTGTCGGCGACAGCTTCGCCACGCCGTCGATCTGGATCGGCGGCATCGTCTTCGTCGCCGTCACCGTCGTGCTGTATCGCTGGATCGCGCGCATGGGCCGCGCGGCCTGAGTTTGAGGAGTATCGAAATGAAAGTTGCCATCGTTTTCTGCGCACTCGTCGCGGCATCCAGCGCATTTGCCGCCTCGCATCCCTTCGACGTGCATGATCTGGTGATGATGAATCGCATCGGCGATCCGCAACTGTCGCCGGACGGATCGAAAGTCGCATTCCAGATGCGCGAAACCGACTACGCCGAAAACAGGGGCATCACCGGAATCTGGGTTCTGGATTTGTCGGCGAAGGATGCGAAACCGGTGCGCATGACCGACAAGGCGTCGAACGCATCAAGCCCGCGCTGGTCGGCGGACGGCAAATCCGTCTACTACCTTGCCCAGGCCAAGGGCGATGAGTACACGCGCGTGTGGCGCACGGCCGCAACGCCGGGTTCGGCGCCGCAGAGCGAAACGCCGTGGCCGGCCGACATCAACACGTTCAAGCTGTCGCCGGACGGTTCGACAATGCTGCTGTCCATCGACGTGTACGAGGATTGCGCCGAACATCTGTGCACCAAACGCGCGCCGAAAGCGGGCATCGAAAAGACCACCGGCAAGATCTACGACCGTCTGTTCGTGCGCCATTGGGATACCTGGTCCGATGGCCGCCGCTCGCAGCTTTACATCGCGCCGGCACTGACGCCGCGTGGCGGCAAGGCCATGGTCGCACTTCCGAAGTTGCTGTCGAAAGGCATCGATGGCGACGTTCCGTCCAAACCTTTCGGCGACGACACCGAATTCGCGTTCGCGCCCGACGGCAAGACGGTTTACTTCGATGTGCGCATCGCCGGCAACAGCGAGCCGTGGTCGACGAATTTCGACGTCTATTCCGTGCCAGCGGATGGTTCGTCCGCGCCGAAAAATCTCACTGCCGCGAACAAGGCTTGGGACGCGAACCCGCTGCCCTCGCATGACGGCAAGACGCTTTATTACCTCGCCATGAAGGTGCCCGGCTTTGAGGCCGACCGCTTCGGCATCATGGCGCTCGACCTCGCCAGCGGCAAAACGCATGAAGTCGATCCGAAGTGGGATCGTTCGGCGGGGCCACTGCAACTGTCCGCGGACGGCAAGACCTTGTACACCACGAGCGACGACAATGGCGATCATCCGTTGTTCGCCATCGACATCGCCAGCGGCAAGGCCACGCGCCTCGTCGGCGATGGTACGGTGGCGGCATTCGATGTCGGTGCAAAACAAATCGTCATCGAGCGCCACGACTTCGAGCATCCCGCCGATTTGTATCGCTATGCAGACGGCAAACTCGCGCAGATTACCGACGTCAACGCGCAGCGCCTGGCCGAAATCCGATTCAGCAAGGCGACCTGGTTTACCTTCAAGGGCTGGAATGGCGACACCGTGCACGGCTACGCGATGCCGCCGGTTGATGCGAAGCCAGGCGAGAAGTATCCGGTTGTATTTCTGATCCACGGCGGTCCACAGGGCGCGTGGACGAACGAGTTTCATTACCGCTGGACGCCGGAAACCTATGCCGGCGCCGGCTTCGGCGTGGTAACGGTCAACTTCCACGGTTCGACCGGCTATGGTCAGGCGTTCACCGACGCGATCAGTCAGCATTGGGGCGACCGCCCGCTGGAGGATCTGCAAAAGGGTTGGGCGGCGGCGCTCAAGCAATTTCCGTATCTCGACGGCTCGCGCGCCTGCGCGTCGGGCGCGAGCTATGGCGGCTACATGACATACTGGATAGCCGGCGTGTGGAACCAGCCGTGGAAGTGTCTCGTCGATCACGACGGCGTGTTCGACACGCGCATGATGTATTACGCCACCGAGGAACTGTGGTTCGAGGAACACGAAAACGGTGGCACGCAGTACGAGCATCCGCAGAACTACGAAAAGTTCAATCCCATCGATCACGTCAAGGATTGGCGCGTGCCGATGCTCGTGGTGCATTCCGATCGCGACTACCGGATTCCGCTGACCCAGGGTCTTGGCGCATTCACCGCCTTGCAACGGCGTGGGATTCCCAGCGAATTCCTCACTTTCCCGGACGAGAATCACTGGGTGCAGAAGCCGCAGAACAGCGTGCTCTGGCATGACACGGTGCTGAACTGGCTGAAAAAGTATACCGCGGCGCCGTGAGCGCACCTGAGGTCCGATCCGAACGCCGCTGCTTCGGCGGCGTGCAGGGTTTCTACCGGCACGCGTCGGTGGCCTGCGCCGGGACTATGAATTTTGCCGTGTATCGGCCGCCGCAGGCCGAACGCGGCCCGGTGCCGGTGCTGTATTTCCTCTCTGGCCTTACCTGCACGGAGGAGAATTTCACGGTCAAGGCCGGCGCGCAGCGGGTTGCGGCTGAACTGGGCCTGATGCTGGTGGCGCCGGATACGAGTCCGCGCAATACCGGGATTCCGGGCGAGGCCGACGAAGAGGATTTCGGCGCCGGCGCGGGGTTTTACCTCGACGCCACACAAGCGCCGTGGTCGTCGCATTTCCAAATGTATACTTATGTGTCGGAAGAATTGCCGGCGCTGATCGCCGAACATTTTCCGGCGAACATGAGCAAGCAAAGCATCTTTGGCCATTCGATGGGCGGGCATGGCGCGCTGACCATCGCGCTCAAGCATCCGCAACGCTTTTCTTCGGTGTCCGCGTTC
>Ga0207654_10001131_pt1 | contig 14409 bp, 37 predicted proteins | sample KBSC64metaG_FD_184355 | JGI IMG/M metagenome (GOLD analysis project Ga0207654, IMG submission 184355) | Corn rhizosphere microbial communities from Kellogg Biological Station, Michigan, USA - KBS C6-4 metaG (SPAdes) (version 2) | ecosystem: Host-associated > Plants > Roots > Rhizosphere > Soil...
CAAAACAGAAGGGCTCCGAATGAAATTCGCCGCCATTGCTGCATGCGCGCTGGCGCTGAGTCTGTTGCTGCGCCTCATTGAGCCAGAGATACCCGAAGACGCCCCCTTGATGGCTACGAGCAGCGCTCAGGTCGGCTTTTGGCTCGCCCATTTCATGGTGAGCTTGGTCGTCGTCGGAACGCTCTACTATGTCGGCAAAGGTCTGTTGCGGCTGTTTCGCAAATGACCGCGAGTTATGTTGCTTCGCGCGATTCGTGGCACCGCGTTGTGTCACGCTTCGCATAAGAACAATTAAGCAACGACGCGCGAGGGTGACGAGTTAGTTCGTCCCTTCGCTTGATCGTAGAGAGCGGGAACGACCTTCAATTTGCCGTTGGTAATGCGCTCCAGACGGTACGCACTGGCTTCCGGAATGAGATCCGGCCAGTTGTGGACCGAGGCTCGAGAAATTTTAAGCGCCCGCGCCACGGCGGATTGATTGTCATCGTAAAAGGCAAGAACAGCATGCTTCCACATGCGCAGAACTGTATGCCATGACTTACGACCCTGTCAATCATGGCTGCGAGGATGTCAGGTACTCTTTACACATGGTCCAAGAAGAAACCATGGGACAGCGCATCACAAAAGCGATGGCCATGAAAAATATTACCCAAGCCGAGCTCGCCGGGATTTGCAAGGTTTCCCGGATGACCGTGCATCAATGGGTCAAGGACATCAGCGATCCGCGGCCAGAGAACTTACTGACCCTGGCTCATGTCCTTGGAACAGATGCGCGCTATCTGGTCTTCGGTGAAGATCGAGAGCCTATAGGCGGATTTCCATCCATCCCCACGTCACCCGAAGATAGCGGCGCTTCTCGCCCGCTGCGCCGGCGCAGGACCTGACCCCGAAGTCCATCCAGATCGATCCAGATCACGTTCTGTGAACTGGCGACCCTAATCCCTTTGATCGTGTAGCGCCTCATTGTAGGTCTTCTCCGCTTGCCGGTTGCTGAACTGCGCCGGGCACGTTCCCTATGCTTGCCCGCCTTTTTTTGTTGGCGGGATGTCCCCTATTCTCGATAGCCTTTCGTCCTGCCACCTAATGCTGCGCCTTTTTTTGTAAGTCATGGTTGACATGCTGTATGTCATGGCTTACGCTCTCTCCATCGAATCTGGATGGAGAGCCGAAGTGAAAACAGTGACGTACCTGGACAAGCTGTTCCAGGCAATGGAATCCCAGGCCTACCAGGAGTACTCCAACCTCATCGGAGCGGCGATCGCCCGCGCTGCAATGGGCGATTCCAAGGCTCGCACCGAGCTCAACGACCTGATGAAAGAGCAAGCGCAGGTTGTCCGCGCGGCACTGGATCAGCCGTCATGAACATCCAGATCAAACCCGACATGACCGTGGCGCAGATCGCTCAGATCCTCGAGCAGAACAAGGGTCGCGATGTCGAAAGCTACATCCGCATCGAGACGATCCGGGGGAATCCGGTTGCATATCTGGTCCGCGAGCCTCGGATACCGCTGCGCCAGTTGCCGTCTTTGATGCGCACTCAGGCTGAGTAGATATGGACGACGACACCCACGATGCCGCATGCCACCAACAGGAGTTGGAGCAACGCCAGCGCCAGGAGGCTGAAGGCTGGGCATGGTGGCCGTCGTACCACAAAGCGCTGCTCGCCCGCCAAAAGGCTGAGCGCGAATCGTTTCAGGCTACGGACCGCGCTGTCCGCGAGTGGATCCATGGTGCGTAGCCGCTACAAATACGACTCACCGATCTCCTTGCAGCCGTTGAGCGAGCACGAGATGGAAGTAGTGAAGCGAGTCGGTGAGTTGGGGATGGGGCCCTTGGAAGCCAATGCGAAAGATCGGCAGCCTTACGACAGCCTCTACGTGAAGTTGAAGAAGCAGCGTGATTACTGGAGAAGGTCATGATCGTCTATCAGAAGATTGCCGCCGTGATGGCTGACATCGCAAAGGTCGGCATCGGCAAGGATAAGCGCAACCAGCAGCAGAATTTCAACTATCGTGGTGTCGATGACGTGATGAACGCGCTGGCGCCTCTCCTTTCCCACCATGGCCTGCTCGTCCTGCCGCGCGTTACAAAGCGCGAAGTGGTGGAACGCCAGAGCGCGAAGGGCAATGCGCTCTTCTACGTGACAGTCGATATGGAGTTCGACTTCATCGCCGCTGAGGATGGCTCCAAGCACACGGTTGGGCCGATCGTCGGTGAGGCGATGGATTCTGGCGACAAGGCGTCGAACAAGGCCATGTCCATCGCCTACAAATATGCCTGCTTCCAAGCGTTCTGCATCCCTACCGAGGCAACGGCTGTTGAGGCGGATGCGGAAGTGCACAATGTACTGACGCCGGCCCAGGCTCTCGGAAAGCGCTTCGTTGAAGCGCTCAAAGTGGGCATCGACGACGCCGTGTTTGACATCTGGAACGAAGCACGTGCGGACAAGGCGACCTACACGGCCGCGTGGAAGCTTCTGCACAAAGAGGAACGCGATCAGATCAACGTCATCATCGAGCGCATGAAGGCCGCGGCATGAGCCGATATAGGACAGGTCAACTGACGTGTATCAACGGCCATCCGAAGCCGAAGAAGGGCCAATGTCGCGAGTGCCGGAACGCCCGAGAGAGACGCTATCGCGCACGAGGCAAAGTTCAATATCCGGCTCCCGTTATCTTCCGAGAATTGGCGACGACACCATGGCGCGTATCTATCTAAAGCGAACTCTTTCAGGCTTCATGCCCGCCGATGAGGCGAGCGCTGCTCAGTGCAAGCGGTTCAAGCAGGGCCATGCATATCGCGCCGATGTGGTGAAACCGAGGAGTTACAAACACCACAAGCAGTGCATGGCCCTGCTGAATCTGACCTATGAGAACCTGCCGGAGAAGTACGCGCACAGCTACCCCACCTTCGACATGTTCCGCTACGCGGTTGCACTCGAAGCAGGCCACGCGGAAGCGTTCGTAACGTTGCAGGGTCAGATCCTGACCATTCCCCGCAGCATCAGTTACGACGAAGTGCCGGACGATGTTGATTTCGGGAAGATTATGTCCGACATGATGACCGTTTGCGCAAACATCCTGCAAACGAGTAAGCCTGAGTTGGCCGCGGAGGTTTCCAGATACGCCTCAGAGCATTACGGAGAGGCTGCATGAATGCCAGATCTGCGCCAGTTAGCCCAGGGCCAGCCGTGTCTGATTCGCGTACCCATCGTATGCAATGGCAACCCCGACACCACTGTCCTCTGTCATATACGCATGATCGAGCTTTCTGGTACTGGGATCAAAGCACCGGACGTGTTTGCCACGTTCGGCTGTTCCGCCTGCCATGCCGTGTGCGATGGGCAGCAAAAAAGCGAGTACAGCTATTCAGAGCGGCGGTTGATGCTGCTCGAAGGCATGGTGCGCACGCAGATGTGGCTCATGGAGCAAGGGATTCTGCTGTTCCAACCGGAGAGCCCATCGCGAGTTATCCGCTTACCCAAGATTGTCCCTCGACGGATTCCGAGGAGAACGTAATGCGCCGCAACAGTTGGATGACTGCGATTCGTCTTCTGTGGCGCAAGGGACATCACTGGGAAGCCATCGTGACCTGGTTTGTGATGCAGTGGGTGTTCGTGGAGGCGTATTGCCTGCCCAAACACTCCATGCGTCGGGCGATCCGCGAGATTGAGAAGGCGAAGCGATGATTACACCCCTACCGCAATTGCTCGATGAGCGCCAGGCTGCGGCGTATCTGGGCTTTTCACTCTCGACGCTACGACGGTTTCGAGCCGCCGGGAGTATTGCCTACATCCGCCCCTCGCCTCGTAAGATCCGCTTCCGCCAGGATCACCTGGACCAATTCATTGCCGACCGGGAAGTGCAATGCAAAAAGAACAACGATTCCAGCTCGGGGAATTCTGGCTCGCCAAACGATCGGATGGGGCCTCGGACAACTGGTATATCACCTGGTTCGACAAACGACAGACTCGCCAGCGATCGACGCGCACAGCAGATTTTGAACTCGCCCAGCGGCGACTTGCCGAGCACTACATCGCCAGGGGCCACCGGGACAAAGAACCGGACGCGCCCATTGAGCACGTGCTGATGCGCTACTACGAGAACCGCGGCAAGAAAGTCGTCAGTGCAAAGTTCGCCGCCTACGCGATCGAGCACTGGAAGACCTTCTGGCGCCAGCAGTCCATCAGCGACATGACTGAAGAGCGCCTGGAGGAATTCGTGGATGCCCTTCCTTCGCAGGGCTCCAAGCGCGAACTGGCACCCCGGACCGTGAATCGGATTCTCGGCGTGGGCCGTGCCGCGATCCGCAGAGCCGTGCGCAAACGAGAACTGGCCTCGGGCCCCTTCATCATCATGGCGAAGGTCGGTCGCACCCACTACTACCGCGCCTCCCAAGAGGAGATCGCCGCCCACTTGAATGCCTGCGAGGGTCTTCCGTGGGTACGTCAGTGGATCATTGGTGCCTTGGTCACCCTGGCCCGGCCGGATGCCGTCCTGAAGCTCAGCCGCGCTCAGCTGAACTTCCAGGATCGTAGGATCGACCTACTCCCGCCGGGCCAGGCTCCGACCCACAAGGGCCGCTCCGTCATCCCCATGACCCGGGTGGCCTATGAATGGCTGGACGGCAATTGGACCGGCTACTGGATCACCTACAACGATCGTCCCTTGGCCAGCATCCGCATGGGCTTTGAGCGGGCCCGGGCGCGCGCAGGGCTCACGGATCGGATCACCCCCTACACCTACCGGCGGACCATGGCGACCGAGCTGCGCCGACGCGGGGTGGATGCGTGGGAGATCGCCGGCTTCCTGGGCCATTCCGAGGACGAATTCGCGCAGACCGAAGACTACGCCATCTACGAGCCGGACTACCTGGGCGCCGCTGCCCGGGCGATCGATGCTTACTGCGTCGAGCTCCAGCCGCTCTTGACCTTCGATCTGCGTACCAGTTGCGTACCAAAAACAGACGGACCCGAGTCCGCGAAAGGGGAGGAAATGCCTGAAAACACAGATGTGGGTCGGCTGGGGCTCGAACCCAGGACCAATACCTTAAAAGCGGCTCGCTTACCCAGCGATATCAAGCTCTTACGTGGGCGCAAGTAGTCATATGCGCCAACCAAAATCATCACGTTATGAGCAACCGCGTACCAGTCGCGTACCACCTCCAGAGCGCGTTCCCCTGCTGGTCTGGCTCGGCATCTTCATCGCCCTGACCATCGTCGGTGCGTCGATGCTTCATCTCGTGCGTCATCCTCCAGTCCCGCCGGTCAATCACTGCCCGCCCAGTGACGCCGCGAACCGATGGTGTATCCGATGAATACGCCGAACATCGAATACGTCCTCGACCAGGGTATGGAACTCCAGGTCACCAAATCGGTGAAGGGTGAGTTCCTCGCCCGGGTCTGGCTGGGCACCACCCAGAGCAGCCACAACGCCGTGGGCAAGTCCCTGCCGGCCGCTCTCGAGGCACTCGAAGCCTATCTGCCGAAGGTGGGGCTCACGCCATGACGCGAACCGCTTACATGCGCGCCTATCGCCGTGACACTGCTCCGCGCCGGCGGCATCTCACGAACCTACGGCGCGCTCTCAAGCGCAACTGCCAGTGGCTACTTGACCAACTTCGCATCGATGGAGTGTTGAGCACATCGTACAGTGTTGGAACAGCGTTGACGCTGGCTCGACAGACATGCTCCGATGTTGGTGTTATGTCAGCCAATGGACATCGAAACAACACCGACGACGGCGGTCACCGTCAACGACATCCTAGCGCGGTACGAGCGCGACTGCTTGCCCGAGCTCGCGGAGAGCACGCAGGCGGATTACATCAGGCATCTCGAGGTGCTCAGGGGCAAGTACGGCTCAGCGGTTGCCGCAGAACTTCGGCCGCGAGACTTCGGGGAGTTCCTCAACGTCAAACGGGGCAAGGTGCTGCGTGTCAAACAGCTCGCCGTGCTCTCTTCCGCCTTCACTCACGCGGTCAGCTACTGGTACGTCTTGGAGCGGAACGTACTGCGGGATGTGAAGCGGCCAAAGTTCCGTCCGCGCGATCGGCTGGTGACTCAGGAAGAGTTCGAAGCCGTCCGCAGCCTGGCGCCGCACCGCATCCAGTTGGCAATGGATCTGGCCGTTCGCACCGGTCAGCGTCAAGGCGATCTGCTCAACATGAAATGGGCGGACATCCGCGGCATGGAGATTCACGTCTGCCAGAGCAAGACTGGAAAACGGTTGGCGATCGAGATCACGCCGGATCTGGAAGCCGTGCTAGATCGATGCTGGCAGTTGCCCGTGAAAAGCGAGTACGTGCTGACGACGAAGCACGGGCATCGCTACACCGGGCCGGGGTTCCGTGCCTGCTGGCAGCGGACTATGGCGAAGTATTGCCGGCTCGGAGGGACGCGCTACACATTCCACGACCTCCGCGCTCTGGCAGCAACGCGATGTGCGACGCCGGAAATCGCGATGAGGCTATTGGGCCATTCAAACATCTCTATGACCCTTCGCGTATATCGCCGCGGCGTCGAGCGGGTCAAAGCCTTGGAGCACTCCAGTGATCTGGTTCCTCGTCTGGCTCGCGTGGATGATTTTCATACTGCGGATGTTTCACGTGTTGAATCCGCGCGATGATCAGTAATGGCCGAAGAGGTAGTACTGACGTGACATACACAGATCCAGCAACATGGTTCGACGCCTTGGGAACCTGCCGTTGCGGAAAGCCTGCAACCGGCACTCTACGCGGGAACCAGAATCAGTCCATGGGGACGTACTGCAAGAAGTGCGCTGAGACTCGCATCAAAGCCGCCCAGAAGGCCACTACAACAAGTCGCTGAGTTTTAAGCTCTAAAAGGTGAAATGATGAGATCAGATCTACGCATGAAACTCGCCACGATGTCTGCTGTCGTGGGCAGCGCCATGGCATTCGGTCGGATGTTCGACAGTTGCCCGCGCATCGTCGGCAAAAACATGCGTCCGCGCACGTGGCGCAAGCCTCACCAGGGACTTCAAGAGATTGCTCGGCGCCGTCGTCAGATCGAGCTCGGCCAGCTTACTGCGTCCAACGGACTGGTGCAGTCGTGACCAAGAAACTGACAGAAGCCCCCGGACCGTTCACTGACGCGCAACGCATGGACATGCTCGAAAAGCTCGCGCTGCGCAGAGGGGGGATCCTTCTCCATAACGGAGATGAGACTGGGCGCTCCGGGCTGGGTATTTGGCCGCCTAAGCGAACACTCAGAGACGCCGTTGACCATTGCCTGAGGTATCCCGATGACTTCTGAGCGAACAGTCTCTACTGATGAACGTCCGCGCAAATTACCTCCGTCTCCCCGGATCACTCTCGCTAGCGGCGTAGAGATTCAACTTGATCGCGACGGCGATCTGGAGATCGACATCTCGGATGCCACTGGCGCCCAGAACTGGGAGGGAGTGTTCTTGACCAACGATGAGGCGAAGCAATTGCGTGATTACCTGAACAAGGTGCTGCCGTGACAGACCGCAACATCCCTTCCACGGATAAAGTTGAGGCCGCGCAGCACGACCTCGACGAAGACGCCTGCTGTCGTCGTTGCGGATTCGACGCGGCCGAGTGGTGGCATCTGGAGAAGCAGAAGCCGAAGGAAGATCGGGACCCACAACCGGAGTGCCGCCCCAATGGCTGAGAACAACACTGCAGAGAAGCGTCTGGTACGCACGGTTTTGCAGGCCCAGCGTGATCTCGCCTACCTAATCTGGCTGCTCAACATCAACGACCGGGCGAACAGCGAGGCAGAAAAGCAATGGAAGGCCCTGGACCGAAAGCTCGCGAGGATGAAGTCATGACCGAAGATGAGCGCGTCACTCGGCCCAAAGATCGCATCGAAGCTTTGCTGCGAATCGAGGCGGCTGTGCGCGAGATCGAAATGATCTGCGATGAGTTTGGTATGGACCCAGCCCAATGGCTGGTGATCGGTGGTAGCGATGAATGACCGAACAGTCTCATCGGATGAGTATCTACCCGAAGGATTCTACCGGTGCGAATTCTGCGGCTGTGTCACCAACGCCCATCTACGAGCGTGCTGTGCCAAAGGCCGTGAGGCAGATATGACTACATCACAACAAGACTCGATCTCCTCAAAAGACTATACGCGACCACCGAGCACGGACGAATTGCTGGTGCGTGCCGCAGGTTGGCTGGCCGCGCCAGAAGGTGAATCCCGCCAATCGACCATTGAGCTGATCACTGGGCTCGTGCGAAGTATTAAAGGGTTCAAGAAAATCTGCGCGATGCATGGGCTCGATACTGGACTATCGGCTCTCAGAGATAGTAACGAGACGCCAGCGCCTCAAGCGGGCGCTGACTTTGATAAGGATTGGGCTCGGCTGGAGGGCATCCGCAGCACGATGCGTGACATGCAGCGCTATTCGCTTCAAGGTGTTCCGCAGTCGGAAGTCATGTTCCTGCTTGGTTTCATCGACAACCTGTGGCGGACATTTAGCCGCACCGATGCGAAGTTGGAGCAGTACACAAAAGCGTTGTGGACGGCCAACGGATTCCTAATACAGCTCGGCCGCGAGCCGGTGAAGCTCGAATACGGACCCCGACTACAACAGGAAACAGTTGCGCCTCACGTCCATACCTGGGAGGCGCATCCCATGCTCAAGGCCGTCGAACAATGTGAGTGCGGCGAGTCTCGACCACAAAAGAAAGCCGGAGGAAGCAGTGATGCAGGAACGTGAAATCTGGAGGCGCCAGATCTGGAAGTTTCAACTTACGTCTATGGAGATCCCCATGCCGGTTGGGGCCGAGATATGCGCCTTCCAATACCAGCACGGAGTTCCTTGCGTCTGGGCCATCGTGGACCCTGACGTGATGAAAGAGGTAAGACGCTTTCGCATCTTCGGCACCGGGCACGAACTCCCAGGGCCGGACAAATGTTGCTACGTCGGGACCGTCCAGGATGGTTCGTTCGTCTGGCACCTCTTTGAGCTTATCTGAACGGGGAATGTAGTCAGTGATGGTAGCCGCACTCTTCGTCCGCGCAGACTCAGTCTACAAGACTATGACTGATGTGGATGCCTGGGATGCAGAACGCGATGCGCGCAACTGGCCTGGCGGAATGCCATGCGTTGCTCATCCGCCGTGCCGCTCCTGGGGACGATTGCGTCACATGTCAAAGGGCACGCCAGCCGAAAAACTGCTGGCGCTACGAGCTCTCGACTTCGTAGACGCCAATGGTGGAGTGCTCGAGCATCCCTTCGATAGCACGCTATGGCCGCATACCGCCGGCCGCAAGGGCTATGTCTTCCCAGTGGACCAGAACTGGTGGGGCCACAAAGCCCGCAAGCGCACAAGGCTCTATATCGTAGGCGTTGAGGCGAAAAATCTGCCGCCGATCCCGATCGACTTCACCGAACCTACACACATCGTTGCGGGCGGGCGGCCGCAGACTGAGGAACAAGCCAGGCGCAAGCGCAAGGCATGGCCCTGCAGACCGTCCGTCACTCCGCGGGAAGCGGAAGCAACACCACTCGCATTCGCCGCGTGGCTCGTAGAGCTCGCTCGCCTATGTCATACATCCGGAGAAAGTCGATGACTGAAATGCCCTACTGGCAAAGCCTCGAATTGCGCAAAGTCGCCAACGGCTGGATCGTACAACAGGGGCCTCAATACGATCGAGGCGGAACGTTCGCAACCCCACTGGACCAAATCTACTGCTTCAGTGAGTGGCGTGACTGTGAGCGCTTCATGGCTCAGGTTACCGAGCCACGAAGGCAACCTCCCAATGGATGAGCGTCCGCATGCTGAAAGCAACCTCGGTGCGATGCTCAGGTGCTTCATGGCTATGGAACGCTGGTCAATGCGAAAGCTCGCGCCCGAGATCGGCATCAGTGCCGCCACACTCCACCGGATCTGTTCCGGCTATGCGATGGACGCCGATACGTTTTTGAAGATCATCAACTGGATGGCGAGGTCGCGACAATGAGGATTGTTAGCCATGCTTAGCAGCAAAGAAGTCGAAGTGGTTGTAGAGGATTTGAAGCGCGCCTCGAGTTATTTCGCCACGCCTGAATCAGCCATGAGCGTGCTGATGCGAGTAGCCGATGATGTGGCCAAAATCACCGAACAGATCGAGCGTGCGAACGGCAACGCTTGCTACAGCTCACCGTATTCTCACAGCGCAAGACCGTCTCAACCATCAAACGATTGATTCAACCATAGGAGATAGACGACATGGGTAATTGGGTAATTCACATCGAAGGCACAGGCTGCCATCACAACGGGAAGGAGGATATCGACGCGGATCTGTTGGCGCCGAGGCTGGTCGAGCAGCTCCAGAAGCAAGGCCAGACGATTGAGCACGCCTCCTTCACGTCTGGCGGCCGGGCAAACATCAATATCCCGACGAGTACGCCGGCTCCGCCGCCGCCAGATGCCAACGGCTAGAGAAATACACCTGCGCTCGATGGAGCGGGCCGTGCGCGCTGCTGAATTGCGGCGCGCCGGTCTCAAGTTCCGCGAGATCGCCGAGAGAATGGGTGTCACGTGCGTGGAGACAGCGCGGGCGGCAGTCTCGAAGGGAGAGCGGATTTTGAAGCGTAGACTTTCTCAAACCGTGGGAGTGTCCGGTGAGATTTGAGATTCCAACTCCTGTCGTAATGCAGCGCATTCTAGACAGAATCCAAGTGTCTGACGCTGGCTGTTGGGAGTTCCAAGGAGCCCGACGCAGTAAGCTCGGCTACGGCTCAATTTGCATCGGGCCTAAGCGCTCTATGAGTGCTCACCGGGCCATGTGGATTCTGATGCATGGCGAATTGGAGACGAAACAGTTCGTTTGCCACAAGTGCGATAATCCTCTCTGCTGCAATCCTGGTCATCTGTTCGTGGGATCGCTTGCCGACAACAACCGGGATATGGCATCAAAGGGACGCTACAACCACCAGAAGCGCACGCATTGCATTCACGGTCATGAGTTTACTCCCGAGAACACTTACGTTCCGCCCTCTCAGCCGAGCAGGCGTGTATGCAAAGCATGTCAGGCAATTCGACATACGCTCACCAAGGAGCAACTGATAGCTCGCAGGAAGTACGACGGATCAGTCAGACGGCGAGATCGCAAGAAACTCTACAGAGAATTATCTGGACTACAAAAACCACAGTGTTCATCTCAGGATATGAAGTAGCGCTTGTGTTTCATGTAATTAACGTTTACTATACGAAACATGAAAACCATGGCACAGATTTTAAAGGCGGCTCGGGAAAAGAAGGGCTGGAGCCTACGGGAAGCCGCAAGGCAGACCGGCATTTCCCCTGCCACGATCTCAAAGCTGGAGCGCGGCACTCTCAAGAACCCCACGTTTGTGACGATCGTGATTCTGTCGAATCACCTGAACATTCGTGGGAAGGCTTGGGAAGCTATGTTCAGTGACAACCAATGAGAATCTATAAATACACGCTCTCGATTACAGACGAGCAAACCGTCGAGTTGCCGCTGGGGGCAAAGATACTGAGCATTCAGACGCAGGGCGAAATGCCGCAGCTCTGGGCGCTCGTGAACGATCTGCAGGAGCGCAAACAGTCGCGACGCATCAGGATCTGCGGTACAGGCCATCAGATACCTGATTCGCCAGGGGAGTATCTGGGCACTTTCCAGATGCATGATGGCTCTCTGGTCTTCCATGCCTTCGAGTTTTGACTCGGAAACCAACTATGAGCTATTCAATCGAACAGATGCTGTCCGCGGTCCAGCGCGAGCGTGATAAGTGGCGTGCGCCCTTGGTCTACCTGAAGGATGCTCAAGGGAATGTCTACCCGGTTCCTGTCCTTAGCGTGCGCGACGATGGAGACAGGATCGCCATCGAAATCGGACCGCAACAAGTTAACTCATGATGTTTCTACTGGGCTTTCTTTGGGGCGCAATCGCGATAGTAGGCGCTATCATCTATCAGATGAGGCTGACAAAATGACCCAATACGACTGGTGGCTGCTATCGAATCAGATCCGGCTCGGCGAGCATGTGGCGCTGATGATCGGTGGCGTGATTCTGGAATGGAACTACTCATGACAAAGAAGTGTCTTCATGGCGCGAATATCGCCGAGATCGTTGAGAGAGCCGAGGCTCTGCAGGACTACGAATGTCCGTACTGCGTGATCGAGCAACTACACGCCGCGGTGAAGACGGCCCAGGAGCTTGCGGCTACGCGACTGAAGGAGATCGAGCGGCTGCGAAAGCAGTTGACGGATTGCGAACAGTTGCTCGCGGCTCACGATCCAAAGCGCGAGTGTGGTTACTGGATGCGAACGTCACCTCCCGAACCGTTACCAGCTCCAACAGATAGCGAGTTGTATGATTCGTCTCCGATTTTTCGCCACATTTGGACTTGTCCAATCGGCTGGATTGGTGAACGTCTCGTATATGGCCCTGGATACACGCTTGAGGATATGAAGCCGTGGTTGATTGAACTGCGCCGTCTCGCAGGCTTCGAGAAGCCGGAAGGCACCGTGAACACTCTGAAATCGGGAGGTAGTCATGCAGAGTGACAAGTACGGCAAGGGATATGGATGGTGCGTATTCGACAGGCTACGTAACTACCGACCCATTGCGGCTAATGATACCTACTTCAACAGAGCCTGAGGTGCCCGTGAGCAATGTGAAAAATTTCCCTACCAAACCCGTTGATCCAGTGAAAGAGATGATGGGTCCTGACCGCTTCGGCGCATCCATCATCGTCGATGGTCACGAAGTGCCAAACATATACATGGTGGACTGCGGGGAGACCGTACAGCTAGTCTTCGACGGTCCTGTGATCTACACGATACCGCGCGAGATGTTTCCTCTGGTGGCCTCTGCGTGCGCCAAGGCGATGGCTGTGGGGGCGGGACATTCGCACATTTCTTCCGAGCATGCAGTCACCAAAGCCTACGGGCCGAAGGTGAATATGATTACAACGGTCGAGAGCTGAACAGAGAACCTGAGCGTGCGCATGAGCAAAGCGGGAGTGTGGGATGGAGGAAAACTCGTGACTTCATTTACCGACTGCCCGTCTTGCTTGGGCACTGGTCGCGGTAGCTTCGAGCCCTGCTTTCAATGCGGTGGCAGCGGCATGGTGGAGGATGACGAAGATGACATCGACTGGGAATATATCGACGAGAACGAAGATGACGACGACTACTTCTGAGCGTCGCGAAATCTGCCCCGGTTGCCATCAGGAGATCGATCCTGACTGCTGCGGGTGTGGCGACTCCAAGGAGTACCACGCATCCGCCTACAATGCCGGCCATCCCTTTATTCCAATGGGTTGCGACTGCTATCGCGATACCGGGAACGGAGCGGATACTCCGCGTCGATGACTACAACTGTGGTCGCTCGGCTGGATGCCCATGTCCGGACCTCTGCAGGGTTCGATTCCCTGGAGCGACCCTCTCATAGCGGATGAGGTTACGATGAGATTTCTGTTCACCGCGGACTGGTGGTCAGGCGCCCTGACGTTTATTGCTGTCTCCGAATACCATGAAGGTCGGTATTGGAGTTGTGCGTTTTGTGCGGTTTTCGCTGCCTACAACTATATTCAGGGTTGGCGTGAACACCTGAGACGATAGCGGAGACATGACATCATGATGTGCATCGACTTCCACGAGCTTCAGGTTTGGGCTGGTGTTCTCATCGGAGTCTCGCTGTGCGCCCTAGGCTTCTTTGTGTATAAGCTCTTTCGATGACTGACGAGATCGCAAACAAGCGTCGCCAGATGCTTCAGGACACCATCCGCAAAGCAGCCAAGGAGCTGCTCGGCTTCGGCGGCCTACCCCTGGCGGGATTCAGCTTTCCGCTGGATGATTCGAAAACGACGTGGATTATCGTGAGGCCGGCGACTGAGGAAGAGGCGGACGAGGAGTTGCAGCGGGGACGACCCTGACGAAAATGGACTGTGGCAACAAAAAACCTGGGTTTGGTCGATGCTTCAAACCGAAAGGTCACAAAGGGCCGTGTCTGTCATTCTCGGATACCGGTCCCGGCTTGCGCCCCGCCAGTCGATGGACCTTGGAGGATTCAGTGAAAAGCCCCACGACCGATCAACTCTGCCAACACCCAGCAGGCGAGTCCCGCAGCCATGAGGTTGAATCGCGGCGGCGACGGAATCCCGATCGCGCTCAACACAAAGAGCACGAAAGCGGCCACTAACAATATTGTGCCGATCATGGGTCACCTATAGCTGCGGGCTGATCTCAGCAATTAACGCTTGGAATCTCGCGGCGTTCCGTCTGCATTCGTCACGGGCTGCGATAAGAAGCTCTCCAGCGCGTCCAATGCCTTCGTCTCCGGGAGCACCAGCAGCTGCGGATCGATCACGGGTTTGGGACACGACACGACCCGCGGCGGCTCGGGTTGCCGCGGCACTGAGCAACTGCTCGAGGCGGTGCACGCGAGCAACAGTAATG
>Ga0207654_10001137_pt1 | contig 14366 bp, 7 predicted proteins | sample KBSC64metaG_FD_184355 | JGI IMG/M metagenome (GOLD analysis project Ga0207654, IMG submission 184355) | Corn rhizosphere microbial communities from Kellogg Biological Station, Michigan, USA - KBS C6-4 metaG (SPAdes) (version 2) | ecosystem: Host-associated > Plants > Roots > Rhizosphere > Soil...
TTTTGTTGACGTTACAGATGAAGCCGGGGTTGCGGGCAAAGGCGGCTGGGGCAGGGGCGTTGCCGTAGTTGATATTAATAATGATGGCCTGCCCGATATTTATGTGTGTAACACCTTATTGAACGATTCGCTTAAGCGGCAAAACCTGTTGTATATTAACCAGGGGCCTGATAAAAACGGCGTGCCGCATTTTAAGGAGATGAGCAAAGAGTATGGCCTTGATATTAAGGTGCAATCAACCATGGCCACTTTTTTTGATTATGATAATGATGGCGACCTGGATATGTACCTTACCGTTAACGAGGCCGACCCAATAAAAAACACTAACTTTTTCAGGCCTTATGCTAATGTGCCTGTGCACACATCGGGCAGGCTTTTTCGTAACGATTGGGACCCCGTTTTAAAGCACCCGGTATTTCATGATGTTTCGAAACAGGCCGGCATCATACGCGATGGTTTTGGCCATGCCGCCACCATTGCCGATATTAACCGCGACGGCTGGAAAGATATTTATGTAACCAACGATTTTTTGCCCGATAACCTGCTGTTTATTAATAACCACGACGGCACATTTACGGATAAGTCAAAACAATACCTTAAACATACCTCGTTCAGTGCTATGGGGCAGGATATTGAGGATATTAACAACGATGGCCTTGCCGATATAATCGAAATGGATATGAACCCGCCCGATAATTATCGTAAAAAAATGTTTATGGGTACCGATAATTACCAGTTTTATAAAAACTTTGATATTTATGGGCATCAGTACCAGTATAGCCGCAACACGCTGCAACTTAACCAGGGCCCAAGGGTAGGGCAAAACGATAGTATTGGCGATCCGGCTTTTAGCGAAATAGCTTTCTTAAGCAACATGTCGCAAACTGACTGGAGCTGGGCGCCACTGGTAGCCGATTTTGATAATGATGGTTACCGCGACCTGATAGTTACAACGGGTTACCCCAGGGATGTGGCCGATCATGATTTTATGAACTTCAGGGCCGAATCATATTTCACGGCCAGTAAAGCGCAGGTACTTAACCAAATTCCCATTGTAAAGATTCCCAGTTTCGCTTTTCGCAACCAGGGCAACCTGCAATTTGAGGATGTTACAGCCGGCTGGGGTTTTGAAACCCCTGCTTTTTCCAACGGCGCAGCTTATGCCGACCTTGATAACGATGGCGACATGGAGGTAATAGTTAATACTATTAACGATGAGGCGATGATCTACAAAAATACTTCTGCAGAAAAAAATAAGGCAACATCGCATTATCTAAATATAAAATTCCGCGGTGGCGGGCTTAACCGTGATGGGATAGGCGCTTTTGCCGATATTTATTACGACCATGGCAAACACCAGGCTTATGAAAATAACCCGTTTCGGGGCTATTTATCAACCATACAAAATATAGCGCATTTTGGGCTGGGTAAGGTTACTAATATTGATTCGGTAGTAATTAGCTGGCAAAACAATAAAAAGCAAACGCTTAAGCACGTAAAAGCCGACCAACTACTGACAGTAAATATCGCTGATGCTAAAGAGCCTTATTCATTCAGGCAACCTGAAATTGATAAAGCTTCCCTGTTCCGAGAGGTTACCCGTATGCTGGGCATCGACTACAAAAATTATGATGCGGATGTTGTTGATTTTAATATCCAGCCATTGCTACTGCACAAACTATCTGAATATTCACCGGCGCTGGCCGCAGGCGATGTTGACGGAAATGGCCTCGACGATATTATAGTTGGTGGAACAACTGCCAACCCCGCACAGCTATTTTTGCAGCAGCCCGATGGTAAATTTATACGCCGCGACCTGCTGCCAACCGGAAAGCTGGATCATAATGTTAAAGATGAAGGCATATTATTATTTGATGCCAATAGCGATGGTAAGCCCGATATGTACATCGTAAGCGGGGGAAATGCCCTTGGCCCCGGTTCGCCCGATTACCAGGACAGGCTGTACATAAATGACGGTAAGGGAAATTTTAAACTGGCTGCTGATGCCTTGCCACAAAACTTCACCAGTAAATTATGCGTGCGGGCTGTTGATTATAACAAAGATGGCAAGCTTGATCTCTTTGTGTCAGGCAGGGTTGACCCATGGCATTACCCAAGGCCGGTTTCAAGCTTTATCTTCCGCAACGATAGCGAAAACGGTAAGGTGAAATTTACCGATGTAACGGCATTTGTAGCTCCTGCCCTTAAAAATATTGGCCTGGTTAGTGATGCGTTATTTACCGATTTTGATAACGATGGCTGGCCCGACCTGGTACTAGCCGGAGAATGGATGCCGGTAACTTTCCTGAAGAATGACCGTGGTATATTTAAAAATGTGACCGCCCAAACCAGCATAGCCGATAAACCGGGCTGGTGGAATAGTATTGCAGCAGGAGATTTTGAGCATAACGGACGTACAGATTATATTGTTGGTAACACGGGTTTAAATACTTTTTTTAAGGCAAGCGATAAATACCCGGTTTATATTACTGCTAAAGATTTTGATAACAATGGAAGTTATGATGCTTTTCCTTCGGTTTTTTTAAAGGATGAAGGTGGAAAGATGCAGGAGTTTCCTGTGCATACGCGCGATGATATTGTGAAGCAGATGCTGGATATGCGGATAAAATTCCGCAACTATAAATCATTTGCCACCGCTACAATGGACCAGGTACTAACCCCCGATATGCGTAAAGGTGCTTTAAGGTTAAAAGCAAACATGCTGCAATCGGTTTACCTGCGCAATAACGGTAACGGCAAATTTACCATGATACCGTTGCCCATGCAGGCGCAAATATCACAGATAGATGCCATTAGCGCAGACGACTTTGATGGCGACGGCAACCTTGATGTAATAATGAGTGGCAATGATTACGGTACCGAGCTTACCACGGGCCGTTATGATGCCTTTAACGGCTTAATGCTGAAAGGCGACGGTAACGGCAATTTTACACCACTTAGCATATTGCAAAGCGGCATATATATACCCGGTAACGGTAAAGCATTGGTTAAGTTGGTTGGCGCAAATTCCCAATACCTGCTGGCCGCCAGCCAGAATAAGGGGCCGATGAAAGTTTTTGAGCTTAAGCGCGATATAAAGCCTGTAAAGCTTAACCCGCTTGATATGTATGCCATTATAACCTACAAAAATGGTACGGCAACCAAACAGGAATTTTATTATGGCGATACCTTCCTGTCGCAATCATCGCGCTTTATGAAGGTGGACGGTGCGATGGCTTCGGTAATAATAGTTGACGTTAATGGCCACAGGAGAGAAGTTGCATTAAGGGGTGAAGCTGGGAAGTAGACTTTAGAGTATTACCAGGTGCAAAAGTATTTGTTTTTTAATCCTTCTTGTTCTATCATGCAAAAAAATATCTTATGCCATATTAATATCATCGATAATTTTATTTTGATTATTTTCTGATAAACTTCGACCGAAACTGGTCCCTTTTTGTGACATCTAATGTTGCTGCAATATTAAGATATGATGATATTATCTAATAATTAAAAATTAACTATTGTTTATATTGTCAATGGTTGTATATTTATAATCTAAACTTAAAACAAATCATATGAAAACTCCAAAACCTAATCCGTTTAAAGTCGGCATGGCTTTAGCGGCTGCACTGTTTCTTTCAGTTTCTTTTCAATCATGCCAAAAGAAAAATGCAGTTATTCCCTTCGTCAAAGGGAATATGAATTTTCCCTCGGGAGCAGCATTTAATGCTATTCCCACTACTATTTCTGATAGCCTTGTCGCCTTTTGGACGTTAGCAAACACAACTTATGACCTCTCAGGGAATAAACACAATGCTACTGTCCATTCCCTATCACTTACTACCGATAGGTTTGGGCACACATCTGCTGCTTACAGTTTCAATGGCACAAGTAGTTATTTATCTGTTGTAGATAGTCTACCACTCCGTTTATCGGGTACAGATTTTACATTAAATGCCTGGGTTAAATTAACAGCTTACAATACTTCTGCAGGTTCAATAATTATTGATAAAAGATTAACAAGCCTCGACACAGGTTACACCTGGAGTATTACGGGTGCAACAGCAACGACGGAAGGGGTGGTTGGTTTTGGTCCCGGTGGTGGTGGGAACAACGCTTTTGGAACAACTGTTATAGGTTTATCTGCCTGGCATATGGTAACCTCAATATATACATTATCAAATCGCACCCTTAAAATTTATGTAGATGGGGTATTAGACAATACAACTGCAAACGTATCTGCTCCAAGCGCGTTAAATACTGCCAGCCTGTATATTGGCCGTGATAATCCGGGCTTAATGGATAATGGCTATTTCTTTAAAGGTGCAATGAATGATATCAGGATTTATAGCCGCGCTATAACTACAACTGAAATTTCGCAATTGTATAACGCGTTAAATTAGTCGACTATGGTATAGTTATCATACTCCCTTATATTTTATAATATAATAAGTTGATAACTCAATACTAGCCGAGATGTCATGTTTAAAAATTCCTAAAAGGGTGGTGCGTTGGCATTACCCTTTTTATTTTGGAAAAGATGAACAAGTGTTACAACTAAAATAGTTTATAATATAATGGCCATATATTATTAAATAATCTAATAAAATACTATCTTACATCACCCAAACTATTGATTGTCAACCATAAATATGACTAAAACCGAGAGGCGAGGTGTAATTAAACTTAAAAAAGTTTTAGGCGTTGCCTTTGGTATTTCCATAATTGTTGGCGGTACAATTGGCGCAGGTATCCTTCGCACACCGGGTAGCATAGCCGCCCTGTTACCAAATAAGCCGCTTATACTCTGTTGCTGGCTTTTAACCGGCTTATACATTTTGCTTAGCGCGAGTTCATACGCCGAGCTAACCGCCATGTTGCCTAAAGCAGGCGGAGCCTTCAATTATATTAAATGGGCTTTTGGTACCTATATTGGCTTTACTGCCGGCTGGTTCGATTTTATATTGAACGTGGGTGCGCCTTCATTTTTTTGCGTTGTTTTAGGCGAATATACAGGGTTGCTTTTCCCACAATTGCAGGCTTATGGCAAGCTGATAGGTATTGGTTATTTAACCTTTTTTACGTTGCTAAACTTACCGGGCGTTAAAAGTGGCAGCAATACGCAAAACGTAACCAGTATTTTAAAAGTTATTTTATTGCTGATATTGGTAACGGGTTGCTTTTTTGCTAAGCCTGTACAGGTTAAAAATTTATCAACCGAACAAACCACCGTGTTTAGCGGGGCGCTGATTATTGCTTTTTTTAAGGCGATGCAATTGATCCTGAGCAGTTATGATGGCTGGATGGCAGTTTCTTTTTTTGCCGAAGAAGAAGAGAATCCCGGCAAAAATATACCGCGATCCTATTTTATAGGGGCTGCTACTATTATAGTTCTTTACTTGTTGATAAACGCTGCTGTTTTGTATGTTTTACCGCTTAGCCAAATAGCCGGATCGCCCCTGGCTGCATCTGCGGCCGCTGCCGTAGCATTCGGCAAATGGAGTTCGACCCTGATAAATATCATTGCCCTTTTTTCGGTAGTAAGCATATTGAATGCTTATATGATGATACCCTCGCGAATACTTTTTGGCCTGAGCCGCGAAGGTTTCTTTATTAAGCAGGGTACGCTGGTAAATAAAGGCGGAACTCCTTATTTTTCTCTTATTATTTGCTATGTTATAACAATTGTTTTTATTGCCTATAATACGTACGAGCAGCTTTTTTCATTAGCCGCGGTAATGCTTACCGTTGTAACGGCGTTCTCATTTGCATCGTTATTACAATTGCGGAAGAAAGAACCAAACCTCCACCGCCCATACAGGGCATGGGGCTACCCTTACATGACCATTTTAGCATTAACAGTTACCGTTGCGTTATTTATTGGTTTTGCCATAAGCGACCTGCGAAGCTTTTTGATAGTTACGGCCTTGTTTTTAGCATCCTACCCGTTTTACAGGTTAATGATCAAAGTAAATGGGGTTGATGCTGAAGCGCAATAAAGTTTAAATTTATCTTAACATACTGATATTAAACCAAATAAATTGGAAGCCAAAAGCACTAAAGAGGGCCTTAAGCGTGTTATAGGGGTGCAGGGATTTGCAGCTACTATCATAAACAATACCATAGGTTCGGGCATTTATGTGCTGCCGGCTGTAGTGAGCCTGCAAATGGGCGCGGCGGGTACATTGGGTTATTTGTTTTGCGGCATAATGCTGGTAACTATTATGCTTTGTTATACCGAAATAGCAAGCAAGATAAGCGCCACCGGCGGGTCATATATTTATGTTGAAACCGCTTTTGGGCCGTTTGCAGGGTTTTTGGTCAACTGTTTATTTCTTTTTGGCTGGGGTGTGTTGGGCAGCGCGGCAATGGTAAATGTAATAGCTGATTCACTGGCGGTGATATTCCCTGTTTTTACAAACCCTGTAGTAAGGGGCACGCTTTATTTTGTGCTGCTTGGCACCATGGCGCTGGTGAATATATTGGGCGCAAAACAGGGTGTACGCTTTGTGCAGTATTTAACAGTAATTAAATTGCTGCCGCTTGTTGCAATTGTACTGTTTGGGTTCAGCCATATTCATACCGGCAATTTATATTGGGAGCATTTTCCATCCATAAAAACTACCGGCGAAACTGTTCTCATCTTATTCTGGGCCTTTGCCGGCTTTGAAACATCGCTCAGTGTAAGCGGTGAAATTGAAAATCCCCGCCGCACTATCCCGCGTGGTATTTTAATAGGGGCGGGTATAGTATTTATATTTTATGTACTTATACAGGTAGTGGTACAAGGTGTGTTAGGCAGCCATATCGGCGCATACAAAAACGCACCGCTGGCGGCCGTAGCAAATACTATAGTGGGCCCTGTTGGCGCTACCCTGCTTTTGGTAGCGACCATGATCTCATGCTTTGGCAATACAAGCGGCGATGTAATGGCTACGCCGCGCCTGTTGTTTGCCGGCGCTAAGGATGGGCTTTTCCCGCGGTTTTTGGGCAAGGTTCATCCAAAATTCGCTACGCCATACGTGGCGGTTATTATTTATGCTTCGCTGATATTTATTTTGGCTGTGTCGGGCGGGTTCAGGGAATTGGCTATTTTAGCCAGCGCCGCGCTATTGATCATTTACCTTGGCGTTGTTTTGGCCATGCTTAAACTGCGCAGCAAAAAGGTGCGCGGTGATGAAGATCCATTTAAAGTCCCCGGTGGCGTAATCATCCCCTTTATAGCCATAGCTGCAATTATTTGGTTATTGGTTAGCCTTAGTTTTGGAGAAATGAAATATACCGCCATCTTCATTGCGATTATTTGCCTTATTTATTTTTTAATGCAGTTGTTCAAAGCAAAGAAACCAAAATCTGGTGTGCCGCCCGAACTGTCTCAAAACGCAAATGAGACAATTTGAGGCACCAAATTTCTTAGTCCAAATCTTATCCTCAAAATGCTTCAAAATAAAGCTTTTTGGATACTAAAATCACTAAATATCGCAATTTTATACCCCAAAAAGCATCAAAAAAAGCCCCAAAAGGCGCCTTTTTTCATTCAAAAAACGCAAAAAAACGACTAAAAAGCGTCAATTTTACCTTGTATTTGGCGCCTTTTAGCACCTTTTTGTCTCATAAAATTAATAAAGTGGGACAGCCCGGATTAATTCACCTTTACAAATTTTGATTTGCCCAGCAGGTTGCCATTGGTATCTTTTACTTCGATAATATAAACCCCCAGCTTATAATCGCTGATATCCTCGGTAAATGTATTCGAACTCTCCTGCCCGTGCTTAACAAGCGCGCCCGATGTATTATAAATGTCAGCGGTATACTTCGCCGGCGCGCTGGGTCCAAGGCTGATATTAATAACACCGTTCGAAGGGTTAGGATAAATAACCAAGTTATCCGCAGTGGGTTTTTTACTAAAAGCAAGGAGCGATAATGTATCCTGCGATACTTGTTTTGGTTCAATAGCCAAAACAAAACGGTTGGCGCCATAAGTACTGGTATCGGCAACATTTATATTAAAAGCGTACGATTTATAGCGCACCATGTCCAGCGAATCATTCATTTTCTTATCTACCAAAAAAATATTATTAGCGCTGGTATCAATATTGGCAATGTCGGCTAATGACAGGTAGTACAGCCCCGTAACCGTAGCGCCGGTATATAATTTTACTCTTTTGCCCGCCGTGTAATCGCCAAGTTCATTTGTTTCTACTTGTGAGCCATCGGCTGAAAAACTCGCGAGGTGTACCCTGGTAACAGGCGAAATATCAACCGCATCCTCATTTGTGTTATAGGTATCAGACCAGTTACTGTTAAAGTAAATACCCGTTTGGTTATTGTGAAGACTGTCGGCGGTTAACTGCAGGTGCAGGCCCGCTAATGGCGGAACGCTGTCGGCAATGGCACCCGCAGGCATATTTAAACTGGCATACACGCGGCTGTCGGGGGTGTTTAACGAAGCTGTGGGGCGCATATCAAGTAGCAAGGCAGGCGTAGTTGTAGAAGTAAAGCTTGATGGATATGCAACCTTCTGGTCTTCTTTAAAAGTAATGGTTTTGCCTGTAGTGGTCGCTTGTATAACAAAGCCCTGCCCGCTTACAATATATTTACTGGCCCGGGTGTTTGATGTGGTGCCACTGCCGGCGTTGTATGAAATGTAAGCACCGCCTGTTTGGTCGTTAAGTTCCCAAAAAATTGGGCTTATGCCCGAATTATCGGTGTATAACTGGTCAAGGCTGATCGTGCTTGCATAAGGGTTACCTACCTGGTTAAGGCCCGGTAAATAACCACCATTACTGTGATAGGGGATGCTGGTGCTGTTTGTTTTCCAGAAAACAACAGGTACGTCACCCTGGTTAAGATAGCCTGTCGCTGTAGCGACAGCGTTATCCGGCGTACGGCTGCTGCTAATAACCGAACTGGCAGTACTGCCCACATAATACAACAGGATAGAATTACCTACCGGGACGGTTACGCCTGATGCCGAAGTGCTTCCGGATAAAGTGGAAACGCTGTACGCCGGCGAACCCGAAGCACCTGTTATAGCCGTGATCCCCACGTTTTTACCCGATACGTATGAAGTGTTACTGGTAGTTATACTTTCATCATACAAATAAATAAGCGGATTGGTATTGGTTACACTAAAGCCACTGGCAGTACCTCCGGGCCCAGCAGTCAGTATTGCAGAGCTGCCAACGTTTAAATAGCTCAGGTCAATGTAACCGGTGGTTGATGATAAAGAAGTGAGATTGCTGATATTAACAGGCTGTGACAATAGCCTGTATCCCCTGAAACTGCTGGAACCACCGCTAATGAGGCGCTGCACGTTAACCGCTCCTGTAATGGTTGATGTACCGCTTATAGCAGCCACAGTTGCGGTAGAAGTTGCAGTAGACAATAAGGTTAAATAGCCCGCACCCCCGGCTGTAGTTGAGCCCGCAATAAGTTTTGCAGGGCTTGTCATGGTTAAGGTTCCGTTACCTGATACCGAAAAATTACCCGTACCTGCTGTCATGGTAGCAGTGCCCGTACCATTAAATGTAACTTTTCTGAATTTTGTACCGGCAGCAGTATTGTCGTAAAGCGATTGGTTGCCCCCACTAAAAAAAACAGTACCTGTGCCAGCGGTAAACGTACCTGTGGCGGTATTTTGGTAATCACCGTCAAATATTAGGCTGCCGCTGCCACAGGTAAGTGCGCCGCCGCTATTTTGAAAGATGCCATTATCGGTTACGGTGCCCGCCCCACAGGTTACCCCGCCACCGCTTAATTGTATACCGCTTGCGCCAATGGTAGTGGCGCCGGTTGCTAAGGTAATTGTGCCCGACGTATTTTGCAGGTTGGCTGCTGTAATATTGCCCGAACCGCCTGTAACATTCCCGGCATTTACCCAGTTGTTTCCAATAGTTACAGTAGGGTTATAAGTCGAAAGGTCGGTAGTGGTTGCCGAATTGGTAAAGCTGTTAGCCACTGTTAAGGTAGCGCCGTTAGTAGTAGCTACCGTTTTTGTGCCCGTGCCGCTAAAAACCAGGTATTGATAGGTTGTTGGCGAATTATCAAGGCAGGTAGTAGCATTGGCATAAACCGTTTGACTGGTACCGTTATAATAAACCGTACTTATACCCGTTCCGCCGGTGTTGTTGTAAAAGTCGATAGAACCTGCCACGCTTGATGTATTTATTGGCGCGGTGTTACTTAGTTGCAAAACAGGGCTAAGGGCTGAGCCCGAAGGTATATCAACGCTAAACTTTGGGGTTGCCGAAGTTAAAGGCAATATCCCGCTGGCCGTATTCGCAGTTGATATAATACCATCAATTAATGTGGTACCCCCCCGTAATGAAAAGGCAGCGTTATTATAGCCAAAGCTGATAAGCACACCATAATTGGTTGAGTTTACAGCTAAGTTACTTGTAACATGTAAACTGGCAATAGTTGATACCAGGGTAAGAAAGTTATTGGCAAGTAATGGGGGATATGTACTATTATCGCCTACGTTTAGCGAAACACAAGTAACGGCGCCGGCGCCGGCAATGGTGTTTATAAAAGTGCCGTAGCTGGCATTGCTTGCGTTTTGAGTTATATTGCCGTTTACAGTTAAGGTAAAACCGCTGTTTACAGTAAGTGTTACTGCTTTCTTTACACCCAAAGTAATACTTGCCGGCGATGTTGGCGTTGAGCTGATAATAGGCTGATTGGTAAAGGTAACTACGCCTATACTTAATATGTCACCGGCTGCAGGTACTCCCGCAGGGCTCCAGTTTGTGCCATCATTCCAATCCGAACTTGTTGTCCCCTTCCAGTCACGCGCGGTGCCCGCAAAAACATTATGGGTGTATAATAATATAAAAATTAAAATAATTAACCGGGGAAGCTTGGTTTTGCCGCGAGTGATGATCGTTTCCATGACAAATGCTTTTAAATTACCTTTTTGTAGATGGTTTTAGGTTTATGAGGTTAAGGCATGTAGTTAAATACATAAGCCGGTAATGGCGCAACTGATGCCCCTGTAATAACTAAATAATTCGAGCCGCTATCAAGCGCGTAATAACGAAAATGGGCTTTCGCATAAAGCAATATCTGCGTTATAAATACTTTCATAGGTGCATGCTAAGATACCTTGTATACGAGATTTTATTCCTTATGGTTGTATAATGTAATAAAGATGTTACAATTATGTTAATCGATGAGAAAAATCATGGTAAACTTTGGGTTAATAATGAAAAAGGTGGAATCGATCATGCGTTTTTAAGGCATCAAAAGTGAAGAGCGCTGGTTTTCAATTGGATCAGAGGTGAAAAACTTTGTCCGCCTGTCGCAAATTCCGTCATATTTTATCCTGTTAGTGGCAAATTTTGTTCAAGAAACGGCGACCGGTTAATGAATTATATATCCCGTTAACCGTTTTATTAACCGGTTGCTTAATACAGTCTGTTTATACTTGCCCGGCCATACATGCTTAAACCTTAACAGGCTTAACAGGCACTGCGCCAAAACCAATTATAAAATATATCTTTATGAAACCTATGTTAAACATTTTACTTATCACCCTGGGTTTTACCGCGGCCAGTTGCAGCAAAAGTTATCAAATGCCGCCGCCGCAAAACATAAAACCCGTAAAAACCGATACCGCTAAGTTTACATCAGCCGACGCCAATACCGCCTACGCTGCCTTCAACAAATATTTTTATAATTCTTCAGCTAAACTTTATTATAGTTCGACCGACAAAAGCAGCCTTGGCGCTATATGGACGCAAGCTATCTATTGGGATTTAGCCATGGACGTTTACCAGCGTACAAATGATACAGCCCAAATGCATATGATAAACAATATATATGCCGGTGCTATAGCCCAGTATGATAATTACAACTGGAGCAACGCTACCGACTGGTTTATTTACGATGATATGATGTGGTGGGTAACGGCGCTGGCCCGTGCCAATCAGTTAACTGGTAATGCCGAATACCTGCAGCACGCCATAGCGGGGTTTGCCCATGTTTGGGCCGGTTCGTATGACCCCGTAGCAGGGGGTATGTTCTGGGATTTTAAACATAGCGGTAAAAATGCATGTATAAATTATCCTACCGTTATAGCCGCTGTACGCTTGTACCAGATTACTAAAGATACCGGCTACCTTTCAAAGGCAAAGTCGGTTTATGCCTGGGCGAAGGCAAACCTGGTTAATCCAACCAATGGCGAAATCGCCGACCATAAGATTGGTAACGATGCACCGGGTTACCAGGATTATACCTACAACCAGGGAACGGCCATAGGCGCAGGTGTTATGCTGTATAAGGTAACTAATGACACCGCCTATCTTAACGATGCTAAACGCTATGCCGATTATACCGAAAACAATATGTGCCATAACGGTATATTGCCCGAAGAAGGAGATTTTAACGAGCAAGGCGTAATGAAATCCATATTCGCCCAATATATAATGATGCTGATAAATGACGGCGGCCAAAAACAATACTTGCCCTGGGTACAGCAAAATGTGAATACCGGCTGGCAAAACCGCGACCCGGCCCGCAATTTAACCTATCGCGCCTATAACGTACCCTGCCCGACCGGCGACATACAATCATACGAAGCCAGCAGCATAGTTACCTTTATGCAGCTATGCCCTCCGGGTAATTAATGTGCTAAGTGAATCAAACGGCTGACAGGTAACGCCATTAGCAGTTTAACAGCAATATCAACCCGTTGCCAAATGAGGGGCTATTATCTAAGGATATACTCGTTATTTAGTATTGTCACGCAGTATAAAAAGTAAAGCCCCCTGTTGGGCAGGGGGCATTTACTAACCAATTATAAACCTAAACTATATGGAGAGAATTGTTAGTGAGGTGTGAGAACGGGTTCGAACCGCTGTAAAGGGTTTTGCAGACCCCCGCCTAACCACTCGGCCACTCCACCTTTTTTGGAGGTTAGAAACGGATTTGAACCGCTGTTCCAGGTTTTGCAGACCTGTGCCTACCGCTCGGCCATCTAACCTTTTATTATCCTAAGCATCCTGCGGGTTTGAGAATACATTTGTAATATTATTGCGTAAAATATTGATATACGCGTTATCGCCATCGTGTTTTAGCTTAAACATTAGTTTAGCTATAGGGATATATATACGCTTAGCATACATAATCTCATAAACCTTGTCCCTAACGCTGCACAGTAAATGATCTGCTATGTCCTGTATCAATATATGTTCTCTTTTTAACCATAATTGTAAAAAAACATCTTCGGTAATTTCACTGGCCTGTTCGGGCAATCTCTTATAGGCCGCGTTGTAAACCAGCCGCCAGTACTTTTCAAAAAGCGCGTTGTAAGCTTTTTCATTGCCCTGCTTTAGTTGCTGCAATAACACACCGCTGCCAGCATTATCATTTATAAACATGGTTTATTTTTAATAGCTTTTATAGGCCGAACTTTAGTACTGTAAATAAAGCAGGATATCTATCACCCGGATATACTCCTTAAACAGCCTGGTGATATAGTTAAATTTGAATCGGGAAAAAATAATACGTTTCATATGTTGCAGATTAAGTTTGAATTTTATTATAAACCAGGGGAGAGGAGCAGTATTAACAACAACATATGCGCATTATGTATCCCCGGAAGGGGAGAAAAATGAAACTTTTATGTTGATATTTCGTAGCCATTATTTACCGTTGTATTAATTACTAAAGCAAAATTAAACATATATTCTATAATTCCTATATAATTAGTAGATATTATTTTAAATGATTGATTTACAACGAAATTTTTTTTAGTTACTATTTTGTATTAGCTTACAGGTGACTGTTAAATATAGGTTCGTAAAACAAACAGAGGGTCATGCTGAGCGTAAAAGCCATTGCCCGCTTAAATGTTACATAGAGGTGCTATCCAATTACAAGCTATTACTCAATTAAGCGAGGTTTTAGTTTGGCATTTTATCAATGTTTATCTTTTCGTCGATCGCTGAAATTACACGGTTGAGCAACATATTCCCAGCGCCATCCGTTTTTACTTTGCCAACGGATTTACCGTTAACCGAAATTGCATAATAAGCATTCGGCTGTAATTGTTTAATGTGATAAGCAATCGGCCCGGCTGCAGTTTTACCGGCATGCTGTTCCCATTCTATTTTATTTTTGTCCCAGTTTTTAATGTTGATAGTTAATGGCATCGCCGCTGTTAATTGTAATGAAGCCGATGCGTCATCACCATTAAAATAACTTAAGCTATTGCCATCGGCATTAAAACCAAAATGTTGGTTACTTACTACAGTAAACATTTTGTTCGATACGGAATACTTATCCATATCCAGCTTTATCTTCAACCGTTGGTGCCTGAAATTATAGTTCAGTTCCGTACCCGCAAGCTCCGGCGTAATATG
>Ga0207654_10001151_pt1 | contig 14217 bp, 13 predicted proteins | sample KBSC64metaG_FD_184355 | JGI IMG/M metagenome (GOLD analysis project Ga0207654, IMG submission 184355) | Corn rhizosphere microbial communities from Kellogg Biological Station, Michigan, USA - KBS C6-4 metaG (SPAdes) (version 2) | ecosystem: Host-associated > Plants > Roots > Rhizosphere > Soil...
GATGTCGAGGATCATCTCGTCGGGCTGAACCTCATGAACATTGACCGTGCGCGTTTCGGGGTTCGGCCTGAACTCCTTCGCGACGACCACGTCATAGGGCAGATGGATCGTGCAGCCGGCCGCTTCTGCGGCGTCGAAAATCTCTTCGGCGGTGCCGGTCAAATCATGCTCGGCCAGGCTCTTGCCGACGTCGACACCGCGCGCGGCGAGAAATGTATTGGCCATGCCGCCACCGATGATCAGGTGATCGACCTTGGTGACGAGATGCTTGAGCACGTCGAGCTTGCTCGACACCTTGGCGCCGCCGACCACCGCCGCGACCGGATGCTCGGGATTGCCCAGCGCCTTGTCGAGCGCGTCGAGCTCGGCTTCCATCTGTCGCCCGGCGAAGGACCGCAGCTTGTGCGCCAGGCCCTCGGTCGAAGCGTGCGCACGGTGGGCGGCCGAGAATGCATCGTTGACGTAAAGATCGCCGAGCGAAGCCAGCCGCTCGATCGTCTCGGGCGCGTTCTTTTCCTCGCCCGGGTCGAAGCGCGTATTTTCCAGGATCGCGACATCGCCGTCCTCGAGCGTCGCGATCGCTTCGGCCGCTCCCTCGTCGTCGATGAAGCGCACCGGGCGCCCGAGCACGTGTTCGAAAGGACGGGTGACGAGCGCCAGGCTCATCTCGGGATTGCGCTGCCCTTTGGGTCGCCCGAAATGCGCGAGGATCAGGACCTTGGCCCCCTTGTCGGCGAGTTCGGCAACGGTCGGCACCGCGGCGCGTAGCCGGGTGTCGTCAGTGACCTGGCCATCGGCCATCGGCACGTTGAGATCCTCGCGGACCAGCACCCGCTTGCCCGCGATGTCGCCCATGTCATCGAGCGTTTTGAAGTTGCGCGCCATGTCCGAGTTCCTGTCACCAAATCTCCCCTCCCGCTTGCGGGAGGGGTCGGGGGAGGGCGTGTCGCGAGGAAGGAACACGCCCTCCCCTAGCCCCTCCCGCAAGCGGGAGGGGAATAAGCGTTAGATCAGCGCCGCCATCGCCTTGGCGGTGTCGACCATGCGGTTCGAGAAGCCCCATTCATTGTCGTACCAGCTGAGGACGCGCACCAGCTTGCCTTCGAGCACCGTGGTTTCGAGGCTGTCGACGGTCGACGAGGCGGGCGAGCCCATCAGGTCGATCGAGACGAGCGGCTCGTCGGTATAATCGAGCACGCCCTTCAGCTTGCCCTCGGACGCTGCCTTGAGCGCGGCGTTGATCTCTTCCCTGGTCACGTCGCGCTTCGGCGTGAAGGTCAGGTCGATCAACGACACGTCGGGAACCGGCACACGGATCGCCGATCCGTCGAGCTTGCCCTTGAGCTCGGGCAGCACCTCGGCCACCGCACGCGCGGCCCCGGTGGTGGTCGGAATCATCGACATTCCCGCCGCCCGCGCGCGGCGCAGGTCGGAATGAATCTGATCGAGGATCTTCTGGTCGTTGGTATAGGCATGGACCGTGGTCATTAGGCCGCGTTCGATGCCGAACGCGTCGTTGAGCACCTTGGCGACCGGTGCCAGGCAATTGGTCGTGCACGACGCGTTCGACACGATAGTGTGATCGGCCGTCAGCTTGTCGTGGTTGACGCCGAACACGACGGTCAGGTCGACATTCTTTCCGGGGGCCGAGATCAAGACCTTCTTGGCGCCAGCATCGATATGCTTCTGGCAGCTGTCACGGTCGGTGAAGAAGCCGGTGCATTCGAGCACCAGATCGACGCCCAGTTCCTTGTGCGGAAGGTTCGCCGGATCACGTTCGGCGGTGACGCGGATGCGTTTGCCGTCGATCACCATGTCCTGCCCGTCGGCATATACCTCGCCCGGCCATTTGCCATGGACCGAATCGCGCTTGAACAGCCAGGCATTGGCCTTGGCATCGCCGAGGTCGTTGATCGCCACCAGGTCGAGCCCGGTATCGCCTTGCGCGAGCATCGCGCGCGCCACCAGACGCCCGATCCGTCCGAACCCGTTGATCGCAACCTTCACCGCCATTTTTCGCTCCTTGAGCTGCTGATGCCGGCACGCGCGAATGGGGCCGGTCTGTCGCGGGTGCCTTTGGGGATGCCAGCGCGGCGCGTCAACCTTCGGGGTCGTATTTGCTCCCGGACCGGCCACAACGCAGCCGATCGCGACTTCGTCGACAAAGGCCACGCAACACCATGCCTTGCTCGTCGCGGCGGTTGCAGGCGGCGAGTCCGAGCTCTTTGCGCGGCGAAACGATCTTGCCGCGTCCCCTTGCCGTGCTATCTCCCCCCGATGGCAGACGCTTCCCCGACCGATCGGATCGACGCCGCGCTCGCCCGCATCGAACGCGCCATCGCGGCGCGCGACAGGAGCGCGCAGGATTTGAAGACACGACACGAGTCGCTGCGCGCCCGCGTCGGCGAAGCGATCGCCGCGCTCGATGCGCTGGGGGCAAGGAATGGCTGAGGTCACGCTGACGATCGGCGACCGCCGCCACAACGTCGCTTGCCGTGATGGTGAGGAAGCCCAGCTTCGTCGATTGGGAGAAATGCTTGATCAGCGTTGGGCGATGGCCAACCGCGCCTCGGGCGGCCTCAACGCCGAACGCACCATGCTGCTGGTCGCGTTGATGCTCGCCGATAATCTCGACCAGGCGGAAAATCGCCCGTCGGCCGATGGCGGCCCCAGCCCTGCGTTTCTCAACCGTCTGGCGGACCGTCTGGAAGCGCTCGCAGAGACCCTTGAGAAACCGGCGCCGAGCGCCTAGATTCATGGGCGGCGGGTACTGCCCGACACGAGCCTTTATTATCCCTGAGGCTATTCATCATCCAAGGGGGCTGTCCCTGCCCGGATCCTGGTCCGACGTATATGGTCCCCACCTGACGTACCGTGCGTCAGAGGATAACCCGGCAAACGATCTACGGTGGTCCCGCCACTCCACCGGATCATGACGATCACGAGCAAGCAAGCGCTACGGGCGCGACTCCGCGCCGCGCGCGACGCCTTCGTCGCAGGCAAGCCCTCGCCGATCGCGGTGCCCGACGCTTTTCGTGCCCGGCTCGACCATGGCCTGACCGTCACCTCCTATGTCCCGATCGGCAGCGAAGCCGATCCCTCGCCGCTCGCGCGCGCCGCGGTCGAGGCGGGATGCGTGCTCGCCCTTCCCCATGTCACCGTCCGCAGCGAGCCGATGCGTTTCCTTGCGTGGGAAACCGAAGCGGCGCTGGAGGCCGGCCCGTTCGGCCTCAGCCAGCCGGCGGCGCTGGCTGCCGAATTGCGGCCCGACATCATCCTGACCCCGATGCTCGCGTTCGACGCGAAACTCGATCGACTGGGTCAGGGAGCGGGTTATTATGACGGCGTCTTCGCGCGCTTCCCCGACGCCTGGCGCGTCGGCGTTGCCTGGAGCGTCCAGCAGGTCGAGGATTTGCCGGTCGACCCTTGGGACATGCCACTCCACGCCGTCATTACCGAACAAGGATGGATCACACGATGAACCCGCCGCCGACCCCGCGCTGGCAGAAGCCGGTGGGCATGCTCGCCATCCTGACGTTGATCGCGATCTGGTGCATCGCCATCGTCAGCCTGTCGCCCTGGGTCGGGAGATGGCCGGCAGTCGCGCAGATGCTGTTCTACGTCGTCACCGGAATCGTCTGGCTGTGGCTGCTGCCGATGCGGCGCATGCTGCGCTGGATGGAAACCGGGCGCTGGCGCTGACGCGAGCGACGACCGATTTTTCCAGGGGAGATCCACGCCGAAAATGGCGCGAGTGACGGGGCTCGAACCCGCGACCTCCGGCGTGACAGGCCGGCGCTCTAACCAACTGAGCTACACCCGCTTGGAAGCGTGAGGCGCGGCCACTAAGCGAGCGGCCCCCCAGTGTCAACAGCGGTCAAATCAGTTTCGTCGCACACCCCAGCGGCCACGCTTGCGTTCGCTGACCAGGGTGCCGTGTTCGAACAGGAAGCCGGCGATGTCGGGCTTGCCGGCCGCACCGATCACCGTCTGCATGATGATCAGCAACGGCACCGCGAGTAGCGCGCCCGGCGTCCCCCACACCCAGCTCCAGAAGCTCAGCGAAATCAGGATCAGCACCGGGCTGATCGTCAGGCGATGCCCGACGATGAACGGCGTCACCGCATTGGCTTCGAGCAGGTGGCAACCGATCATGATCCCTGCGGGCAACAGCGCGATCCAGATGACGTTTCCCGACATCAATCCGCCGACCGCCAGCAGCAAAGCTGCCACGATCGGACCGAAATAGGGGATGTAATTGAGCAAGGTGACGATGCCGCCCCACATCAGCGGATAGGGCATGCCGATAAACCACAGCGCGGCTGAAACGATCAGCCCGAGCACGATATTGATCGCAGTGATCGTGCCGAGATAGGCCGAGACGTCGTCGACCACGTCCTGGATCACCCGAGCCGTCGCCATCGCGCCGCCGAAGCTCGCTCGGCTGGTGATCGTCCGGCGTCGCGTCCGCGTCCAACCGGCCAGGAAGAAGAACACCACCAGCACCCCGAAGAAAATCTGTACCAACGCGGTCGGCGCCGAGGTGGCGATGAGATCGAGCAAAGAGCTGGGGGGTGATACCGACGTCGTGGCTCGGACCTTGGGAATGGTCGCGATGTGCGCCGCCGCCTTGTTGATATATTTTTCGAGGCTCGCATAGAGATCGAGCACCGGCGCCAGATTGGCCTGAATCCGGTCGATCCGTTCGGGCAAGCGGCGGAAGAATTCGATCGCCGGCACGACGATCGCGGCCAGCGCCACGTTCGCCGCGGCCAGGAAGGTCAGCACGCAGATCAGCGCCGCCAGCCACGACGGCAATCGCCGCCGCTCGAGCCATTCGAGCACCGGAATGAGCGCGATCGCAATGACCAGGGCGATCGTGATCGGCAGGAAGAATTCGGCGCCGGCCTTGAGCGCGAACGGCAGGCCGATCACCAGCCCGACGCCGGCGATCAGCGTCAGCGCGGCGAGCAGGCGATCGCGCCGCGGATCGACCACTGGCGGCGGCCCGTCGTCCGGTCCTTCAGCCATCGGTGTCTCGGGCGCGCTGTGCACGACCGCCGCGGCGCCACCCACTGTCGCCGACAAACTCGCCCCCATGCCGCTTTCACTGCTACTCATCGGCCTTTCCTAGCGCCATTGGCGGCCAAAGTAATCCCGGCTAGCGTCACACCATGGGCGACAAGCTGCTGGTCATCGACGAAGGCACCACTTCCACCCGCGCGATGCTGTTCGCGCCCGACGGCACCTGCCTGGGCAGCGAGTCGGCCGACCTGACGCAGCATTACCCTTCCCCCGGTCTGGTCGAGCACAATGCCGCGGAAATCTGGGAGCGGACGCTCGCCTGCGCCCGCAAGATGGTCGAGCTCGCCGGCGGGGCCGAGGCGGTGGCAGCGATCGGCATCACCAACCAGCGCGAGACGGTGGTGTTCTGGGACAAGCAGAGCGGCGAACCGCTGGCGCCCGCGATCGTCTGGCAGGACCGCCGCACGGCGTCATGGTGCCGCGAGCTCAAGGAAGCGGGGCACGAACCGACCGTCCAGGCGCGCACGGGTTTGCTGCTCGATCCCTATTTCTCGGGCTCCAAGATCGGCTGGGCGATGGCCAATTGGCCGCAGCTCAAGGAAGCGGGCGACCGGCTGGCGGTTGGTACGATCGATTCGTGGCTGGTGTGGAAGCTGACCGCCAACGACGATCGCGGCGGGCTGCACATCACCGATGCCACCAATGCCAGCCGCACCGCGTTGATGGCGATCGGCAGCGGGCATTGGGACGACGGATTGATCGACTTGTTCGACGCGCCGCGCCAGGCACTGCCCGAGATCGTCGATTGCGCGGGCAATTATGGTAGCACCACGCTGTTCGGCGCGCCGATCCCGATCTGCGGCATGGCCGGCGACCAGCAGGCGGCAACGATCGGCCAAGCCTGCCTGACGCCCGGCGACACCAAGGCGACGTTCGGCACCGGCGCGTTCGTGCTGACGCAATATGGCGCGCGCCAGCCCACCTCGAACAACCGCCTGCTCGCCACGGTCGCCTGGCAGCTCGACGGCCGCCGCGCCTATGCGCTCGAAGGGTCGGTGTTCGTTGCCGGCAGTCTGGTCCAGTGGCTGCGCGATTCGCTCAAGCTGATCGCGACCGCCGACGAGACCGAGGGGCTGGCGAGATCGGTCTCCGATAACGCCGGGGTCTATCTGGTCCCCGCCTTGTCCGGTCTTGGCGCGCCATGGTGGGAAGCCGAGGCGCGGGGTAGCATCTCGGGGCTCAGCTTCACCGCGACGCGCGCGCACATCGCTCGCGCCGCGCTGGAAGCGATGGCCCATCAGGCCAACGACCTCAAGACTGCCTTTGCCGCGGACGGCGCCGACTGGACCAAGCTCAGAGTCGACGGCGGCATGGTCGCCAACGACTGGATGGCGCAGGATCTCGCCGACATGCTCGACGTCGAGGTCGAACGGCCAGCCTTTGCCGAGACAACGGCATTGGGTGCCGCGATGCTGGCAGGCGTCGGTGTCGGCCTGTTCAAGGATCTAGCGGCGGCATCGGTCATGCGCGGCAAGGTCGACGCATTCCATGCCACCCTGGCGGCCGAGACTCGACAAAAGCGGCTCGATGGCTGGGCAGCAGCCGTCAAATCGGTGATCGCCGCCGCGCACTGAGGGCAAGCATCGCCCATCGCCTGCTCAAGGCGTGCGGGTGTGATTGTCGAAATAGAGATAGTCGGGCTGGAATTCGCCGGTCGAGGCGAGGCGATCGAAATCCATCACCGTGACGATGCGGTCCGACACCTCGACCATTCCCGCCTCCCGCAACACGCGCAGCGTTCGATTGACGTGGACCGACGTCAGCCCGCACGCCTCGCCCAGGTCCTGCTGGGTCAGCGGCCAGGCGAAGGTTCCGTCCTCGACCAGCCCCACCGCGTCGAGACGCATATAGGTTTCGCACAGCATGTGCGCGACGCGCCCCACCGCGTCGAGCCGGCCCAGCCGGAAAATCCATTCGCGGTGCATCGCGGCGTCGAGCAGGGTCGAGAACCACAGCACACGACCAAGATGCGGCAAGCGCTCGATGATCTGGGTAAGCTTGTCGTGCGGTGCATAGGCGACCGTGCATTCGCTCAGCGTCGCGATGTCATGGTCGAGCCGCTGCAACGGATAACCATGCAGATCGACGAAATCGCCGGGCGTCTGGATGCTTACGAGCTGCCGGTGGCCGTCGGAGCCGTCCATATAGCGGCACATGAATCCCGAGATGAGGAAGGTCGACCGGGTGACGACATCGCCCCGGCTGGTCACCACCTTGCGCCGCGGCAGCGTTACGGGGGCGGTCAGGACGCTTTCGATCGCTTCCTTTTCGTCATCGCTCAGTTCGCGGCGACGGCGGCCGCGCAGGAAATTGTCGGTCAGCATGATTGTCTGTCGAACCCCTTCGGAAGCGTAACGATCGTGGCGGCGCCTTGGTTTCGTCACGAGGAAAAGTGATAGTGCCATGATGAAGACGATTGGCCTGATCGGCGGCATGAGCTGGGAAAGTTCGGCGCAATATTATGCGATCATCAATCGTGTCGTGCGCGAACGGCTCGGGGGGTCGCATTCGGCCAAGATCCTGATGCACTCGCTCGATTTCGGCGAAATCGAGCGACTTCAGCACGATGGCGACTGGTCCTCGCTCATCGTCCAAATGGTGGATGTGGCAAAACGCGTTCAGGCGGGCGGCGCCAATTGCGTCCTGATCTGCAGCAACACGATGCATCTGATGGCCGACGCCATGGCCGCGGAAATCGACATTCCCCTGCTCCACGTCGTCGATCCGACATCGACGGCCATCGTCAAAGCGGGGCTGAAGCGCGTCGGACTGCTCGGCACCGCCTTCACGATGGAAAGGCCGTTCTATCGCGACCGGCTCGCCGCGGCGGGGCTCGAGGTGCTTATCCCTAGCGACGTGGATCGGCGCGAGGTTCATCGCGTCATCTATGAGGAATTGGTCGCGGGTAAGTTCGAGCCCGCCTCGCGCCAGATCTATCGCGAGGTAATCGCGCGGCTCGTCGAACGCGGCGCCCAGGCGATCGTGCTGGGTTGCACCGAGATCATGCTGTTGGTCGATCAATCGGACAGCGCCGTGCCGTTGTTCGACACCACCACGCTCCACGCCATGGCGGCGGTCGATCTGGCGTTCGGCTGATCATAGGCGGTGATCGACGCGCGACCGAGCGCCCAATATTCGCTCTTGGGAAACCGGTGTCATGACGTTAGGCTGACGGCGAAAGCGGCGATCACGACCGCGGGAGGATGCAGTGGTTGCAATCGGCGCGGCACGTTCGCGACAAGGCCATGGCCGGGTCGTGCTGCTCCTCGCAATCGCGGTATTCTTCAACTACGCCGATCGCGGCAATCTCTCGACCGTGGCGCCCGCGCTCAAGGGAGAACTGGGCATCTCCAACGCCTGGCTGGGCGTGCTGCTGTCGTCCTTCTTCTGGGTCTATGCCCCTGCGCAGCTCGTCGCGGGCTCGTTCGCACAACGGCTCGACGTTCGCCGCGTGCTCGCGATCGGGCTCGGGCTCTGGTCGCTGGCGACCTTGCTCACCGGCCTGGCAAGCGGCCTGGTGTCGATCCTGTTGCTGCGGCTGATGCTGGGTGCCGGCGAAGCGGCAATCTTTCCCTGCACCTCGCGCATCCTCGCCGAGTCCGTGCCCGAGGCCCAGCGGGGCAAAGCCAATGGGTTGATCACCAGCGGCATGGCGATCGGGCCGATGGCAGGCACGTTCGCCGGGGGACTGATCCTCGCGCATTTCGGCTGGCGCTGGGTATTCGTCTCGTTCGGGATCGTGTCGCTCGCCTGGCTCTGGCCCTGGCTGACGACCCGGATGCCGCCCGCCTTGCCCGTCGAACCCAAACACGATCACGCGCCGCCGACCTATGTGCAGATCATGTCGCAGCGGGCTGTCTGGGGAGCCGCCCTCGGCCATTTCTCGACCAATTACTCGCAATATCTGGTGCTGACCTGGCTGCCGATCTTCCTGGTCAAGGGCCAGGGCTTTTCGCTGACCGAAATGGCGACGATCGGCGCGATCGTCTATCTCGCCCAGGCGCTGGGATCGCTCTTTTCCGGCTGGGTATCGGACCGTCTGATAGCGCAGGGCGCGCGGATCAACGGACGGCGCGTGATGATCCTGATCGGCACGGCGGGCGCCGGCCTGGCGCTGCTCGGCGCCGGCCTGACCTCGGGAATCGCCGCGGCGGTGATGATGATCTTCGCCGGTTTCTTCATCGGAACGATGACGCCGATGGTCTATTCGATCGCGCAGACGCTCGCCGGCCCTCGCGCCGGCGGACGCTGGATGGGGCTACAGAATTTCATCGCCAATCTCGCCGGGATCATTGCGCCGATCGTCACCGGCTGGCTGGTCGATCGTACCGGATCGTATCTGCCCGCCTTCATCGTCGCCGCCGTCGTTGCCGTACTCGGGCTGATCAGCTGGGGTTTGATCATTCCGGCGATCCGTCCGGTGCAATGGAAAGCCGCGGACGATGACCGGGAGGCGGTTACCCGCCCCCCGGTCTGACCGCCACCCGCCGGCTATTTCCGCGCCGCGACCGCTTCGGTCCGCTGGTCCGACGCCAGCGCGCGGTCGCTGATCGACCACAAGGCATCGACACCGATTTTGCCGTTGAGGATCGCATTGTTGAGCGCGAAGATGTCGAGCGCACTCGGACCGCCGGGCGCCTCATATTCGGTGCTCGACGCCGGCCACGCCGCGCGATGGTGGCAATTCATGCAATTGGTCTTGATCGGATGATCGGCGGCGAGTTCGATATAGGGATTGAACGCGACCGGCCATTGGTTGCTGCCCGAGCTTGCAGGGATGCCATAGGTCGCCGCCATCAGATAATTGCGCCACGGCCCCGGCGCGTCGTTCGGCGACAGATTCGGCCGATCGGCAGCGTTGGGATTGATGCCGGGCGAATCGTTCCACCACACCGACTGGAAGGTCCAGGCGGGCTGTTCCTTGGTCATGATGTGCATCGCGACCAGGATCAGATAATCGCCCTGCTGGAACATCCGGCCATAGGCATAATAAGCCGAGGCATCGAGGATCGCGCGGTCGCATTGCGCCATCGTCGAGAGGTCGGGTTTGTAATTGTAGAAGCGATCGACCCCGACCACGCGCGGCTTGGCATAGGTGTTGGGCCCGAGCGGCTTGCCGTTCATCGTCACGCCGTGGAGGAAGCTCACCGAGGACGGGATCACCTGCGCCGCCGGCGTGGTGGTCACCGCCACCGCCTTCGGCCATTTCTTCTGGATTTCGAAGCCGGCATAGACACCGTCGTCCGACGCCGGATCGTCCCAGATCGGCAGCGCGGTGAACTGGCCCGCCGCCACCGGCCACATCATCGGCTTGAGCACGATCGAACCGTCAGGCATCGCGGCCATTTGCTTGGTCTGGTCCGGCGGCGGGATCAGGCCATTGAGCGTCGATTGCAGATAGAGCTTGTTGTTGCGGATCCAGTCGAAGGCGGGCTGGTTGTAGATCACCCCCGCGACCATCACGTCGCCATTATTCTGCAAGGTCGGGCCGTTGGCCAAAGCATAATCGGCGGGCGTCGTTCCCTGCAGGCACGGCGTCCCCTTGTAGCGGTCGACCACCGGCTGCGGCACGGCATAGGTCGGCGAGACCGGGAAGTTGATCGGATCGGCACCGGTGCTCGACCCGTTGTTGAGCTTGAACTTGCGCATCGGGACCGTCGCGACCGCCGGCTGGTTCTTGGCGAGCTTGGCGGTGACCGAGGCATCGGGCGCGAATGCCTGGGTCTCGGTGCACCAGCTTTGCCAGATCGGCTTGCCGCCCGCCATCGTGTTGAGCGCGGCCCATATGTTCCAGCCGTGCTGGCGCGTGCGGGCGACGTCGCCGCTCGTCACCCAGCCCTCGACCGTGGCGGCCTTTTGCGGATAATCGAACCCGGACGGGACGTTCTGCGGGGTCGGACACGCTGCATTGGCGATACCCGGCGCTGGCGCGGTCGACGATTTCTTGGTCGTGCACGCGGCCGCGAAGATCAGCATCGCGGCGACCAATGCGGCCGATTGGAATGGGCGGCGAACGAAGTGCTTCATGGCATCCCCCCGTATTTGTGGGAGAATGTTACGCCTATCGTAGGCATCAAGCCAGCACGGAAGCCGCCATTTCGGACCGTTTGCCTATGCCAGGGAGCGGTACGATCGTGGAGCTTCAGCTACACGAACACCAAGTCCAGACAGCGGCAGAACTTGGCACCGACCGACGCTAGAGCGCCCTCTGCGTGCTCAACCACCATGCCGAGCTTGTCCCCGCGCCCGAGCTCCTACAACGGATGGTTTCGTTGGGAAATTAGTCCCCGAGCAAGTCCGCATATATCGCATTCGAGCAAGTAGCGTGACTAGCGATACAACCGCTGATACGCGGAGGCATGGGGCTATCGATTATTTCACGCGCTCGGACTGTTGTTGCAGCGGGCTCGCTCGCTGTCTCGGGTCTACTTTGGCCGCAGATTTGGGGATGGGCCGCGGGAGAGGTCATTGGCGCGGGAGTTGGGGCTGTGAACCGTCTCATTGCTTTTGGATCCATGCCTTGGAACCAACAGCTCGCCCTGGTCTTGATCTTCGTTTTGCTCGTTGCGTTATTCTGGCCCGCTATTGTTTCGCTTGTAAGGCGGGAAAAGAAAATACCCCACCATATCGTCTCGCGCCTAAATACACTTCAGGCGCAGGCCACCGAAATCGGTGAGCGTGTCGATGGTAACAATCGTTCAATCGTCGCCCTACATCATAAAATGGTGATAGATCGTGCGAAGCAAAACATGCGAGACAACGCTCAGACTATACGAGATTTACCAAGGAATGGCGCGCGGGAGCGTGCGAAGGACGCATGGCCTAAGTGGCGAGTTGCGCATTCAGATTGGCAAACAAACCTCCAGCATTGGATGGTGTATTCGCAGGACTATCTAAATGCGGATCTCTTGGGGGAGATTCACAAAACCCCTCCAGGATGGTTCGATCGAAATTGGCAACTAGATGACGTCGACTTCCCATCGCCTCAGGAAAAGAGGGACTATCAGGAGTGGGTCGCGATGAATGACGCATGGGAAAAACTGAGACCTATCGCAGAGCGGCGCATCAGCTTCGTGTGCGCGATGGGGAGACTTCCCCAAGGCTCCGAATTGCCGCCCGTGTGACGTGTGTAAAGGTCTTATGTATAAGGGCGCCTTTGGGTCAAAATAGCGGTCTCAGCTAGCCTAGTTGTTTCAAGGGGATACGCCGAGCGAGTACGGGACGCAGCCGCGCTTGAGGCTTCAGATTGACTTCCAACTCGCGCGCAGCCCTATTGCCATCGGAACCGGGGGACGCGCGAGCATGGCAACCACTAACACGCCTCCCCGCGTCACCCGCGCGCAGATCGTCGGTGTCACGCTTGGCAACGCGCTCGAATTCTACGATTTCCTGATCTTCACCTTCTTCGCCGTCGAAATCGGCCGCACTTTCTTTCCCGCAACCAACCCGCAATCGAGCCTGCTCGCCGCTCTGGCGACGTTCGGCGCCGGATTTCTGACGCGGCCGCTCGGCGGGTTGGTGATCGGCGTGCTTGGCGATCGGCTCGGGCGGCGGCCGATGATGCTGTTGTCGTTCGCGCTGATCGGGACCGCCAGCCTGGGCGTTGCGCTGACGCCGTCTTACGCCGCCATCGGCATCGCCGCGCCTCTGCTGGTGCTGTTCTGGAGACTCGTCCAGGGATTCGCGCTGGGCGGAGAAGTCGGTCCGAGCACGGCGTTCCTGGCGGAAGCTGCCCCATTGCATCGCCGGGGTCTGTACGTTTCGATGCAGATGTTCGGGCAGAATATCGCGGTTCTGGTCGCCGGGCTGATCGGGCTCGCGCTTGCCCAAGTGATGGACGATGCGACACTCGCGAGCTGGGGCTGGCGCATCGCGCTGGCGCTCGGCGTCGGCGTCGTCCCGATCGGACTTGTCCTCCGGCGGACCTTGCCCGAGACCTTGCCCAGCGACGCGCCCGCAATCCCGGCGCCGCCGCTCCGCGACTATCGCCGCACCGCGATCATCGCCTTCCTGGCACTCCTGTCGGGGACGATCATGACCTATGTCACAAACTTCCTGACGACATTCGCCAAGACGACGCTGCATTTGCCGTCCGGCACCGCCTTCTGGGCGACGATCGCGGTCGGGATCGGCGGCACGATCGGCGCGCCGCTCGGCGGCTGGCTGGCCGATCGCTACGGCCGGCGGCCCGCGATGATCCTGCCGACTTTGTTCGTCTGCCTGATCACCCTGCCCGCTTTCTGGCTGCTGACCGTCGCGCCGGGAAAAGCGAGCCTGTTCGTCGTGGGATGCGGATTGCGGCTGTCGATCGGCATCGCCTTGAGCGCGGTGCTGGTCCATATCACCGAGGATTTTCCGGCGCGTATCCGGTCGGGCGCGCTGGCGATCGTCTATGCGCTCGCAATCTCGATCTTCGGCGGCTCGACCCAGTTCGTGGTGGCGTGGCTGACGGGCGTCACGGGCAGTCCGCTGGCGCCGGCTTGGTATATGGCCGCCGCCGCGGTGGTTGGGTTCGCTGCGCTCTGCTTTGCGCGTGAAACGGCGCCGGGACGTGCGCCGTCGCCAGGCCCCTACGCGCCCTAAGCAGCCTCGCTCGCGCGATCCTCGAACAGGCCCTTCAGATCCTTCTTGAGGATCTTGCCATTGGCGTTGCGTGGCAGCGTCTCGTGGACGAATCGGATGGCGACGGGCACCTTGAACGCCGCCAGCCGCTCGCGCACCCAGGCCTGCAATTCAGCCTCGGTCGCACTTGCCCCCGGCGCCAGGTGGACCACGGCCGCCGGCTCTTCGCCCAACGTGCGGTGCGGGATGCCGATCACCGCGGCGTCGGTCACCGCGGGATGCTCGTACAGCGCGTTCTCGACCTCGGACGAATAGATGTTCTCGCCGCCGCGGATCACCATGTCCTTGGCGCGGTCGACGATATAGAGAAACCCCTCCTCGTCGAGCCGCCCGAGGTCGCCGGTGCGCACCCAGCCATCGACGAAGGTCTCGGCGGTCGCCTCCGGCTTGTTCCAATAGCCCTTCACGATCATCGGCCCGCGTGCCCATAATTCGCCGACCTCGCCGGTCGGCAGCACGGTGACTCCGTCATCTGCACGGATTTCGAGGTCGGCGGTCGCCACCGGAGGC
>Ga0207654_10001154_pt1 | contig 14208 bp, 8 predicted proteins | sample KBSC64metaG_FD_184355 | JGI IMG/M metagenome (GOLD analysis project Ga0207654, IMG submission 184355) | Corn rhizosphere microbial communities from Kellogg Biological Station, Michigan, USA - KBS C6-4 metaG (SPAdes) (version 2) | ecosystem: Host-associated > Plants > Roots > Rhizosphere > Soil...
GGAAAGCAAGGGGAGCCAAGAAGAACGGGCCGATATGGGGACCGGATGAATCTCCGATGAAAGGCAAAATCCAATTCAAACGTCCGAGTAAGAGCGCAGACGCAGCAATCAAGGCGGTGATTGCTGCGAGAAAGCGGCCGAGGTTGCGGAGACTCCCATCTTTTCCGCTCTCCAGCAGAAACAGCGAGAGAGTTGCACAAAGTGCCGCTGATGCGGAAGACGGGCGCATGTGGAGCAACTCTGCGGGAAGGGAGCTTTCGACACGAAAGAAGATTGACGAGAGAACATTAATGACGGCGATTTGAATCGCGATGATGAGGCAGATTTGTTCGATGAAGAAGACACTGTGGAGCAGACTGTGGCTTGGCTCGTGGGGATTCAAGGCCCGGATCGGCATAAGGGGTATCCGAAACGCACGCAGATGCTTGTAGTGCTCTGGAAAAATTGAGGGTTAGCTCTTCCTCTCCTTATAGCAGCTTGCCTGAATGAGGAGTGTGCAACTTTGGTATGAGTGCACAAGTGGATTCCCGCAGATGTGCATTCTCTTCGATTGTTGAACGTTCAACGAAGAACCGCGGGCGGTGCTTCAAAGCTGGAGAGCTCTTCAAAAATGTGGTCGGGGAGTTTGAGAGACGCCGCGGCAATGTTCTCTTCAACGTGGGAGACAGAAGATGTGCCGGGGATGGGGAGCATGATTCGCGAGCGGGCGAGGAGCCATGCGAGGGCGATCTGCATGCGGGTTGCACCCAGTTCGGCAGCGGCACGCTCGAGGAGGTCGTTGGCCTGCCGGTTCTGTCCCAGAGGCGCCCATGGGATGAAAGCAATGCCTAGCTTCTCGCAATGGTCGAGGAGGTAGTCCCACTCGCGGTCTGCGAAGCTGTAGCGATTCTGCACGGAGACGATGGGAACGATTTTGCGAGCACGCTCGAGGTGTTCGAGGGTGACGTTGGAGAGCGCAACGTACTGGATCTTGCCCTGGGTGCGCATCTCGGCGAGGCATTCCATGGAGGCATCGAAGGAGACGGCGGGGTCGGGGATATGGAGCTGATAGACGGCGATTCGGTCGAGGCGTAATCGCTTCAGACTGCCTTCGACGGCTTCGCGGAGGTGGTTGGGGCTGGCGTTATGGATCCACTGCGCGGGGCCAACGCGCTGCCATCCACCTTTAGTGGCGATGACAAGATCAGCGGGGTAGGGGTGGAGAGCTTCGGCGATGAGCTCTTCCGAGACATCGGGTCCATAGGAATCAGCGGTGTCGATGAAGTTGACGCCCAGTTCAACGGTGCGGCGAAGAGTGGCGATGGCGCCGTCGCGATCAGGCGGCGGTCCCCAGATTCCCTTTCCGGTGATGCGCATTGCACCGTAGCCGAGGCGGTTTACTGTGAGTTTGCCGAGAGAGACAGTTCCGGCGGCGGCAGCGCGGATGGGCTGGGACATGAATCAGAACTCCTTACCTGACTAGGATGTGCGGAGGCGGGAGGGGGTGGCAAGGGGAAAGACAGCTTTGAGCTGTTGGTTCTCAGCTTTCAGCTTGGTTTTGAAGAACGGAGTTGGATTGTTTCCCAGCCATGCACGAAGATGCCGCGCATGGATAGGGCACGATGCTTTAGTCCGGATTCTGAGAGGGAACCCTTTGTATTCCGCCCAAGCAGAGCCTGGCCGGGCACCTGATTTTGCTTGTCTCTGGGAGATGGCCAACCGCGAATAGAATTGAGAGAGATGGCAGATACGCTTTATTTGAGTTTGTGGTACCCGAATTTGCGGTTAGTGGCGCTGGCGGAGAAAGTCACGGCAGTTCTGAGCACGTTTGCGAAGCATGGAGGCGAGGCGAAGGTTTATTCGGCAACGGTGTGGCCGGTGAGCTGGAGCGAGGCGCCTGCCTTTCAGCGAGTGTATGGAAACGGCGAACGGGGAGCTGAGCCGCGACAGGCAGTGGAGGACGCACTGGAGCTGCTGCACGAAGACTACGCGTACGAGTTCCAGATTGGTTGGTCGCTACGGGAACTCGAACCGGCAGCCGGCGGACTGGATGCGCGCTGGGTGAAGCAGCCGCGGCTGGTTCGTGTCGTCGCGTATGGACCGTTGTTCGATGCAGGCGCCTACGAGCAGGACGGTCACATCCGGATCGATTTTGGAAGCGACGCGCCGTTCCTCGATGAGGAGCTTGAGATGGATGCCGATACTGCGAAGCACGTGGAAGAGAATGTACGCCAACTGGTGGAGTTAACGGCGGCGGTGGAGAAAGAGTCAGGCGCAACAGCACGCCTATTGTGGAGCGAACTGGGTGAGAGCCTGGCGCAGAGGCTCGCGGCGCGTCTGGGCATGACGGCGAACTAAGGAGAACGGTGCGCTTCACGATCGAGCGGCTACGTACGTTGTTGCTGGTGGCGGGAGTGCTGCTGGTGATCGCACTCGGGGTTTTTCTGGGTTTGGCGCGATTCCGGAATCGTTTCATCAAGCGAGATCTTCCTCATGCTCTGGGACGCGGCATTCAAGAGGAAGCGAATGGGTTTGTGTACACGCACTTTGGTCCGCACGGGCGCGTGCTCTACAGGATTCGCGCGTCGAAGCAGGTGCAACTGAAGAAAGAGGGTAAGATCTTCATCCAGCTGCACGATGTGTCGATTGAGTTGTACGCGGAGGATGGAAGCCGCGTGGACCGGATTGAAGGGGGCGAATTCGAGTACAACCCAACGGTGGGGATTGCGAAAGCCACAGGTCCCGTAGAGATCGCACTGATGAAGCCGACGATTGCGCCGGCAATTGCTTCGAAGGGCACGGGAGCAAAGCAGATGCCGGACAAGCTGGCTTCAGCCGCGGAGAAGGCGGGTACTGGAGAGATCCACGTCAAGACGAGTGGTCTGGTTTTCGATCGCAACAGCGGAGAAGCGTCGACTGAGGCCAGGGTCGAGTTCTCACTGGCACAGGGAAATGGCAGCGCGGTTGGCGCGAAGTACGATGCCCACAATGGCGTGCTGGTTCTCGATCGCGACGTTGAACTCAGCATGCAACGCGGGCCGCAGCCCTTGAAGATGTTTGCGCGCCATGCGGAGTTTAACCGCGACGACCAGGCATGCGCCTTGCAAGCAGCGATTGTGCGCTATGGGAACGATGCGGCGAGCGCCGAGACTGCGAAGATTCATTTCCGCGACGGGGGTTCGGCTGAGAGGCTGGACGCAGCCGGAGGCGTTTCCATAACTACCTTGACGGGAGGAAAGCTCGGGGCCCCTCGAGGGACGCTGACGTTCGATGAACACAACGAGCCGCTCCACGGACGTTTGGAAGGCGGAGTCTTGATCGATTCCGATACTGATGGTCGAAAGGTGCACGGCGGCGCGCCTTCAATGGACCTGGTGTTTGCCGGGAACGGCGTATTGCGGAGCGCTCACCTGGAGCGTGGGGTGCAGATCGCGAGCGACGAAATTCAGGCCTCCACCAAGGCGCACCGAGAGTGGGCGTCTCCGGTGCTGGATATCGCGTTCAGGGATGCGGGAAACGGAAAGGTTGAGCCCGCGTTGATGCACGGGACGGGCGGAGTGTCAGTGGTTGCGTCAACGCAACGCGGCAGCGGGCCTGCCGCCCCGGAAAAGCTGACTGCAGACGAAGTGACGGGAGAGTTCGGAGCGAGGGGAGCGCTGACGGCGTTCACGGGCCGGGGACACACAAACATCGCCCAGACAACTTCGACTGGTGTGCAGCAGTCTACGAGCGGGGACAGTGTGATTGCGCGTTTGACTCCGCCAACGGCGACAAACGGACGGAATTCGGCGCAGGGCGGGCTACAGATCAGTTCAGCGCTGGTGAATGGGCACGTGGTGCTGGTACAGCAGCCAGCGCCAAAGGGCGGAGTTGCGCAACCGGAGGTGCGGGCCACAGCTGCTCATGCGGATTATGACGAGGGCGGGCAGTGGTTGCATCTGCTGGGAAGTCCGCGTGTAACTGATGGCGGGCTTGAGATTGCGGCGGAAAAGCTGGATGTCTCGCGGGAATCCGGTGACGCGATGGCGCAGGGGAACGTGAAGGCGACTTGGACCAGCGAGGAGAAGCGGGGCAAAGGCGCCGGTTCGCATGGCGCGGATTTCGGAGCCGACGGCCCAGTGCACGTTGTGGCGCAGGAAGCGGATTTGAATCGATCGAGCCAGTCGGCTACTTTCAAGGGCAACGTGAGGCTCTGGCAGCAGGCGAACTCCATCACCGCTCCGCTGGTCATGCTGGACCGGAAGAAGCAGGAGCTCACGGCATCGACAACAAGCATCAAGACTCCGGTGCAGGTTGTCCTGGTGAGCGCAATGGCGGGGCTTCCAGGAGAGCCGAAATCAAAACAGAACGAGGCGTCGGTGATACGGGTTCGAGGCGGGGATCTAAAGTACTCGGGCCTGGACCGGAAGGCAGTGATGCATGCGGGCGCTGCAGGCGAGGTATTGGCCAGCACCGCAGACGCAGATACGACTTCTCACGAACTGGAACTGACGCTGCTGCCGCCGGGCAGCCATGCGAGCGGATCAGGAGCTACTGGGCAGGTGGACCGGATGACGTCGCGGGGACATGTCGAAGTCGCGTCCGCCGGGAGGCGCGGGATCGGAGAACGACTGGTTTACACCAACGATACAGGGGATTTTGTGCTGACTGGAACGGCTGTGGCGCCGCCGAAGCTGATTGATCCAGCGCATGGAACGGTGACGGGGCAAGCTTTGATTTTCAACAGTCGCAATGATAGCGTCAGAGTCGAAGGCGGCGCGCAGAAGACGACAACGATGACAACGTCGCCGAGGTAGTGAGAAGGGGCCGGGAGGATGACAGGCCCGAGAGTTCGATGGACACACTGATCGCTGAGGGAATCGGCAAGACATACAAGGGCCGGCAGGTTGTACGTGGAGTCACGCTGAAGATTTCGCGGGGCGAAGTTGTCGGTCTGCTGGGCCCCAACGGTGCTGGAAAGACAACCAGCTTTTACATGATCGTAGGCCTCGTGCCGCCGGAGACGGGGCGGATCCTGGTTGATCAGAACGACATTACGCACACTCCCATGTACCTGCGTGCGCGTAATTTCGGAATCAGCTACCTGCCCCAGGAGCCTTCAGTTTTCCGGAAATTGACTGTTGAAGAGAACATCCTGGCAGTGCTGGAAGCGCAGGCGCTGGATACGCGCGAGCGCAAAGCGCGGGCGGAGCGGCTGATAGCACAACTCAATCTTGGGCATATTCGGGGTACGCGGGGATATGCGCTCTCGGGAGGGGAGCGCCGGCGAGTTGAGATCGCGCGGTCACTGTGCATTCAACCAAATTTCATCCTGCTGGATGAGCCCTTCAGCGGGATCGACCCGATCGCGGTGGCGGAACTGCAAAAGATCATTTTCGATCTGAAGTCGGCCGGCATCGGGATCCTGATTACGGATCACAACGTGCGCGAGACGCTGAGTGTGACGGACCGCGCCTACATCATCTCGGAAGGGCTGATTTTCAGAGCCGGGACGCCGCATGAACTGGGCAATGACGTTGAAGTACGGCGGATATACCTGGGCGAGGGCTTCTCGCTGAATTAAGCCAGCGTCGAGCCCTGACGTTTCAGCCTTGAGTGCTACCGTGAATGCAAGTTGACTGCTTGCGCTGGTTGTGAGTCAGTGCGGGTGAGGTTCATTCCGCAGCAGAATCAGCGAATTAGCGGGAATACGCGAGGCCGCAAATTAACAAGTGACCGGATGGATGTAATCCTGCTCCCCGATTACACTAGTTGGTAGTCCTAAAGGGAATCGAGTTGGTTGTATGGCGCTGCTTCAGCCGAAATTGACTTTGAAGGTGTCGCAACGCCAGGTCCTTACGCCGGGCCTGATGCAGATGGTGAGCGTACTAGCGCTCAACAAGCTCGAGCTGAAGGAGATGATCGATGCCGAGATGGTGGAAAACCCCGTCCTGGAAGAGATTGACGAATCGGTTCCCATGCTGGACGAAGTGGCGAGCAGGCAGGAACAGAATCTGCTGCCAGAGCGGGTCGACGGACAGGCGGATGCCGCGACCGAGCCCAAGGATCCTTTCAACGAAATTGATTTCGGGTCGTACTTTCAGGAGTACCTTGACCCGGGCTATCGCACCCAGCCGGAGTATGAAGACAGCGACAAGCCGTCGTTCGAGAACTTCCTTTCGCAGCCTACGACCCTTTCAGATCACCTGGCGTGGCAGCTGGGAGCACTGACACTCGATCCGGAACTCGAGATCGCCGCGGACTTCATCATCGGCAACCTGGATGAAGATGGCTATCTCACCGTTGACCTGGATGAGCTGATTGAGGCGTTCTCGCGCTTCCCTGAGAACAAAGACAAGAGCAAAGAAGCTGTTACTGAGCAGTTAAAGCGCGGCATTAACCTGGTACAGCATCTTGATCCGGCCGGTGTGGGAGCCGCAGATCTGAAGGACTGCTTGCTGATTCAGATCGTCGCCCAGCAGGCGGAACTGAAGCAGGTCTATGCCAGGCATGAGGAAAGCGGCTACGCGGACTTGGAGTTACCAGAAGGCGTAAAGGCCGGAGCGGAAACTAAGCTCCAGGAACGCAGGCGAGCGATGGAGGTGGCGGCGCAAATAGTCCAGGACTATTTGCCACTGCTTCAGAAGCGCGATCTGAAGGACCTGGCAAAGGCCATGCACGTGACGCAGGAGGAGGCTCACGCCGGTGTGGAGTTTATCCGCACCCTGGAGCCCCGCCCTGGGCGGCTTTACAACCGTGAGCAGACGCGCCTGATCGAGCCGGATGTAGTGTTCACGAAGCGAGGCGGAGAATGGGTAGTCTCGATGAACGAGGAGGACCTGCCCAGCCTGCGTCTGAGTTCTCGCTATCGGCGGATGCTGGCCTCAGAAGGAACCGAAAAGGAAGTCAAGGAGTACGTGAAAGAGCGGTTCCGATCGGCGATGCAGCTGATGCGCAACATCGCGCAGCGGAAGAGCACGATCTTGCGGACGTGCGAAGTGATCGTGCGCCGGCAGCAGGATTTCCTTGACCAGGGGATCGAGGCTTTGCGGCCGATGATGATCAAGGAAGTAGCAGAGGAGATCGGCGTACACCCGTCTACGGTGAGCCGCGCGGTGGCGAACAAGTATGCGCACACACCACAGGGCGTGATCGAGCTGCGGTTCTTCTTCTCCGAGGGGGCGAACGGGCCGGAGGGTGCTGATACGCCGCTGCTGCTCCTGAAGCGTAAGGTAAGGAAGCTGATTGACGATGAAGACCCCAAAAAGCCGCTGACCGATGACCAGATCGCGGCGGAACTGCAGCGGCAAGGTATTCAATTGACCCGACGGACGGTGGCAAAATACCGCGAGGATATGAATATTCCCTCGACGCACCAGCGACGCAAACGGGACGAATAAACCAAGATATTGCAATCACCTGCCTGAGGCCTTACGATCACATCACCGCAAAATCAGCGGTTCCCGCTCGATCCCGCTGTTGGATGAACTGTGTCCAGTTCCAAGGTCTCTCGAGACACTGTTGAGGTCGGTCCTTGCCCCTGACTAAAACGATCTTTTCGGAAGGCGAACTCATATCCGGGAATTACCGAGTACTCTCCATTGCCGGCTCAGGCGGGATGGGTGTCGTGTATCGGGCGAGGGATGAGCGGCTCGGGCGGACAGTGGCGCTGAAGTTTCTCCCTACCGACCTGAATGCAAGCGAGAAAGAGAAGGAGCGTTTTCTGCGGGAGGCGCGGACTGCGTCCTCCCTCGACCATCCGAATATCGGGGTGATTCACGGTATCGACGAAACGGAAGACGGCCTCACGTTCATCGTCATGGCGTTCTACGACGGCGCTTCCCTGGCGCAGAGGATCGCGAGTGGGCGACTGAGAACGCACGAGGCGATCGGAATCGCGCAACAGATGGCCCAGGGTCTGGGAGAAGCACACGGACATGGCATCGTACATCGCGATGTGAAGCCTTCGAACGTGATGCTGACTGGTTCAGGGCTCGTAAAGATTGTCGACTTTGGCCTGGCACGGGCGATGACAGAAGCAACCGTCTCGCAGACCGGGGTTACTGGAACAATCCGGTATATGTCTCCGGAGCAGGCGATGGACCGTACAGTCGATCAGAGATGCGATATCTGGGCGCTGGGAATTGTTCTCTCGGAGATGCTGACGGGAAATACGCCGTTCCACGCAGAGAGCCTTACGGCGATGCTGTACTCGATTCTGAACGAGCCTCCGAAGGGCTTGGAGACGGCGCATCCGGCGCTGCAGCCACTGCTCTACAAGGCCCTCGCAAAAGATCCGGAAAAGCGCTATCGGACCTGCCGGGAGTTTCTTGCCGATCTGGATTCTGCCGCGAAACAGATTCCAGAAGACGATAGCGAGTCCCAGGTTACGCAGAAGGTGCCTGCTTCGATGCTGGGCGGGCGCACAAATGCGCATACGCGAAAACTGATTGCGGAGGCTTCGCGAACAGCATGGGGATCAAAGAAAACACAGAGTTCGCCAGTAAAGAACTGGCTTCTGGGCGCGCTTGCCGGATTACTGGCGATTGCGCTGGTGATTGGGCTGGTCGCGCCCCTGCGGGAGAGAGTGATCTCGCTGGTAACTGGTGCGCCAAGCGAGAAGCACGTTGCGGTGCTGCCCTTTGACAACATCGGGAGCAATCCGGAGAACGCGGCGCTGGCTGATGGCTTGATGGAGTCCTTGGCAGGACGGTTGACCAATCTAAATGTCGGCAACGAGTCGCTGTGGATTGTGCCGACAAGCGAAGTGCGGCGGCGGCATGTAGCCGATCCCGGAGACGCATTGAAGGAGTTGGGCGCAAACCTTGTGATCAAGGGTGCTGTAGAGCGCGACGGAAACGACATTCACCTGACCGTGAATTTGATTGATACCAAGAATCTGCGGCAGCTTGGGTCGGCAATGCTGGAGGATCCGGCGGGAGATCTCTCGACGCTCGAGGATGAAGCTGTATCGCGGCTTGCGAAGCTGATGAACATCACGGTCACCTCTGAAATGCTTCGGAATACCGGCGGGCGAGTTAATCCAGCCGCATATGAGGGCTATTTGACAGCGCTTGGACTGATGCAGCGTTATGACAAGCCCGGCAACCTGGATCAGGCGATCGCGGCGCTTCAGAATTCGCTGAAGGCAGATCCCGGATTTGCACTTGCTTACGCGCAGATCGGCGAAGCATACCGCGTGAAAAGCAATGTGGAGCAGAACCCGCGATGGCTCGTGCAGGCGGAAGCAAACGCGAAGAAGGCCGTGGAACTGGACAATCGGATTCCATCGGTATATGTGACGCTGGGGCGCATGCATGATCTTGCGGGGAAGCACGATCTGGCTCTGCAGGAATTTCAGCATGCTCTGTCCATCGACCCGCGGAATGCGACCGCGATGGCGGGGATGGCGCGGGCGTTCGAACTTGCGGGACGGCTGCCTGACGCTGAGGCGGCTTTCCAGAAGGCAGCGGATCTTCAGCCGAATGACTGGGACGGCCATAACACACTCGCAATGTATTTCGACCGGCAGGGCAAATACGAGCAGTCGATTGCTGAATTCAAGAGAGCGCTGGAACTTGCGCCGGATAATGCCCAGGTGCTGTTCAATCTAGGAGCTACTTACATCGACTCGGGAGACCCAAAGCACTTCGCGGAGGCTGAGAGTACTTTGAAGCGTTCGATCTCCATTAACCCGAGCTTTCCTGCGTACGCGAATCTTGGCGCGCTGTATGACCGGGAGAGCAAGTATGAACTGGCCGCGGAGGTAACGCGCAAGGCTCTGGAGATGAACAGCGGCAGCTATATCGTATGGGGAAATCTGCGCAACGAGTACGAATGGCTGAAGCAGCCTGAAAAGGCAGCGGAGGCGCGCCGACGTGAGATCCCGCTTCTGGAGCAGACCATCCAGGAGCATCCCCGTGATGGTGAGGCGTTCGCGCAGCTGGCGAATTTATATGCGGAAGAGCATGACCGGGAAAAAGCGCAGGCCAATCTGAGAACGGCTTTAGCGCTGGCGCCGAATGATCCGGCGGTTTTGCTGATGGCAGCAGATCTCTATGAGAACCTCGGGGACCGGAAGCAATGTATTGCCTATGTAGAAAAGGCCATGCGCGGAGGCTTGACGAAGGATCAGCTGCATACCGATCCAGAGCTGCAGGACGCGCTCAAAGATCCGGCAATGAAGGCTTTATTGAAGTGATTTCCGCGCCCAAGCGGAGCGGATGACCCCAACTCTGTTCAGCCTCAGAAAGGACCAGCATGCCAACTAACCACACCCTCAATATTCCCGGACACGCGGATCTACCGATGGCGATTGGCGATACGTTAGTCATCAACTTCACTTCGGCGGCCAAGTTCTGCGTGAATTCAGGAAACCAGAATGCATTCAGCCCGGCTCTTCCCACCGATCTTACGGGGCAGCAGGGCACGCAATGGCCTACAACCGGATCGGCGACCGCAAATGCCGCGACAACGATCACTTACTCTCATTGCAAACCCAATGATCCATGCGGATCGAGCAGCAGAAACCCAACAGCAGGGATTACTGGCACGATCAAGGTGGGCACCGGAAGATAACCTTCTGACGGCCAGGCAGTGCCGCGCTACCTGCCCCGATGTCCCCGATCGGGGCTAATTGCCGGTGTAGCGAATGTCGAGAAGCGTCCAGTCGTCCTGAGCCTCGCGTGCCGCCTGGACCTTTTGAAGGTGAGTAACGAGTTCCTCGAGATTAGGCATGTGAGCGAGTCCGGCAAGGCCCTCGATGCCGATCTGCTGGCCGGAACGATCTTCGATTTCGGTGATTCCATCGGTTGTGAGCAGAATGCGGTCGGTGGGCTGCAGCATGAGCGTCGATGAAGCGTATTTTGCTTCTTCGATGATGCCGACAATAAGGTTCCCATCTTCAAGATAAGTGGTGGTATCAGAGCCGATGAGAAGCGGCGGAATATGCCCGCAGTTCATGTACTCGACGCGACCATCGGGGTAGAGCTTGAGGAGGACCATGGTGGCATACTTGCCTACCTGGCGCCTGCAGAGGAACTGATTGATGAGGCTGGCCGTCTCGGGTAGCGACTGGCCTGTGAGCATCAGGGCGTGGATGATTCCTTGTAGCGTCGCGGCTACGATGGAAGCCGGAACGCCCTTGCCGGAGACATCTGCAATGGCGACACAGACACAATCATCCAGAACAATGATGTCGTAGAAGTCGCCCCCGATGGCGTGGCACGGGATGCTGCGCGCGCGGAACTCAGCGTAGTCGAGGCGGGGCAGGGTAATGGACATCAGGCCCGAGTGGATGGACGCTGCGATGGCGAGTTCTTCTTCTGCCTTGCGAGCTTTCAGTTCGGTGTCGGCCAGAAGCGCGTTGTGAAGAAGAGTGGAGGCCTCGCTCGCGAGAGTATCAAGCACCTGGTGGTCGATGTCGCTGAGGCTGCGATTGCCGAGCTGACTGTCGAGATAGAGCATGCCGAGCAGGCGATTGGGCTCGGCGGGTGAGATGTGCTTGCGCAGTGGGATGCAGTAAATGCTGCGAATTGAGTTGGCCATGACACTGGCCCAGCCGGCGGCGCTGTCGTCGGCCATGGTGTCGCTAAGGGAGAACTTTGTATCGCTTTCGGCGGCTTTCTGCATGGCGCGGCGAGAGACGGAGGAGTCCTCTTCAACGTAGGTGCCATCAGAGCGAAGCCCGAGTGCCAGGCGCAATTCGCCCTCTTCGAGAAGGAACACAAAACCGCGTTCGGCTCCGGTGAGCTGCATGGAGAGCTGGAGGAGCGCCTGAAATACATCCATGATGGCTCCGCCAGAATTGAGCTGGCGGGCCGCGTTGAGCAGGAAGCTCAGCTTCTCAATTTCGCGCGCGGGTGCCGGGATGTTCTTGTCCGTCGGCGCGAAGACGGACAATGCGGAAAGCAGTTCGGAGGCGCGAATGCCTGAGAGAGTATCGGGCGCGCTGGAGACGACAAAGCGGAAGCATGCGGCATTCACCGATCCGAACTGTAGGGTGTCGCCCGACTTGAGAGAGGCGCGTGCAATGCGCTTGCCGTTGAGGTAGGTCCCGTGGGAGCTGTTCTGGTCGACGAGTTCGTAGTCGCCGCTCTGACGCGTGATCAGGGCGTGTCGTCGAGAAACAAAAGCTTCTTTGAGGACAAGATCCTGGTCGGGCGAGCGGCCAATGGTCGCGGAATCGCCGTTGATGGCGAAGGTATGCTCGCCATCGAGATCGACGTAGTGCAGGCTTGGAACGGATGTGGGCACGGCCTTACCGCAGATTCTATTCTGTCGAAACCGTGTGGGGCGACGTTAATTTTGAGCTCGTTTCGGGCGGCTGAGCCGAATTGGCTGCGAAGGTCTACGTTGCGAGGACTTGAACCTTGGGGCAGCGCGGACTCTATGCCAGGAGACGCGCTCGGCCGGAGGGTTGCGCTATTTGCTCTTTTTGATGAGCGCGTCAACGGCAAAGCCGCCATTTGGATCGCGAGTGGCGCTGAGCGCTACTCCCGGAGTGACCTGGTATTGGCCCTGGATCGTCTGGCCCTGCGTGGTGGTGACGTTGCTTGAGAACGTAACGAAGAGATTGCCGGTAACCCGCTGCTGGATGGTGATGTTGGCGCCTGCATTCTGGCCGCTGCCGTTTGCCAACACTGGATTGACGGAGAGCTGAGAGATTCCGGCGACCTTGGAGATACGGCTGGTTACCTGGCTGGAGACTTGATTGGCGACCAAGGTTTCAGCGGCCTGATTGGCCGGCGTTGAATTCATTGCACTGGCCTCGGTGGTCTGCCCGAAGGCGAGGAGATGGATGATGTCTGCCTGTGGAAGAGCAGGGTTCGAGGTGTACTGCGTGCGGAGTTGGTCGACGGGCCCCTCGAATCGGAGGCTTATGTCGTATTGCTGGATGGTGGTGGTGACCGTGAGATTGACCACGGGCTGCGTCATCGTGGGATTCACGAACTGAATGGTTCCACCGCTCAGCAAATAGCGGTTGCCGTTGAGGATGATGTCGCCGCCACTCAGGTTGATACGTCCAAGGATGACGGGCTCGGCAGCGGTTCCGCGAACTTGAAGATTTGCGGTTCCGCCAATGCTGAGTGTGCGGCTGACGAGATTGACGGCATTGGAGGAGTGCACGGAGAGATTTAGGGCGAGGTTTTGAGCGAAGCCCTGCGTAGGCGGCGCTTCGACACCGCTGGAAAACTGCCCGACGAAGTTGTTGAGATCGAAGCCGGGAGTGAAGGATACGTCGGCGAGGTTGACGGTGCCACCGAGATTGGCGGCTGTCGTAGTGCCGGTAAGGCGGAGGTTGGCGCCGATGGATTCGCGCATTCCCTGTGGATAGAGGAGACGGATGCCGCGGGCGGCGAGACCCATATCGAATTGAATGGTGGGGCGGAGCGCCACTCCGCCTTGCGCGGTGAGTTTGCCGCCGCCGACGTCTCCCTGGAAACTGGTGATGTTTAAACGGTCTTTGGTGAGGGCGAGTGTTCCGTTGGCATTCTGCAGGCCGACGGGCATATCGGGACTCGCGAAAGATGCGTTGACGATGTCGATGGTGCCTTGTACGCCGGGGGCATTCGTGGCGCCGTAGGAGTTGATGTTGAACTTGACCTGTCCACCGGTGCGCAAGTCGGGATCGAAGAGTTGCGCGATATGGAGATCGAGGGAACCGAGAAGCAGGACCGACATGGGCGCATCGCCGGTGGTGGGGATGTGTCCCTGAAACTGGATATCGGTATCGGTGCCTTTAATTGAGGAGCGCTGCAATTCGACGATGCCGTCTTTGTAGTCGATCTTGATGGGAGCGGTGGCAGCGAGCTGAACGTTGCTGCCGTAGGCGACTTTGAGAATCGGGATCGTTGCGTGTGCCTCGAGGAGCTTCTTGTTTTTGAGGGGACCGTGCAGCGTGGCGTGAAGCTCGGTCTGACCGGAGAACTCTCCGGCCTGGTCGGGTGCGTAGACTGCGACGATGGGTGCAAGGGGGATACCTTGCGTATCGAGAGTCGCGTCGGCGGGGTAGTCACCGGTGAGTTCGATCTTTGCATTCGCCTTGATGGCGGTGTTTACGGCTGTCGAGGTGAGCTGGGCCGTCGCGAGGTGATTGGCGACATTGGCATGAAGCCGGATATCGGAGATGGTCTGTTTCTGAACTGAGAGCGTTGGGATCTCGATGTTGGCATCGAGACCTGGATTGTCGAAAGAGCCCTGGCCTTTCGCATTGATTGCGACCACGCCGGTGGGTTTTGCGCTGGTGTT
>Ga0207654_10001170_pt1 | contig 14066 bp, 5 predicted proteins | sample KBSC64metaG_FD_184355 | JGI IMG/M metagenome (GOLD analysis project Ga0207654, IMG submission 184355) | Corn rhizosphere microbial communities from Kellogg Biological Station, Michigan, USA - KBS C6-4 metaG (SPAdes) (version 2) | ecosystem: Host-associated > Plants > Roots > Rhizosphere > Soil...
ACAGTGAGCCAAAGAGCAGAGCCTTGCCCCAGGCCGATGCGCTGAAGGCGCGTTTTAAGGCGGGCAGTATTCCGCTGCAGACGGATTTTGCGGACGTGATTGATCTGGCCAATATGGGGCGTCAGGCGGTGGGAGGCACTGAGGGGCAAACCGGCCCGGCAAATGGATTTACCCTCTCATCGGAAGGCCGGCTGGAGTTAAAACCCAACGCGGCTAAAGGGATTGGTGTTGATCAGGATGGCATCGCTGTCAAGGTAAATACTAATTACGGGCTGAAGATGACTGCCGAAGGTATTGCAATCAATGATGGATTGGGTATTGAGTTCAGTAGCGCTGGACAATTGAACTTAAAAGTTAAAAAAGATGGAGGGTTTAGCGGAGGGCCAGGGGGGGCATCTGTTATTCCTGGCGAGGGGATTACGATAGGTAGTAGTGGTGTAGGTGTTAAAGCCGGGAATGGGATCGCTGTAACCAGTAACGGCGTGAACGTAAAATTGGCGAAAGGCGCTAGCGATAACGGTGGAGGCGGGCAAGGGACGGATGGATTCACTTCGCTTGGTAGTGCCGGTGGACTAGTGGTAAGTTCGAGTGGATTGTCCGTAGACGCTGGTAATGGCATTCAGATTGATGGTAAAGGTGTGAGTATCAAGCTGGCCGCGAATAGTGGACTAAGTGCCGATGATACGAATGGTTTGAAAATCGTTCCTGAACAAATGTTCCAGAAAGGCATGGTGATGATGTTTGCCGGAAAGGAGGCTGAAATGCCCAAAGGGTGGGCCCTTTGTGATGGCAATGGGGGAAGGCCAGATTTACGTGACAGGTTTGTACTGGGGTCAACAGGATTTACCAACGTAAATAAAAATAATAATAACAAGGTCGCTGGGAATGATATTAATAAGGAGTTTTTGGCCAAGACAGGTAATGCCACGCCGAAAATTAACGTAACGGTGAGTGGACATACTTTATCTATTGAGCAAATTCCTGCTCATAATCATTTAGGAGGAATGCGCTTGGCTAATTATGAAACTGTTGATGAAGGTTATTATGGGCGTTTGGCGGGAGAGTATGGCTATATACCAAACTATAATACTCCTGCGAATGGTTTTCCCCAGGCAAAAATACAAGTAGAACTTGGTGATACTTATCTTGAAGGCTATAATTTATATACTTCTGAAACGGGTGGGACAACATCCCATGATCATAAGGCAAGTGCTATACAGGATGCTCACAATCATAGTGTAAATATTGTGCCGCCATATTACATTTTGGCGTTTATTATTAAATTGTAACTCGTAAGCACCCTGTAAAAAATCCAAGGCGCAGTGCGTTAATGATAAATGTTAACATTGTAAAGACTGTTTTTAATATTAAAGCTCCCTGCAAAAAACGAGGTGAAAAGATAGCGTTGTCATCTTTTCTTAATTCCTGGGAGGTTAAAAAGACACTGAACATTGCGGCGCAAGACATCGTTATTTCTGGCAAAGTAAACGTGGATAAATGGGTGCTTAATCTGGGCGTTATTCCTGCGGCCCAATTTGACACGCTATTTATCCCTCGGCTGGCACAGGCGTTTGCTGAACGCCTTACCTGTGCGCAAACATCAATCACTGGTCAGCAGGCGATGAAAATAGTGACATCTAATGCAACTGAATCAAGTGTATTACTTGACGGGAAACACCTTGATGGCGAGGGACTCATACAGCTTGCTCATAGTTGTCTGACCCCTCAGGCATTTAAGGCATTATTACAGGATAGTCCGGCATACCAGCTTCAGCAGTTGCTGAAGCGGTTACTTGAGGGGGCATGGCAATCCCCAAAAATGCTGCCGGTATGTTGGTATGGCCGGGTGACCGCCGACCGGTTGTCGATAGCCGCCATATTGTACTTACTCAAAAGCCAACGGGGGCATGATTGGCTGATGCATCAGCACGCCCCCACAGCCAGCCAGGTGACTGATTGGGCAAAAGCGATTGCTCGGGGAGAGGTTCCCCCCGAGCAGATCGCGGAGTTACTGACCGGCAACCGGCCTTCCGACAGCCTATTGCTAGGACAACCGGCCTATCCCGCTCTGATCGTGATGCGTTGGCTGTTGCCATTATGGCGACAACCCGCCGTGCGCAAGGTGATCCATCGACTGAAAGGCGGGCGGGGCGTGCAGCGCCTTGATGCTTATCTGAGTCGCTGTTTACAGCGCCAAGATGATGATGTCATGCAGGAAGAAAAAGGGATGCACTCCCATCCCGATCAAGGCGCATCACCGCAAGATAACACGGTGTTATCTCTGGACGCGGGAATGGAGTCCGGGGCCCAGCAGGTTACACTACCGCCAGAGAGTTCTGCGTTGCCGCAGGGCCGGGGAATGCCGTCCGATGCCCTGCTGATTGCGCTATCGCGAGATAACGCCATGTTGCCAGAGTGTGAAGGGATACCGGCAGCATCCCGACGCACGATGCTGCCTGGGAAAGGGGGCCTCCGTTCGCCGAGTGAACCGCGCTCGTCGAGTCTGGGGATCAGCAACGCCGGTTTGCTCCTGCTGTGGCCGCTCTTGCCTCAGCTGTTTTCCCAGCTGGGTCTGTGGGAGGAAGATGGGTTTGTCAGCGATGCGGCGCGGTGGCAGGCCGTGTACGGTCTCGACCGACTGGTCTGGGGGGACGTTAGCCCGACGGAGGGCCGGTTGTCGCTGAATCAGGTGTTATGTGGGGTGTCCTGCTCAACCGCCGTACCGCCGCCCCCCCCGCCGAGTTTGTTGCAGCTGCAACAGATTGACGACTGGCTGACCGCTATCGGTCAACAACTTGCTGGCTGGCAAAAATTGAGCCTGACAGACATTCGGCAATTGTTCTTGCAACGGGCGGGTGAAATCAGCACGGAAGGGCCAGTTCCTCAAATCAGTGTGTGGTCGGAACCCTATGATTTCTTACTCAGAGACTGGCCGTGGCCAATGACGCTGGCGTCTTTCCCGTGGACTGAACAGCCACTGACCATCGTCTGGCCGTTAAACGGCTTCACAGGATAAACCGCCGTTATTTTCTCTTCTTATCGGATATCAATATGACGCTTTCTTCAGCACTTCAGCCCGCGTTTATTCCGCAGGGTGATTGCCAGCTATCGCTCTTGTTTAGCGAGCTGGAACGTATCGATCTGCTAGTACAGCATTATTATTACTGCCATTCAGCGCGTCACGAGGGGCTTAATGCGTTTCTGCTCAGCGAAGAGGAGGTGGAGGCGCGCAGGCAACACCCGGTCGGCAGGCCTCACTGGGCCGCAGCTACTCAGCCGCTATACCGGGCGGAAAACGGGCAGCCCTTGTTGGCAGAAGGCTTAACGGACCTGATTCATCGTTTCGAGCTCACCGACTTTGAACGAGATACGGTGCTATTGGGATTGTTGCCCCATTTTGACAGCCGTTATTATGATCTGTTTTCCTGGATCCAGCAGGGAAGGCAAAGTCAGCTGCCCAGTTTTTCATTGGCCCTCACGCTATTTTGCCCTTCAGACAGGGAAAAGCGGGCACAGCAAGCCAGTTTTCTGCCTCAGGCGCCATTAATGCGCTGTCAGCTATTAACGATTGAGGAGAATAAAAAAAATCCGGCCTGGAGCCAAACCCGTTTTATGACCGACAGCAGTGTGTACCATTTCTTACTCGGGCATCACTATTTGGCACCGGCGTTAGCATCGTGGGCGGAATGGTCAATGCCGCCAGTGTTGCCGTTTTATCCTGCCGGCTTAAAAGACGCGCTGGCCGGCGTGTTACTGACTGACGACATTGAGCCGCGTCCCGTGGTGCTGCTGCGTGGTATGCCGGGGAGCGGCAGAGCCCATGCGGTATCGGACATTTTTGCCTCTGACAACCGGCAGACGCTGCAGGTCGATATCGATAAGTGCGCCGAGAGTGATGACGATGCGCTGTTACTGCATTTAACCTGTCTGATGCGCGAAGCCCGTATGCGTGGCGCGGGCATGGTTATACGTAACCTGCAGGCACGGATGGAAAAGCGCACGTCACTGCCGGAGAGGCTATCTGAGCAACTGAACCAGCCGGGATTAAGGGTAGTGTGCCTGGTCGAACCCTATGCCCCGCCTTTATGGCTGAAAAAAACGCCCACCTTGCAGACAGAGATGCCGGTGTTGACGCAGGAGGAAAAACTGCACCTGCTCAGGGATTGCCTGCCGGAACCACGTGCGGCGGATATGGACCTTATCAGTCTAAGCCAGCGCTACACCTTTACCCCGGAAAGCCTGCCACTGATGGTGCAAGAGGCCGAACTGTATCGGCAGCAACGCGACCCGGCGGATGTGCTGCAACAGTGTGATATTCGCCAGGCGCTCAATTTGCGCACCCAGCAGAATTTTGGCGCGTTAGCGCAAAGAATTACGCCGAGGCGGACATTAAACGACCTGTTGGTGTCAGAGAGTCTCTTACAACAGCTCCAGGAGATGTTGACGGCCATTCGCTATCGGGAAAAAGTCCTGGCCGGCGGTTTTAAAGACAAGGTGGGTTATGGCGTCGGGATCAGCGCGTTGTTCTACGGCGACTCGGGTACCGGGAAAACCATGGCGGCGGAAGTGCTCGCCCATACCCTGGGGGTGGATTTAATCAAGGTAGACCTCTCTACGGTTATCAATAAATACATTGGTGAAACCGAGAAAAACCTCTCCCGCATCTTTGATTTGGCAGAGCAGGATGCCGGCATCTTGTTTTTTGATGAGGCCGATGCCTTATTCGGCAAGCGCAGTGAAACCAAGGATGCGCATGACCGGCATGCCAATATTGAAGTGTCTTACCTGTTACAACGGCTGGAAAATTTCCCCGGATTGGTTATTTTATCCACCAATAACCGCAGCCATCTCGACAGTGCATTTAACCGGCGCTTTACCTTTATTACCCGCTTTGCTTATCCGGATGAAACGCTGCGTCATAATATGTGGAAAAAAATATGGCCGAAGAATATCAAAGTCTCACCGGACGTGGACTTTGAAAAATTAGCGCAGCGGGCCAATATTACCGGCGCCAATATCAGGAATATTGCCCTGCTGGCCGCCTTCTTTGCCGGAGAAAGTGACAATCACGAAGTCTGTCAACATCATATCGAAACAGCGTTGACCCGTGAACTGGCCAAAACAGGGCGGCTGGCTATTTAACCCACCGACGCAATATCCCGTGTCAATAACGCATCATGGACAGTGATGACGCACTATTAATTCAGAGGAACGAAGATGTCTAATTATCAAACCCTGGTCGACGTGAATTACGCGATGAATAGGATGCTGCGCGAATATGTGGATGAGGCTGTGGCAATTCGCTTTGATTTACCGGATATGGATGCCAAGCAGTCCGATGCCGTGATAAGCGTGTTTCTTTATGATATCCACGAAGACCTGCAGCTGCGTACTGCCGAGTCCCGCGGGTTTAATGCCGGCACCAAACGGTTGTCACCCGGCTGGGCCAACGTGAAGTGCAACTACCTCATTACCTATTGGGAATCAAGCCGGCCCGCCACGGATGCCGGCAACCCGGACAGTCAGCCCGACAACCAGGCCATACAAGTCATGTCCCAGGTTCTGGCGGCGTTGATTAACAATCGCCAACTTGCCGGTATTCCTGGGGCGTATACGCAGGTTATGCCGCCCAAAGAAAATCTGAAAAGCCTGGGTAACTTCTGGCAATCGCTGGGCAATCGTCCGCGCCTGTCGCTCAACTATTGTGTCACCGTACCGATGAGCCTGAGTGATAAAGGCGAGCAAGTGACCCCTGTTAAATCCTTGTCTACCACCGTTGTGCCAAAAGTGCCCGTTTCTCAACAGGCCATTTCCGACGTACTGCGGGAGCAATTAATGGTGGCGCTGGGTGGTGGTGATGATGCCCGTCTTGCGATGACGCACGTTAATCTGGAGGCTTCGCCGGTTGCCGCGTCAAACGGGAGTGCGACTGACATCAGTGTGTCTCTGCGGGTGTCCGGCATGACGCGAACAGAATACGTCGCCCCGATGAACACCGTTATTGAAAAATGGGCAAAGGATGAGGCGGCGGCGGTTACGCCCGATGGCTACCGCATTTATATCACCGCAGTTGATGAAACCGGCCTGACGGGGATTTAAATACAATCTGCAGTGGCAATGTGCATTATATCCTCCGTCCTTGACCTACTATTACATTGCCTTCCGGCGCCTGCATTGTGCCTCGCTGATATTATAAACCGGTGTGTCCTCAGTTATCTGGCGGACATACCGTTCATCCTGAAACAGAAACCGATAATGGCATGCCGTCATCGTTGCGCCGTCTATCTACATTATTCGTGCCGTAAACCGAGTGGGTTTATTCTCGCCCGTATACAGCACCTCTCAGAACCCAGCCGTAAATAATCCAATCCTGAGGACAGTTTTATGCATTACTCCAGTGAGTCGAAGGAAAAAGAAACAGACGCAAAAGAAACCGAAAGAGATAATGCTGGTCAGGTGTTTCAACGGGCCAGCCAGGGCGGTGCTGCTGCCCCGCCACCTGATGAGGGGCTGTCGACCGGCAGCGGCTATGAGCGTTTATTCGCTTTTATTCGTGAGGCCCACCTGGAAGAAGCTCAGGAGTTCAGGCTAAAAGGGTATAACAGCCAGGTGCCCGAGGTTGACGGAGGATTACTGAGGCAGCTGCGTGACGATCTGGCTGCGGCCAAATCTCGCCTGTGCCTCCAGGTAAGCGTTGGGGGGCCGCTGGGTTCTCTATGGTTGCTGGACCAGATAGGCAACATAGAGCGTCTTGCGAGCAAGCTTTCGGACGACGTCATAAAGCGCTGGATTGAGCATGAGCTACCACGCAAAGGCGACGGGGAAGACTCGGAGGCGGCATTGGGGAGCCGGCGTACGGCTCAGTCGCTGGCCAGACGGCTGGAGGCAGCCCTGCAGATACTGATACGCGTTGTCCATACTCTGCGTGCCATGGATGACTACAGCACCCCGGAAAAACGGCACGACATGCTGGTCGCAGAGCTTACCGGCGCGTTCTCCTCCTATGATAAAAGTACGGTGATACAGGCACTGGGGAGCATGACGGCAGAGATTTCAGGTCATACCGCCTGGGGTTCCCTTATGCAGGCGCGGGCAGTAGCGAGGGAGGCAGGTAAGTTGTCCGTCAATGCGATGATTGCAGCCTCGCGGCACGAAGCAGAAAAAGCCAATATAAAAGCCCGAGAACTTCAGGGTGATCCACAGACTTTCTTTAGCGATGTCGCCGCCTATCTTCAGAACCTCTCCAGAGATTTGGCAAAAGCGTCGATTCACGCGGGCCTGAGCACCACTTCCCCGGCCATACCGGATGAGGCGGCTGCCTCTTTGTCACGCTCAAATTCCCTTCCGCAGCGAATCAAGACGGGTTTTGATAAGCAAAAAATAAAAGCACAAACCGCAGTTGCGGGAGCGAGTGGGCTCGTGCATCGGGTTGTCCGAATCTTAAAACACGGTCATCTCACTGAAACGCCAACAAAGGACTCTGAACACGTCGTTGCTGACTCTATCATCAGAAGCATTTTATGGCAGTGGCAGCAGCCGGCAATCAAAATTCAATACGCCAGCGCTGCACTGTTGTCAAAAGTGGATGAGCTGAAAAAAATTGAAGGGATACTGGCTGCTTACTCCGCGGAGGATGGCCGGCAAAGCGAACAAGAGCGCCGCAATACCCCTGTCAGCCCGTCGGGTGAGGAGGACCTGGTTGTGCAGGTCGGGGAATGGGTGAGCGACAACCTTGAGCAGGAAAACCCCGAAAATCAACGGGCGGTAAAAGTGGCGACGCTGGAGCGGTTGCTGGGCGGTGATATCGACTATGCGCAATCTCTCTTGGCACGCCTGGGCAGTACCACCGACAGTATTCAGATGACGCTTGAAAGGCTGTGGATGTCAGTCAATGACATGCTGGAACCACGGCTGCCTGTTGAGATTGCCTGCTCTATGTTGGAAAAGATTGATCATTTGGTGGATGAACTCATGCCTGATATGGCCAGGGAGCTTACTACCGCTGCCCAGGCGCTGAATGACGCCGCGCTTGCAGCCGGAAACTCAGCGCGCAATTTCTCCGAGGCCAAGGTACAGGCAAGCAAAGCACAGTTACTGGCGATAAAGGTGAAGGAACGTCTGTCGGCAGAGTCTGCACGGCTGACCGAAAGGCCACTGGATGAACATTCACGGGGCTCCCGCCTTGCCAAACATTGGGCAAACCTCGCCAACGCACAGAATGAGGGTAATTATTCGCCGCCGGATGCACAGCAGGTACTTGCCTCCCTGAAAGAGCAGGGGCTATTAGCGGGGACCCTTTCAATCGGCGATCCGGCCGGGTATCTCTTCGCCACCCGGCTTGCCGGTGAGCTTGAAAATGCCCGTCATGATGAATTGAGATTACCGATGAGTCCGGATCAATATGCTGCCTTAGAGAAGGGGCTTGTTGAGTATATTGTGAAATGGGGGCAAAAGCGGATTTCGCGAGGGGTCACCCGTATTGTTATTGAACTGACCTTTGAGGGGGCTCTGGATACGGTATCGTTCAACGTGTCCAGCCTCCTCCGGCTCCCCTATAAGCTGCTGAAGGCCTCGATAAAAATACCGTACGATGTTAACAAGGTTAATAATTATACCATGCCCGGTCATGATAAGCCCTATAAGGCGATTTATGGCTTGCTGGGCAAAAAACTCAAGCAACTTGGCTTTAATCTACTGGCGGCGCCTGTGCCTGGCATGTTCAAACTTGCGGCCGGCGCCGGGATAACCGCAGGTGCGGCCTTGCATAATGTACATGTCGGGCGCAGCGAGAACACATTCAGCGCGGTTTATCAACATGTGGCGGAAGGGAAGCAAAGTGAAAAAATAAAAATGGGCTCAGTGGGGGGGATGGTTTTTGATTCAGTGCTCGATACCGCCACTGGGGCCGCTTTTAAAGGGGCGCAAAGAGGCTGGCAATCAGGCCGAAATGCAAATAACGTTGGGTTCGTTAGCGCACTACATGACATTCAACTTTCATTGCATCAGATAGAAAATGATAGAAGTCTTCCAAGGCACATTCGAGATAAAGCCTATTTTGCCGGAAAGCGCCTCATTCCTTATCAGAAATTCGCCTCCGGTAAATCAACCAACTCACATGGCATTCAATCTGTATTGCTTCAGATAGAAAATGATGAAGGTTTTCCAAGACACATTAGAGATAAAACCGCTTTTGCCAGAAAGCTCCTTGCAGTAGAGAATACAACTCCCCCTCAATGGCATGATAACATCCCATCCGACGTGACGTTACAGTCAAAGCATTTTGATTTTGATCGAAGCATGCGTTATCAGGACTTCTCCGATGAGCAGAAAAAACAAACTTACTTATATGCCATTCAATATGTATTGCTTCAGATAGAAAATAATGCACTTTTCCCAAAGTTCATTCGAGAAAGAGCCTATCTTGCCAGAATAGGTGCCAAGCTCCTTGTGCCTGTTGATATAGGAGGGTATAAGCTTAATAACACGATATTCCTTCCTGATAGCGATGGCGCCAAATCAGGTGTGCTTATTCGTCTGGATTCTGATATTCCTTATTACTATATTAATAAAGGAGAACACCTTTTAGATGATCTAGAATGGGGTATGCCTCATGCTTCTGATGTACGGCCGAAGATCCAGCCGGCATGCCCAACACGTGGGCGTTCTTGCCCTGGCCCTAAGAAAGATGGAGACAGCGGTATGGATGTGCTTCGCAAACTCAGAACAGGGGAATATGGTCTTGATGGCCATTTTAATGTTGATAATCCGGAACCGATTGATATAGCGAGTCTTTCTGCGAAACTTGCTGATACGATGGAGGCTGATTATAAGCTTAAAGGGCAAACCATCACCAATAACTTATTAATTTCCAGGGCGATTGGCGGTGCGCATATTCCTGACCCAGGGGTCACTGCAACCAAAGTTGGATATCATCTCGAATTCACCTGGGATAACTTGACTCCGGCAGAGTATCTGAGGTCATTTTCCAGGCCTTTCTCTACCCTCAGTGGAGAAATGCAGTTAGTAACCAGTTCCATTAAGGGAGAAACGATACAAGAAACCGAGTCGCATGTTCATCAGGCTGAATATATAGGAAGCTGGGTTGATGCTACCGTCGGGGCCATCACCTCATTCACGCCGACGGGGTGGGTGCTCAATACCGCACAATCGGCCGCTGACATTGCTGCTGATTTGTCAGAAGGTAAGGATCCCGATCCATTGGCGGTTTCTGGCCTGGTTGTAGGGTGCATTCCTGGCGGTCGAATTGCAGCTAAAGTCGGGAAGTTCACCCGCATTGGCGGTAAGGCTGTTAAATACGGGCTTATGGTTGGCAATAAAGTTGTCGACCTGGCCATCGTCGGGAGGAGCATTAAGACAGCCGTAGACACGGGTGAACCTCTTGCCATCTATCAGGCATTTTTGGCCAGCGGTATGAGTGTTAAGCAATCCTATGACATGGCAAGGAATATGTCATCGGTGCTAAAACTTAGCAAGACAATAGAAGAAAGCGCATCACTGGAAGAGCTCGAAGCGCTGCAGAATGATGCCTCGGGGCATTCCCTAGGAGACCCAAAGTCAGAACGTATATTCAAAATTGGGTCGACAGAAATGCTCGGGAGAATAAATAATGGGGAAATTGAGATATACAATGGGAACACCCTCAGCTGGGAAAAGGGGAGCCCACTTCATTTGTTAGCATTCAGGCTACAAAATGCCGGTGGGGCGACAAGCAAGGTGTCAGGTCCTCCTAAAGTTAGTCGACCTGCTTGGATGGAATTCAGGCTAAAAAATGCCGGTGATCTGATAATGAATGAGCCAGGTCCCCCTGAACCTAGTACTTCTCAGTCAGAAAATGCTCCTCAACCTATAATGGAACCCGTACTTGAAAGTCGTTCTAACAAAGCTTTGTCTCAGGAAGACACTGCGCTAGTTCAAGAGACAACGACGCATTTACAGACAGAATTGGGAGAACAATATAATGAATTCACCATGAGTCCCAAAGAAAACTGTGCCAACGCTGCAGTCGAAGTCGCTAACGCGCTGAGGCGAAGCGGTTATACAGATGTCAGGATAGTCGAGCTTGGAATCTGGCCAAATGGTGGTATAGACACCATGCCTGCCAATCATTATGTTGTTATGGCCAAAAAAGACGGGATAGATATTGTGGTCGATTTGACCGCAGGCCAATTTGAGCGATATGGATTTTTTGGTCCTATTATCAGTACGAAAGATGATTGGATTTACCAGTGGCAGCAGAAATTGAAAGATAAACCAAGACTTTTGGTTAAAATGGCACCGCTCAGTGGGGGGATCAGTACATCCCCCTTTAGCATGGATTATATCAACCCTCAACTGACAGTGCCAGATGGAACATTATTACAGCGTCCGGATTGGTACAAAAGAGGGATTCCTCCTGCGCAATCAACACTGCGTGACGATTTTCCTGCTGAGAATGCACAACCAACACTCCCTGAACTTTATAGCAGAACAATGGAATTGGATAAAAAACGGGGTAATGCTTCTTTATATATTGAGACTAAAACCAACACAAAAGTTGTCGAGGACAAGATAAACAATATTATTCAAGAGCACGTTGTAAAAAATCCTATCCCACTAGATAGTGAGGGTAAACCAAAATTTACCGTGAGCGTAATTGGATTTGGTTCACTGGCCAGAAATGAATTATTGTTAGTCTCGGATATTGACATACAGATCATTGTGGTTGCTAGCGATAATCACGTTATGGAAGCGCGCGTTTATGCAAACTCTTTGATGAATAGTGTCAGGCATGAATGGACTCAGGTGCGACATTCTGTCAATAGCAGTCCGGATGCCACGGCGCTGGAGATGGATAGCATCGGTGGCAATGAGGGTATCATTGTTGTTAATTCTCCTCAGGCAGCGGCAGAGCATATGAAGCCGAAAAAAATGGGGTCTAAGGATTATAGTGACCTTTACGCCGATTCTCGTCCTGTTTATGAATCTGAACACGGCATTTATCGCATCATGTTCGACGAATATGAAGCAAAGCTCCAGCATACGGCAGTTAATGGTTTAGTTAACGAAGCGCTAGCGGATTTGGACGCGCTTCCCACAACGTTAAGAAGTGCAAAACACACCTTTATACGGCCGATATCACTTGCTGTAGGCGGCTTGTATCGTAAATTACGCGCAAAAATTGGTAGCACACTGCCGTATGAAACTAATACGATTGAAAGGGCGAGGTTCTTAAAGAAGCACGGAGTCATCGATGACGAGACCTATGAGAATATTACAACAGTTCTGTTACGGGCGTTTAAATGGGAGCAGGAAGCCGGGCTGGAGAATTTCCTGCATGGTCAACAGGTTTCATCCTCACGCGTTACATCGTCCAAAACACGGAAGATGTATGCTAAAACCGGCCAAATACGGCAGGGACTTTCGACAGCAAACGATAAGATCAACAAAATGTCAGCTACGACGTAAGCGCCCTGTGTAGGACGTCTTCGAGTGACTAGTCCTGCTATAGGTTGACACTTTTCAGCCTTATAACGCCCGATGTACTTCATCGGGCGTTTTGTATTGTAGCGACAGATGTGGCAGTCATGTGTTGTAGATTTCCACCGCCTGCTCCCTGGCTTCTGTCTCGACCAATTACGTTTTGACTGACAAGAAATCTGCGTGACTCAGAATGACTTCTCCACGTTGGGGCGCTACGTTCACGATAGATAGAATCCCCCACTGGCGTTGTCCGGGTTTCCTTAACGAAATCTTTTGAATTTGTTAACAATGTCTACCCGAAGTTGAAATGTCAGTAAGTGAACGTGATCATCCTTGCCATGCATCTCAACCCGTTCCTGTACTTGCTCTATCACTCGGCAACAGTTAACGCATTAAGGTTGGTTTACTTCGCGACTCACAAGTACTCGCCCGATGGTCTGTTGGGTTAGATAACCGGCAGGTCTACTCACCCGGCTATCCTAATAAAAAGTAAGCGTAAACCCAGCGCCGTATGTAGCCATCAAGCCAGTGCTGGTAACTTAGACGTCCACCTGTACAGACGGACATCTAAGTATGGAATCCCAATCCTGGCGAAAAGAACCCCGTAAAAATTATTCGAACGTAAGCGTCAAGCCACTGCCGCCTGTGATTCTGGTTCCGAGATCGTTAGCTTAGTGCTCCGTCTAATTTAGAAGGAGCTCTAATGATGGAAAACATGACCGACTGGCTTACCGAAGCCCGCAACATCTACTCCAACGAGTTCAAACTGCATGTTGTCGGGCTGGCCTCCAAACCGGGTGCCAACGTGGCTCAAATCGCTCGCGAGACCGGAGTTGCTCATAATCTGGTCTTTAAATGGCTACGCCTTTGGCAGAACGAAGGCCGCATATCACGCCGTCTCCCCGCAACGGTCGCACCCACTTCATCACCGGTGCTACTGCCTGTTGAGGTGATATCTGACCCTACACAATCAGATGCTCAAAGCACCGCAACCTGTCTGCCTCCTTCGCTGAATGCCACCTCCTGCCACGTGGAGTTCAGTATGGGTAAAATGATGCTGGATAACCCGTCACCCGAACTGCTGGCGGTGCTGATCCGCGAGTTGACCGGGAGAGTGCGATGATATCTCTCCCATCAGGCAGCGATGGACTGTATAGCCAGTCATATAGATCTGCACCTTGCGAAATGGGTCGCTCGCAAATATAAGCAGGTACACGGTAGCCTGGCTCAGGCATATGAATGGTTGAGAAGGATACAGAGCGCCAAGCCCTGCCTGTTTGCACACTGGGAAATTTGTACGCGGCGTGAACGGTCAACGACAAGAGCCGGATGACGGGATACTGTCACGTTCGGTTCCGTGGGAGCGCAGGGGGAAGTTCCCTTGCGCGACCCGATATCCCGCGCTCACGATGAGCAGAAGATGAAAAAAGGCGCTGTTGATGGGGCCTCCTGGTGTGAACGGCAAAGCCGCCGTGCCCCTTAGGTGGATTTCCAACTGACGCTTGCATCGCTCCTCCCCGATACCAGCGTCATCAATATTCCCAGCGCCAGCGGAATAATCAACAACAGGGAACGGGGCGAAATCG
>Ga0207654_10001174_pt1 | contig 14031 bp, 13 predicted proteins | sample KBSC64metaG_FD_184355 | JGI IMG/M metagenome (GOLD analysis project Ga0207654, IMG submission 184355) | Corn rhizosphere microbial communities from Kellogg Biological Station, Michigan, USA - KBS C6-4 metaG (SPAdes) (version 2) | ecosystem: Host-associated > Plants > Roots > Rhizosphere > Soil...
CCGGATACCCCTTTGGCTAGCCAGGCCGTCGGCTCCGCTAACAGCGGCGCTCTTCCTGCAGGGAAGACCAATGCGCAGGGCGCCTCGACTTCCGTGTGGTGCGCGACTTCGCCGGCGCTGGCAGGCAAGGGCGGTCTTTACTGCGAAAATACCGAAGTGGCCGAGATTTCGCCGCCTGACCGCGCGACGCCCGGTGGCGTGCGCGAACACGCCATCAATCGGGAATTGGCCGACCGCCTCTGGGTGCTCAGCGAGAAGCTGACAGGCGTGAAGTCGCCGGTCTGAGCGCCATAAGCCTTTTCCAGCCGGTGCGAAGCGGAGTTACAGCGCGTCACCTACCGGAGAATGTTGAACACCAGGCAACAGCGGGCGTTTCAGGGAGGAGCGAACAAAATGAATAAGCTTGTCAGCGTCATTTTTTCGGTATCAACGGCCATCTCGCTATTGCCAATCCAGTTGGTCCATGCGGCTGACCCGCCGGGCGTTACGGCGACGGAAATCAAGCTCGGCCAGACCATGGCCTATAGCGGTCCGGCTTCATCCTTCGGCCTGGCTGGCAAGGCCAACGTGGCCTACTTCCAAATGATCAACGACCAAGGCGGCATCAACGGGCGGAAGATCACCCTGATTTCCCGGGACGACGGCTATAGTCCGCCGAAGGCGATCGAGCAGACCCGCAGGCTTGTCGAGGAGGACAATGTACTCGCGCTCTTTGAACAGCTGGGCACGCCGGTCATTATCGCCACCGGAAAATATCTGAATAGCGAAAAGGTGCCTCAGATTTTGTCGGCGACCTCAAATTCCATTCCGGCCAACATAAAAGAATACCCCTACACGACCCTTTGGTCGCTGCCCTTTCGGACGGAGTCGTTTATCCTCGCTTCTTACCTTCGAAAGAACAAGCCAAATGCGAAAATAGGCCTTCTCTATCAGAATGACGAATTCGGAAAGGGCTACCAGAGGTTCTTCAAGCAGGGCCTTGGTGACAAGGTATCCCAAATCGTTGCCGAAGTGGCTTATGATATTACATCACCAACTATCGATTCGCAGGTCGCGCAGCTGAAAGATGCCGGCGCGGATACCGTGGTTCTTGCCACGACGCCAAAGTTCGGCGCTCAGGCGCTCCGTAAGATCCATGAGCTCGGCTGGAATCCGCTGAAATTGCTGATCAACGCGAGCACGTCGATCCCTAACGGGATCAGGCCGGCGGGCCGTGAGGCAACCCAGGGGGCGCTCTCGGTGCAGTTCATGGTACCTACGGATGACAAGGCCGACTGGGACCTTCCGGCCATGAAGGATTACCTCGCCTTCATGAAAAAATACCTGCCCAACGAGAATCCCCAGGACGTTTCTTTTCTCTCGGGATACATCACGGCTTCGTTGATGGTCGACATCCTGAGGAAGTGCGGCAACGACCTGAGCCGTGAAAATTTGATGAAGAATGCCCAGGACTTCCCGGAAGTGCAGCATCCGCTTCTGCTGCCCGGTGTGAAGTACAACGCAACGCCTACCGACCATACGCCATTCCACATGGGCATGATTGCGAAACTGGAGGGTGAGCGATGGGCTCCCACGGGAGAGGTGATCCGAGTGGAGCCGCCTGCCGAATAGAACGGCTTTGATAGATTCGAATCGTCTATCGGGAGGCTTCGAGCTGGTCTCCCGGACCTCATTCTGTAGCGGCAGTTCTACTGTATCTCAGCCGCGCCCCGACGGCGTTCTCGTCGCACGGCAGCTCGGAGGTGGAGTCGAGTGCATCCCTGGAATTCAGCAGGATCCTGCGTTCGCTCCGGTTGCGATGTTCGGCCTTGGCGGCGTATTTGTCAGCCAGACGACCGGTTCGTATCAATGCCGATGTCGAACTGAAAGAACCACCTCAGCTACGGCCGCATCAATCAACCAGATCGCTGCAAGCCAGCAGCGAAAACAGGGAGGAAGATTAGTATGAGCAATACCATATTGGTGAAGCAGGAGGGTCGAGCCGTTATCCTCACTTTGAATCGTCCGGATAAGCTCAACGCGCTTTCCAGCGAATTGCTGCGGACGTTTCATCGCAAGCTATTGGAGCTGGACCGGGATGATGGGGTTGGCGCGATCATCGTGACCGGAGCCGGCGACCGGGCCTTCACAGCGGGGATGGATCTGAGCGAGGCCTCACAGCGAAAGGGCAAGCCCTGGGCGCCCGATGAAGATCCCGTGGCGGCAATGGAGAAGTGCCGCAAACCCATCATCTTCGCGATCAACGGGCTCTGTATTACCGGCGGCATGGAACTGATGTTGGTAGCCGACATAATCATCGCATCGCGCAAGGCGAAGTTCGCCGACACCCATGTGCGCGTCGGCCTGATGCCGGGTTGGGGCATTTCACAGCGCCTGTCGCGCCAGATTGGCCCACAGCGGGCCAAGGAAATCAGTCTTTCCGGAAATTTTTTCGACGCCCAGAGGATGTATGATTTGGGCGTAATCAATCGCGTGGTCGAGCCGGAGGAATTGATGCCGGCAGCGTTGGCGCTGGCCCGGGATTTCGCCGATGCGGACCAGCAGGTCGTCATGGCCTACAAGAAGGTCATCAATGACGGCTTCAAAATGAATCTAGCGGATGGCCTTGAGCTGGAGCGCGAACGGGCCCACGCCTACGCGAGCACGTTGCCGGCCGAGCATTATGCAAAAGCCAAGGCGAACGCTAGCTCGCGCGCCCGGCAACAAAAAGCTTAACTAAATTCGGCCCCGCCGCGGCCTGCGCTTGCTAACTGCACCGCGGTCGGAACCGAGTTGATCGGTTGAATTACTCCAACTGCAGTCAGACGCCCGGTCTTATCGACGGCAATGCCGGACTAAACGAGCGACACGCCTAAACAACCTGCTGCTGCGGTGGCTTGTCGGCGACCTCGGGCGTCTCCTAAGTCGGGAAAGATGATCGTCGAGCGAGCTTCTGCAGAGGATTCGATGGTTGCCGGCGCGCCAGAGCTGGCCAGGACAGGTCACAGCGGATCCGGTGGATAGCGGAATGGGATCATCAGCCTCATCGGGTACCGACAGCTGCAGGTCACTGATGAAGCCGTCGCTCTCGGCGTCGAAAAGCCGGTTATCTCGATGTCGAATTCGAGGTTTTGCGTGCTGAATTTTGCGAGACTTCGTGTGTTTTTGATCAGCCTCCAAATGCCGACCGGCTCCGCCCCCTTATTTGCCTGGGACGTATTCCGTCGGCGTCCGCGCGACGCGACCGCTTACGCGCGAGAACAGTCATTAGCTGGGTCACCCTAAGCTGGGTCACCCTAGCCTTCACGGGCTCTTCTTTTGCTGGGTCCCCCTGCGGTTCGAGTGGCCAGCCCGTCGAAAAGAACGCGGACTGACATATCTGCGATCTCCTGAGGCGAAAGAGGCCCGGATGCATCGTACCAGTGGGCGATACTATTTAGCGCCCCCATAATGGTGAATGCGGCCAGTCGAACGTCCGGGACGTCGATTGATCCATCCTCTACGCACTGCTGGATAAGGTCCCGGATAATCTTGTCGGTCTTGCGCTGATGGGTACGCAACGTTTTCCTACTGGCGGGGGGGAGCTCGGTCTCTCCTATACGCTCGACGCACATGCCAAAATCCATCGTAATGATTTCAGTATAACGACGAAGCGCTGCTTCCAGCCGGTCCCGAGAGCTGTGCTCCTTCCCCGCAAGCTGCGCAATAGCGCCATCGATCATCTCGACGCTCTTGCGAATGCACTCCGCAAGGATTTCCTCCTTACTACGGAAGTACCTGTAAAGGGTCGGCTTGCTGATCGAAAGGCGCTCGGCGATGTCGTCAAGAGACGTTGCGCGAACACCATTTTCGCAGAACGCCCGGGCCGCAGCTGCCAATATCGCATCCCGCTTCACGCGCCGTAGACGCCCCTTTTCTTTTTCATCATTCCACGGCGTGATCAAATTCATTTGTCTGATGTCTCCTTCGGCGCTTGACGTCGCTGTCCGGTTAGTAATAGGTTCAGGCGTTACTCGCAAGTAATGCTAACATATATCGAGAATAAACTCGATTGGAAGCGTCCGATAAGGGGAGGATTAGCTTGTCGCAAGCAGGCTCAAGAGCAGTCACTGCATTCAAGAAGATCGCGCTGATCGGAGCCGGCAGAATGGGGCGGCCGATGGCAGTAAATCTGCACAAGGCTGGACTCAAGATCGAAGTCGTCGATCCCAGCGAGGAGGCCCTTGCGGCCTTGCAGGCGTTGGGCATCGCCTGCACGGATCGCTTCGAAAGCGCCACGGATGGCGCCGACCTTGTGATACTGATGCTGGCTGACCCCAAGATAATCGCGGACGCGGTCGAGCGCTTGACGCAACAAAAGTCGCGTCCCCGTATCATCGTGGACTGTTCTTCGACGGATGTCGTCCTCACGCGCGATCTGGCCGCGAAAGCAGCAGCGAGCGGGATCGCGTTTCTTGATGCTCCCGTTTCAGGTTCGACGGAGGGCGCCGCGGCGGCCACCTTGAGCTTCATGGTCGGCGGCGACGCAGAAGCGCTGAGCCTTGTAAGGCCCGTCTTCGACGCTCTTGGCAAGAAGGTCGTGCATTTTGGGCCAGTCGGTTCAGGGCAGTTGGCAAAAACTTGCAACAATATGATCGTGGCGATCGAGTACATCGGAATTTGCGAGGCTTTTGCAATAGTTGAGGCGAATGGCCTTGATCCGAAGCTCTTCCGCGAGCTTTGCTTGAACGCGACGGCGAGAAGCTGGGCGATGGAATATCGGTGCCCCGTGCCAGGGGTGACGCCGGACAGCCCGTCCAGTCACGGATATGAAGGGGGCGGGTCGGGCTACGTTGTCGCCAAAGACTTGGGGATCGCGTTGTCGGCCGCGAAGAGCGTCGGAATGGCGCCCGAACTGGCGCAGATTGCCCGTCGTGCTTATCAATCCGCCGTCGAGAAGGGCCTCGGGAACCTCGACTTCTCTGCCATTTATACCCTGATGCGGCCCGACGTTCGGCCCTCGGCAGCTGAAGTGAAGGCTACCGGGAGCGCACAGTGAAAAGACTGGCGGGGAAGGTCACTCTGGTGACGGGGGGCGGTTCCGGTATCGGAAAGACCGCCGCGACGCTGTTCGCAGGTGAGGGGCCAAAGTCGTCATCGCTGAGAGAAGCCTGCAAAAGGGAGAGGCGGTGGCCACCCAAATCCGTGACGCCAATCCAGACGGAGCGGACGGAAGCGTTGTTTCGCACCGTGCCGTCGCTTCGGCCAATGATCGACAAGCACCTTCTCGGTCTGGGAGAGACGAGGGATGTCGCTTACGCAGCTTTATACCTCGCCTCAGACGAGTCGCGCATCACAACGGGCCAGGTTATGGCGGTCAATAGCGGATTGACGGTCTCGTAACCTGGGATCTTGACGGGCTAAACAAAGAAGAGGTTTGGGATGACGGCAGCTATCAATGTAGAAGAACTGGGTCATCGGGCCGCGAGATATTATGAGGATCCCGCGAACGTCGATCCCACGCTGCTATATCCGATCCTGCGCGATGAAGCGCCGCTCTTGCGGACGCCCCTTGGCTTCTTCATCGTCACGCGCCATGCCGATGTGATGGAGCTCTATAGCGGATCCAGAACGGTTCGAACGCCACCCGCCGCGTCTGAACCGGATTCTCCAATGGATCGTCTTACGCGCAATTTCCTCACGCTTGTGGGTCCCGAAACGCATCGCCGAATGAGGATGGCCGTGCAGCGTGCGTTTACGATGAAAGCCGCGAAGGACGTGGGTCCGGATTTGCAGCGCGCGGCAGATGACGTCGTCGCCGCTGCGCGAGAGCGAGGCGGCATGGACATCGTGACCGATCTGGCTGAACTGATTTCGGGACATGCCTTGGGCGGGCTGATGGGGATTCCAGTCGCTGACCGTCGCCTCCTCGGAAGATTGGCATCCGACATCCTGAGCGGCTATCACGCGGGAGTAAGCCAGGAAATCAGGGAGAGGGCGGAGCGGGCTGCAGCGACAATGATGCAGTATGTCGAGGATCTCATCAGGGACAAACGCGTCAACCCGGGTGCCGACCTCGTTTCGCGGCTCATCGACGGGCAAAAGGAAGAGGGCGGCCTAAGTGATACGGAATTGCACGGAGCATGCGGCCACATCCTGAACGCAGGCTCCGATACCACGGTGGCCATGATCGGTAACGCGTTCCACACTCTCCTGACCCATCGCGACCAGTACGATCGTCTCTGTGCCAATCCCGAGCTGGCGGGAAGCGCGATAGAAGAATGTCTTCGGTATGACCCTCCGGTGCGGTCCACGCCAAATCGCATTGTCCAGGAGGATATTTCCCTGAGTGGTGGCACTCTTCGCAAAGGACAGGAGGTCACTGCGTGGCTTGGAGCTGCCAATTTCGACCCCCGTCGGTTTGACAATCCAGAGCGGTTCGACATTTCACGGACGCCCAACCCCCACATCAGTTTTTCGACGGGGGCAAATTTCTGTCTGGGTTCGAATTTCGCAAGGTTCGAGGGCAAGGTCGCGTTGGAGACAGTTGCAAAAGCGTTCCCCAAACTCGAACTGGCGCCTGAGCGAGGCCAGCTTCGGCGCGATAATGCCCTTGTCCACGGCTTCGCATCCTTGCCGGTGGCATGTTGATGATCGTCAAGGCCGACAGATGTGCGAGAGGCCGGACCGGCTCTGATCTCCTTTGGCCTCGTCATAGCCGGCAGCGCGGGAGCGGACCCGGACAAACGCGCCGATCCGAAAAGCCGCGGCAACGTGCATCGATCGACAACGATTTAATCGCTTAGAAGGAACCCGTTCCATGGCAACATCCATCGGCAAATGGTCGCTGATCAGTCTCACGCTCGATCAGGACATCGCCCGGCTCACGCTCTGCAGTCCGCCAGTCAACGCGATGTCGCAGCAGCTCACTTCCGAGATCAGCGCTGCATTGGACGAGTTGGAGAAGTCCGATAACTGGTCCGTGTTGCAATTCGCCAGCAATCAGAAGGTCTTTTCCGCGGGTGGCGACCTTGCCCTGATGTCGGGCTGGTTCAAGGAAAGCGCGCCTGGAGACCACATCAGCAAATATGCCGCCGGCGTGCAGAAACTGATGAACCGGATCGCCGCCATCCCCAATGTCACCATGGCCGAAGTCGGTGGCCCCGCGCTCGGCGGCGGCTGCGAACTGGTCCTGGCGACCGATGTTTGCATTGCCTCGCGCAATGCCAAGCTAGGTTTGCCGGAAGCCGGGATCGGCCTTCTGCCGGGTGCCGGTGGCACGCAGCGACTGACGGCACGCTGCGGAGCCGCCATGGCCAAACGGCTCATCCTCGGCGCTGAACCTGTCACCGCGGAAATGGCGCAGCAGATTGGCATTGCGCAGTGGGTGGTCGATCCGGAAGAACTCGTCAGTCAGTCCAACGCCATCGCCCGTCGTTTTGCCTCGATGCCGAAATTGGCGCGGCGGCTGAACAAGGATTGTATTGCAGCTGCGGTCGATCCGGCCCGCGATGGGTTCGCGGTCGAGATCGCGAATACCAGGGCGTTGGGCAATGCGCCGGATTCCCGTGAACGGATCACCGCCTTTTTGGCAGGCGCGCGAAACAAGTGAACCCCCAAGATTCGAGGGAGGCAGACGTGAGCGAAAAGATACTGTTCGAAGTGGCCGAGAACGGCGTTGCGACGCTGACGCTAAACCGGCCGGACCGTTTCAACGCATTTGACCAGGAAATGGTCAATCGCTGGGCCGATCTGTTGGAGGGCGCCCGCAAGGATGACCGGATCAAGGTGGTTGTTGTCACCGGTGCCGGCAAGGCGTTCTGCGCCGGCGGCGATATGGACGAGCTGGAAAGCTTCCTCACAATGGATGCAGCCGGGAAGAAGTCATTTCTCTGGGACAACGTCCATCGTATTCCGCTCGCCCTGCAGCGCCTTGACCGGCCCGTGATCGCTGCGCTGAACGGCACGGCGCGCGGCGCCGGGCTTGATATGGCGCTGATGTGCGACCTCCGTGTCGCGGAGCGCTCGACGATCTTTGCAGAGAGCTATATCTCGATGGGCGTGATGGCGGGGGACGGCGGCTGTTATTTCCTGCCTCGGCTCGTGGGCGTCGCCAAGGCGCTCGAACTGCTCTGGACCGGCGAGACGATCACCGCCGCCGAAGCCGAGCGTATCGGCATGGTCTCGCGCATTGTCGATGACGGCCAGGCGCTGGCGGCGGCGCACGCGCTTGCCGACAAAATTGCCAAGCAGCCGCCTGCGGCCATCCAGTTCATCAAGCGTGCCACCTATCAGAGCATGACCATGTCGCTGGATGCCCATCTCGACCTGATCTCGTCGCACATGGCCGTGCTCGAGGACATGCCAGCGTTTCGAGAACGCGTCACGGCCTTCAAGCAGCGCAGGAAGTAGCGCTTTCGGCAGCGCCGGTCCTTGACGATCGGCGCCGTCGTTTCTTGCTCTGTTTAGCTCTCGTATTCGACGTAGCCGTTGTTGAGCACGACGGTCTTGCGCTCGAGCGCGGTTGCCCTTAGCGCGGCCTTGCCCGCGCCGAGCTTCCAGATCTCGGTACGAATGGTGTCGCCGGGATAGACCGGTTGCGAGAAGCGGACATCGAGCTGCTTCAGCCGCTCCGGTACGTAATTGCAAAGCATCTTGAGCGCGGCGAAGCCGGCAGTGCCATAGGTCGCTCCGCCGTGGAGGATGGGGCGCTGAAAGCCCGCTTCCCGCGCGACGTCGAAATCAATATGCAGCGGGTTTGGATCGCCACACCAGCGATATATCAAGGCCGCCTGGCTTGGGATGGGTATATCGCAATACATATCGGCCGCGGCGTCCGGAATCGGCTGAGGCTGCCGGACCGGACCCGAGGGGCCGCCGAAACCGCCATCGGCGCGGGCAAAATGCGTCTGCTTGACCACGCAGATCAGGTCGCCATTTCGCCGCTCGCGGACCTCGCGGGTGTTGTAGATCAGCGCACCCTTTCCCGGGCCGCGATCGATGGCTTCGGTGATCCGTACCCGACCTTCGATTTCCTCGCCGATCCGCGGCGGACGATGGAAGGTGACGACATATTCGCCATTGAGGCAATGCTTCCAGGCAATGCCGGTCTCCGGGCGGGCGATCCAGACGCCGGGATAGGCGATCACGGTCGAAAATGTCGGCAAGAATTTGAGCTTTTCCTCATAATAGAAAGGCAGTTCACGTTCCTGCTCTTCGATTTCGCCGCCGACGCCAACTCCCAACGCATAGAGGATCGCATCCTTGGCGAGGACTGTCTGAACGAAGGGCTCAAGCTTCAGAGCGAGCAGGTTGTTATAGTTGATTGTCATTGAATTTCCCCGACCGCTTTGATGCATGAACGCATTCTTGCGGCGCTTTGGCCACCGATTCAATCGATGGCGGTTTCGCCGTGTACAGACAGCAGCCAGCCGATAGCTGTCAGTTCATGGTTCTTTTTTACCGGTTGCCTGCGACGTTGATGATGGCGGCGGATCGTTTGCCTCCAGGAAGACATCGGGGACGATGCTACGATGGAAGCCGGAGAATATCTCGCTACGGGCCGCAGGGGGAAGCGGGCCGGTCCACACCGGGCGGGCATTGGGCGAACCGCCGTCGATCCGGATAAACGATCCCGTAATAAAGGCGGCCGCTGGCGAGAGCAAAAAGACGATCGCGGCGGAAACTTCTGACTCCGTGCCAAATCGCTGCGCGGGGATGTAAGCCGCCATTTCGCGCACCAGTCTGGCTCGATATTCGGCCTCGTACGTGTTCATCCCGCTCGATGCGATGGCGCCTGGCGCCACGGCATTGACGCGGACGCCTGCATGCGCCCATTCACTGGCCGTACTCTCCGTCAGCGAGAGCATTCCCGCCCGAGCCGCGCCAGAGTGCGCGTAATTCGGCCAGCCGTTCCAGATTTCCGCAATCATGTTGACGATGGCGCCTCCGTTCTGTCGCATCCATCGCGTGTAAGTCTCGCGCATGAAGATGAAGCCGCCGGTCAGATTATTCCGGACCACAGCTTCGAAACCTTTTGTCGAGATGTCGGCGGTGGGCGCAATGAACTGACCTCCGGCATTATTGACCAATCCGTCAATGCGTCCGTTGGTTTGCAGCACGCGGTCAATGGTCGCAATGACCTGCTCCTCAATGCGGATGTCACAAACATGCGGCGTCGCGCTGCCGCCGTCCTCGATTATCTCCGAGCACACCTTTTCCAGCTTTTCGATTTTTCGACCAACGATGGCAACATTGGCTCCCAGTGATGCGAGTTCATGAGCTGTGCATCGCCCGATGCCGCTTCCGCCGCCTGTAATAATGACGGTTTTTCCTTCGAACAGGCCGGGTCGAAATATGGATTGAAACTGCACGGTGATGATCCTCCTGTTGCCTGCAAAGGCTATCTTCCGCCCTGATCGGCGCGTCACGGCGAAATTAGTCTTGGCGGCGATCCAACTCAACCGGCCAAGAGAGTGTCGGTGGTCAGGGAGACTTTCAAAATGAGACGCCGATAAAGAAGCGGACCGTGATTGCCGGGATGTTTTTCAGGACGCGCAAGCCCTTCACGTCGGTTTGTTGTGGTCTCTGCCGAGCCAAAAGGCCACCTTGCCCTGGTGGCGGTTTCAGCGGTCCTGCAGCGGCTTCAGCCCGGCCTGCGTCATAACACCGGCAGCGTCTGGGGAGGACAGGAAGCGCAGCAGTGACATCGCAGCGTCTTTCTGTTCTGAATTTTTCGGCACGGCGCCGACATACAGGGTGGGTGGTTGAATTTCGGCCGGCACAGTCCCGACGAATTCGACGCCAGGCACGTGAAGAAGCTCCGCGACCTGCTGGAAACCGATGTCTGCCTCGCCCCGGGCAACGACGGCCGCTACGGGTTCGCCGGATGGCGGACCTCGCACCTTCCGGATCCTGTTTGCGATCTCGTCCGCAAGGCCGAGTTTCGCGAAACCTGCGGTCGATAGATAGGTGCCGCTGGAACTATCGGAAACCGCGATCGACTTCGCCTCCCGCAACGTCTTTCGCAACGCATCGACCGTGCTGATATCTGGTTTGGGCTGACCTGCGCGGACCACCATGCCGATAAACGATTCCGCGAGCGGCTTCTGGCTGCCGGCTTGAATCAAATCGCGACGCTCCAGAAGGTCCGCTCCCGCTCCTTCCATGATCACGACATCGGCAATTTCCCCCCGTCCAAGCCGCGTCGGGATGGCTTCCGGTGAATCGCCAATCGATGGTCCGCGCGTGGTTACGAGCTTATGGCCTGTTGATTTTTCGAACTTCGGGCCAAGGTCTGCATAGACGTTGAAGAAGCCGGCGGAAATCATCACCCTGATTTCGGAAGCCGACACCGTGCCGCCAAACAAAACCGCGACAAGCAAAGCGAGCAAAAACGGAGAGGAACGTCGTGTCATGGCCCGGCTCCCGGCAAGGATGGCTTTTTGCATTATTTGGCGGCAACACGCAGCCGTCCAGTGCGCTTTGGTAGCTACAAGGTAGTGCTTTCTGGCAAGTCAGATTTTGAGCGCGCAGGTGCGACAACTTCGGTCCGCAAGCAGGGCCCCTTCACTGCAATGCAGCACTCCCTCGGCCACCGAAAACGCATATGTGATGGTGCATCGCGCGACATCTGCGTATCTTGCCTACCATCTTGTTCCCGCTATGGTTGCCGGCCGGTCGTCCAATCAAAACGGGACACCGTCTTCCGGTAAAAAAAGGCGCAGAAGCGCACCCCACAACACGGATATCCGAGGAAACGCGAGGGACTTTGTGATCGTCCAATTGATAAACGGACTCGCTTACGGCGGTCTCCTCTATCTGGTTGCCGTTGGCCTGGTTCTGATTTTCGGATTGCGGCAGGTCGTCAATTTTGCCCATGGCAGTTTGTTCATGCTGGGCGCGTATGTCGGGTACGTCATCTCGTTCTACGTCGGATTTTGGGCGGGCCTCGCCGTTGCGATCGCCGTTCTCGGAATATTGGGGACTCTCCTGGATATCGCAGTTTTCGGGCCGCTCCGACATCGCGGCCCGATGACGACTGTCCTTGTAACTTTTGGACTCGCGCTGATCCTTGAGGACTTTGCTCAAGCCATCTGGGGCAAGGGGCTAAGACTTCAGCAACCGCCACCGTCCCTGAGCGGAACCGTGGAAATCTTCGGCGACAGCTTTCCGATTTATCGGCTTGCCGTCATCGCAATCGCGGCAATCGTATGCCTCGGCCTTGCGATCTGGATGCGAAAGACAAGGGTCGGACTTTTTGTTCGCGCTTCAAGCGTCGATCCTGAGGGCACCGCAATGCAAGGTGTCAACACCGATCGGTTGAGCATTTTGGTGGTTGGCTTGGGAACGTCGCTATCAGGTTTGGCCGGGGTGATTGCCGCGCCGCTCCTTTCGCTTTCTCCCTCGATGGGCAGCTACGTCCTGATCGACTCCTTCATTGTCGTGGTTCTCGGCGGAATTGGCAGTTTTTCCGGCGCGTTTCTGGCCGCGATCCTGATCGGTCAGATTCACAACCTCGGCGTCATTTTTGTGCCGAGCCTGGCGGCCGTTATTCCGCTCGCCCTGATGTCGATTGTCCTGATGTGGCGGCCATCCGGTCTTGCCGGGACTGAGGCTTGAAGGGGATGGGGAAGTGACCGATTTGAGCATGGGCGATCTCGGCACCGGCAAAAAAGAACGCCAGGCGTTGGCGCGGCGGCGCGAAACTCTCAGCCAAGGTGCAATCCTCATAATCGCGATCGTGGCGGTGATTCCGGTCGCCTACTTCGTGCGCTCTAACCTCGTTCTGTCGTTGATGACGCAGGCGGTCATCGCTGGCGTCTTGGCGACCAGCGTGGGGTTTCTTATCCGGCAGTCCGGCACCGTGACTTTCGGGAACGCAGCTTTCTATGGGACCGCAGCCTATTGTGTTGCGCTACCTTTAAAGGCCGGGCTTTCCTTGCCGCTCGGGATCGTTCTCGCACTCGTCATACCCCCAGCCCTGGCTTACTTGTTGGGCCTTGTGATCGTGCGTATTCCCGGCATCGCGTTCTCAATGTTGACGCTGGCGATCGGGCAGGCGCTCAGCGAACTGGCGCTGAAGGCGAGATGGCTGACCGGCGGTGAGGACGGATTTTCTTTCGCCCTTCCCAAGACAGTGATGGGACTCGACGCATCGCTCCTTCAAAGGCCCTCCAGCATGTTGATCTTCAGCTGGTCTGTCCTCGTTCTCGTCCTTTTTGGACTGTCGTGGTTTTCGCGATCGCGCTATGGCCGGGTGGTTGCTGCCATTCGCGAAAACGAGGAGCGCGCCCGTTTTATCGGATATCAGACGGTTTCGCGCCGCGCTGCGACGTTTGCCCTGTCAGCCCTCGTGGCATCGATCGGCGGGGTGCTGGCAACTCTTTACAACTCGTTTGTTTCCCCGGAGACCATGCACTGGAGCCTGTCGGGAATGGCCCTGATCATGGCGATCATCGGGGGCACCCAGATGTTATGGGGGCCTCTTGCTGGTGCCGCCTTCGTCTTCTTTGCCAAAGATTGGGCCGGAGACATTGGCGAACATTGGCAGGCCGTGATCGGCGTCATTCTGATTGTGGTCACTGTGGGACTGCCAGGCGGAATCAGCGGCGCGATGATGCAAATCGCATCGCGCGGTTCAAGGCTCTTTAAAGGACGGGGCGCGCCGTGATTGAGGGACACAATCTCACCCGTCGTTACGGAGCCGTTGCGGCGCTGCGTGATGCCAGCATTTCGGTCCCCGAAGGAGAGATTCGCGGGCTCATTGGGCCGAACGGCGCCGGGAAATCCACCCTCATCGACGTTCTTTCCGGTCGCGCGGAGAATGCGAGTGGCACGGTTTCGATCCAGGGTCGAGATGTCACCAGGCTATCGGCGCAGGAGCGGCGGGTCGCCGGCCTCGGGCGATCTTTTCAGCGGACCAACATTTTTGCGAACCTGACAATTGCTGATCAGTTGGAGATCGCGGGCTTTACGGTATCGGAGCCCAATGTCGAGGAGGTGATGGCCGAACTTGGGCTGCTGGAGGTGGCAGACGAGGTCGCCGGCCAGACCTCCTATGGAATTCAAAGG
>Ga0207654_10001193_pt1 | contig 13945 bp, 16 predicted proteins | sample KBSC64metaG_FD_184355 | JGI IMG/M metagenome (GOLD analysis project Ga0207654, IMG submission 184355) | Corn rhizosphere microbial communities from Kellogg Biological Station, Michigan, USA - KBS C6-4 metaG (SPAdes) (version 2) | ecosystem: Host-associated > Plants > Roots > Rhizosphere > Soil...
ATTTCGATGTGAAAATATGTCCGCTCTTCTCGTAAATTCTAAGAGACGTGAAGAGTATGACGTTCTCATGGAACGGCATAATGAAGCGTACAACATGTTCATCGTCCGTCTGAAAAATCTTTCAGGTGTCAGTTCGCGTACCACCTCGGAAGAGTTACTAGATATAGCGTGCTCTGTGCTCGTCCCCGATGCAGAGCATACCTCAGAAGCATTGATACGAATCATCCGATCTGTCCGCGACCAGATAGTGCAACAGCCAGACTTCATTCTTAAGCTTCCTTATTCAGTAGCTGGAAGTCCGGACGCTCAAAAATTCGCAGATGCTAATCAAAGCGATATAGCTGAGTTAATGAAAGCATATGAGGAGGTGAAGGCATCGGCATCGTTCGTGAGGGGTGGATTTGATACCGGGAATGCACAAAGTCTTGCGAAGGAGATCGAGAAAAGTAAGTTCTTTGATGTCAACCATGACGTTGAATTGTTCAATAACGCAACTCAAAAATTAGAAAAAGTAACTGATATCGACGATCTCAAGGCAAAACTTGCGACAGACATCGACGTAGTTCTCGGCAGGTATCCTAACCTTAGAAAAAAGTTCGATAAAATGATCAGCGATCTGTCCACGGCTTCCCGGGCAGGTCTCAAACAACTCCTTGAGGGTAAAGAAACAAAAGATATCATACTGCTCATGAACAATTCACGGATGTATAAGCGCCGACTCTGGTGGGGCTACATAAACGGATGTATAGACGAATTTGACCAACTCGAAGCTGTTGGTAAAGATATTGAAAAAGAGCTAGCAGATATTATCGAACAGGCAAAAAGCGAGGCAACTGAGTGGGATCGTGTCGTCAAGCAATTCAATGATCGCTTCCGAAATCTACCCTATCATATCGAGATTGAGAACAAGTCGAATGTCATTTTGAAAGACGGTACGCCAGAGTTGACGCTTGTTTACAAGCATCCTCTCCATAGTCCTAAATATTTTCGTGAGAAGGAACGAGACGCTCTTATAGGTAATCGTCTTAGCACTGGTGAACGAAAAGCTTTTTACTTATTGAATGTTATGTTCGAGATAGAAACGGCTCAACAATCAGGCGACGAACACCTAGTCGTCCTCGACGACATCGTTGATTCGTTTGACTATAAAAACAAGTACGCATTTCTCGAATATCTATACGACGTTTCGACTAAATATGACCACATCAAACTCATCATCCTAACGCACAACTTCGATTTTTTTCGCCTTCTACAGTTACGACTCTTCGGTGAAGGCTATCGAGACCATACTTGGTTTGCTCAAAAACAGGGCAACACAGTGGCTCTAACGACTGGCGGACAGTTCAATATTATTAAAGACACCCGTGAGAAAGCTCCACGTAATCCAATTATGTGGTTAGCTCTTATACCGTTCGCGCGCAATTTGATCGAGTATAAAAGCCTGGACATCACGACGGACGCAGATTATCAGACACTCACTGAGTGTCTGCATAGTATTGATGTGCCTCATGCTGTAGCCGATGTACAACATATCTTTGGCCGAGAATTAAGCGTAAGTAGTTCACCTATGCTATTAACTGACGACGTCGAGACTGAATTACTTAAAGCGGCCGAAACGGTGAACGGCAGTACGGATATCGAAATAGTCATTCAACGAAATCTTGTGCTCGCAATGGCGTCTCGCCGACTTGCCGAAAAGTACATGAAGTCAAAAATGACGCAGGCTGACATTGACGCTGCCAAAAACGAAGGTAAGGATTTTACGAGACGGCTTTTCGGGCGTTTCGTTGCTACGACCACCCCAACTGATGACGTCAAAACTTCTTTAGACAGAGTTAATCTAGTAACGCCCGAACATATACATGTTAATTCGTTTATGTATGAACCACTTATAGATCTCGGATTGGATGAGCTAAAGCAGCTTTACTGTGAGATGAAAACGCTAAATGGTATGACATAAGGCACACCAAATATTCGCATGAGTAAGTCATATCAACATATTGTAGCGCCGGGTGCGTTGGACTTCGCGCTCCATACTCTGGGGTGGCGTAACTTTCAGGATTTGTGTGCAGTTGTGTTAAGGCAAGTTTTGGGGCAGACTGTCAAGTCCTTCGCTGACAGCAATGATGGCGGACGCGATGGTGCGTTTTTGGTAGGATGGCAAAATCCAGAAGTTGTCGTTGGTGGCAAATGGACAGGTATTCCTGAAGGGTCTACTGTTGTGCAATGTAAATTTATGACCAAAGTTGGCAAGAATCTTGTTCCTTCGGATGTGGATGCTGAAATAGAAAAAATCAAGCGACTTGTCGAAAAAGGGATTTGTACAAACTACGTACTTATGACGAATGCAGCAATCACCGGAACAAGTGATGCGAAAATTATAAAAAGAATAAAAGATTGCGGCGTGAAACACGCACTTATACTGGACGGCCGTTGGATCTGCCAGACTATCAGTTTAAATCAGGATTTACGCCTATATGTTCCACGTGTCTATGGCTTAGGTGACCTAACGAAAATTATTGATGAACGCGCCTATTCTCAAGCACACGCTCTTTTAGATTACTTAAAAGATGATCTATCCACCTTCGTTGTAACGGACGCGTATACGAAAGCGGCGACTGCGCTAAAAGATCATTCTTTCGTTTTTTTAATCGGAGAACCTGCTTCTGGAAAATCAATAATTGCCGCATCGCTAGCGATGGCGGCAGTAGATAGGTGGAAATGCCTGACTGTTAAAGTGAATGGTCCAAAAGAACTTCTTGAGCATTGGGATCCGAATGAGTCCAACCAATTCTTCTGGATTGACGATGCATTTGGTGCAACATCGTATGATCGTTCGCTAACAGATGAGTGGGTACATGCCCTACCTCAAGTCGGAGCCGCAGTGAAGAGAGGAGCAAAAGTAGTTATCACGTCACGTGACTACATTTATAAAGAGGCGAGCAATATCCTCAAGGAATATGCGTATCCATTCCTTAGAGAACAAAAAGTTGAAGTTCATGTTGCTGACTTGTCAGAGGACGAAAAGCAAAAGATACTATATAACCATATTCGATTAGGGGATCATACTAACAATTTCAAGAGTAACCTAAAACCTCATCTGACATATGTGGCGGCAGTGAACAGATTTTTGCCTGAAGTTGCGCGGAGACTGGGGAGCAACGCCTTCTCTGGCCGCATAAACCCCACAGACAAGTACCAGGTAGTTCAATTCATGGAACGGCCAAGCGACTTCTTACTTGACGTATTTAAAGAACTTCCGCAGGCGTATTTTGCAGCTCTCTGTCTTGTTTATCAGTCGGGGACGCTCAGATCGCCAGTAGTGTTTACTGAACTTCACAGTAGAATTATGAACCGTCTGGGGCAAAATGAGGCGAATATCGTGCAGGCTCTACAGAGTTTAGAAGGGACATTTCTGCGTTTGGCGGGAGAAATTGATGGCGAGGAATACAAAAAATATTGGTCTTTTAAGCACCCGACTTTGCGCGAAGGCTTAGCTTACTTTCTGTCTGGTCAACCTGAGTTATTAGACGTTTTGATTGAGGGGATGACTTTTGATGAGCTATTTACTCAAATAGACTGTGGTAACAAAAAGCATTCTTACAGGGTTTTGAAGATACCTGCAACACACTACGGCTATATTATAGACAGATGTGCGGCCTTTTATGACTTAAGGAGGCAAAGCCAGAAAGTCGCAAACGACTATATGTTAATATTGCGCCAGCATCAATTCCTCGCTAGCGCGTCCCCAGTATTTCTAAGATCCTATCTTGCCAGATTTTCCTCATTCATAAACGAGCTACTTGAATTCGGTGGTCAACTAGCTTGGGATCCTAGGTTAATGGTTCTTGGATCACTGAAAGAATATAATCTCTTGAGCGAAGGTGACCGAAAGCATGCTGCAGATCGTATACAGGAAATTGCTTTAGATACACCCGATGCGTCCTGGCTGGATAACGATTCATGCAATCACATACTCACTGACACTGAAAAACAAAAACTTATAGCCCAAACAAGAGAGCTTCTTAACAACGGTTTTGACGATGTGCTCAACAATTGGAAATTTAACGAAGGTAGTGACGATCTCGAAGCTCACTATGCGCCGCTCTTAGAAACTCTCGATGGATATGTCGAATACTTCGAGGAAGACCGGGCAATGCTTGAAGTAATTGGATACTGTCGGGATGGGGTTGAGCGGCGTATAGCTGAGAAACGTCAAGGTGAAAAGAGCAGAAATCAGTGGAAGATACCTGATTTAAAAAAGCAGGAGGTACAGAGTACTGAGAGAAGTATTTTCGAGGATGTAGACGCCGATTAGCGGGGTAAATAGTGTACTTTTTAAAGTTCGATTCCAGAACTCACACATATTCTTCACAAAATCAAAAGTACTGGAAAGTGATATACTAATTTCTATAAATCATGATTGACAAGAAATCCAAAGAAATCGGTAAAAGACTCAGGCAACTTCGTAAGGATGCTGAGTTAACGCAGGCGAGCCTGAGCGATAAATCAGGTGTTCCGGCAAACACAATCGCAAGGCTTGAGCGGGGTGAACATCGAATATCTCAGGATACGATGGAGAAATTGGCCAAGGCACTTAAGACTACTGCTTCTGCAATATTGGGCTACTAAGCTTCTGAGTTCTTTTTCTTGGCTGCGTCAATCTTTGCTTGCAGTTCACCAAGTTTTTCAGGATTAGAATGTGCTATTCCATGCAGACCCGCTTGTAGCTCTTCAAGCTTGGCCCTTGCATGTTCGGGAGTGGCATTCTTTGGATCAGTAAACTTAAGATGTCTCACCATCGCATCTACATCTTCATCGCTAATTTCGTATCGTTGTGCCATAACTAACTCCTACTATATCACCGAACGAACTTATCTATCTTCACGAAGCGAGCCATTTGCCAAGCAAGCTGTACGGATTCAATTCTGCGCATAATCTCGCAACTATTATTTTGCGACAGGATATTTAAGCTCCCTTCATACAATATCTTTCGATCGAGGATTGCTAATTTTCGATGATGCTTTCGAGTATAAAGTACGTGTATCCCCATATGTTGTAGCGTGGATATGGCACGTCTAGCGTCGCTGCGTAAGTGATCATCGTCGTGTTCTTCGGGATCGCGCGTATTGATAGCTATTCTGATATTGCGCGACTTTAGTTTTTTCAACGTTGGTAGGAGTAAGTCTAAGCGCCTGCCTGTAACAAATGGACTCTCAATGATCGCTTCGTGTTGGCATTGTTCTAGGTCTCGAGTAAATTTGTCGTAAAAAGTAGTTTCATCATAGAGCGCAGATGCTAACAAATCGGGTGCTCCTACACTTGAGGATTTGAAAAACCTAAACATGGCCATTCTCCTTGTCCTCAACATAGGTCACTTCGTCATTGATGAGGGCCAGGCCTGCACGCTCTAGTTTCTCTTGTAAGCGATATAAATCAGGTTCAAATTGGTTCCAGAGTCTATCCAGTGAGCGCACCAAATTAAAACACCTAGTTCACGCTAGGTGTTTTAATTTGGCATTACAAAAAGGATTATCGAATCTCGAAGTCCAAGATAAGTGCATTATGGTCAGAAATTATCGTCTCATCCATAGAGAAGTCCCTAACATCAACCTTATCGTTAACGAAGACGTAGTCACAGACCTCCTTCTTGTACGTTAAGAGTGAGCGCGTAGTCTCTAGCGAGTAGGTGACAGATAAGTTCTGTAAGATGGAATCAAATTTGCTTGATTGATTCGCTTTCGGGTGCAAGATTAAAGTCGCCACAGAGAATCACCGCCCCATCGAGCTGCTTGATGTAATCAATAATCATTGCCGTTTGACGCATAGTCTCTTCATCGCCGAGCTTATGAGCATCAATGTGATGCCCGTGATGATTGAGAATATGCAGCTTTTTACCATCAACTTCTACTGCTGTGTGCTGTAATGCTCGTATATTGTAATCATCGACATCAAAATCGAAGTCACCTTTATATGAGCCACGCGTAAATATATTCTCACTTTGAGTGAATGGTAAGCTAGAGTAAATAACATTCCCAAATGAGATATTCCTACTGCCGAACTTTACTGCATTGAGCGGCGAAAAAAACTGATGAGCCAGTCGCAAACTCGCCCCAATAGTCGAGTAAGAACTTATTAAGCCAGCAGACCTACCATCATAATCCACAGCTTCCTGCATACAGGCAAAGTCTACGTTCTGTTGTTCTAAATGTTTGAGCAGGACTCGCTCAAGGCGCCCTTGCCATACGTTGAGCGTTATTAATTTCATGAGCATAATTGTAGCATGGGTATACCTTTAATGACCGACTTACCAGATTCAGTAGATGACTGTCTGGCGACTAACTCGCTGAACAGTTCCAGCTATGGAATACAGATGAGTTTCTGTCTGACGTTGCTGCGATAGAAACGAAGCTGAAAGAAGAAAAGCCGCTGTCGGAATTTGGAGCGATGACTCTTGAGAGCGTGCGCCTAAAAAAGCATGCCATAACAGAAGAGATCATACAGTACGAGCAGCTTGGGCTATCTAATGATCACCTTATACACGGGGATTACTTTTGTGACAACGTATTCTTTGATGAAAACGACCAAGTTAGCTACGTTTTTGATTTTGAGCGGACTCAATATGCGCCGCCTCTGTATGAATTGTTCCGCTCGATGTTCGTGACATTTCTGTCGATTCCAAACCAGGACAACTTGGCACGTGCTAGAGACTATATCAATGCGTATCTAACAATCTATCCGTTTCCGAAAGAGCTTGTCAGAAACTCGCTCATGGCTGCGTTTCAGAAGCAGATGCAGAGCCTCTGGATTGAGGGCGAGCACTATCTTGACGATAGCACTAGGGCAGACTCACTGTTGGAATCTCAATATGCTTGCAATCGCTACTACATAGAAAATCGTGCGGAAATAGAAGCTTACCTGCTTGGATAGGCTTTGTGTCTCATTGTGTAACTCCTGACACTTACTTATCTAGCAAATATTCTTGATATGGTATCTCCAAAATCTTCCTCCATCGATCTATCTCGCCAGAGATGATCACTTGCAGTACCAAGCTAAAAACCCTTTAACGCGAAATTGAGAAGGGTTTTTAGTTTTCCGGATCAGCTAGCTTATCACGCTATTTTTGTGAATGATTGCTTGCAGCTGCTTGTGAAGTTGTGGTGCCGCAGCGCAAACGGTATAGTTGAGCTTCGTTTTATTCAGGGCATCAGAATAGTCCTGTGGTTTGCCCCAAAAATCGGTGAAAATTCCTCCAGCTTCTTCCACTATTATTTGCGGCGCAACACAATCCCAGATTTTGCCGTACTGATTTAAGCGCGCACCGTATTTGCCGCACGCGACATAACCTACGTCAATCGGCTCGCTTCCCGATGATCTGAGTTCGCGAATTTCCAGGACGACCTCACCGATTATTTTTGCTTCGTTTCTCGTAAACTCATCATCATCTTGCTTCTTTTGGACATGATAAGCGACCAGGCAGTTACGCAATTCACTCTCTTGGGTTACAAAAATGCGGTTGCCGTTGAGTGTCGTCCCTCTTCCTTTCTCGGCGACGTATAGTTCATTGGTTGGCGGAACGACAAATCCACCGGCGATCGGTGTCTCGTCCTTAAGCAAGCCCATCATAATACCGTATGTGGGAACGCCTGCAGCGAAATTACTTGTGCCGTCGATGGAATCAATTACCCAAGTGTACTGCGAGCCTTTATCGATTACGCCCGCTTCTTCGTCGATGATGTTGTAGTTAGGGTAGGTTTTCTGTACGGCCGCTACCAAGTGCTTACTGATGGCCAAATCGGCTTCGGTAAGAACACTGCGGTCCGCTTTGATAGAGCTTTTGGCTTTGCCGAAGTAGTCGCCCGCCGTCTCGGCTGCTTTTTTGAGCTCTGTTTCCAAGAATGTAAGGTAATCCATGCCGTCACTATAACAATCAAGTGAATCTGTTACAATCGTACGCTTCTTCGGCCACCTTTATCAATAAAATCCAGCCATCCCAATAGGTGTTGGAATGAAAGTGCGTCAAGCGCACCAAATGCGACCATTCGAATAAAACAGATCAGAATAGTGCTGGACTATCTGGTCTGTTTTGGTATTTTCGGACTCACTTCCAACACCTAGGATAATTTTCGTGTAAAATGCAATTGCTCGCCATACTTTAGTATGTATAATAGTATGTATGGAATTCGAATGGGATGATATGAAAAATGCCGAGAATATCGCGAAGCATAATGTGTCATTCTATGAAGCCCAAGATTCGTTCTTCGACGAGCGCAGAGTTATTTTACAAGATGTAAGGCATTCGTCGACTGAGAAGCGATTCTTCTGCGTTGGCAAACTAGGCAACGGTGGTATCGTGACCGTTCGTTTCACCATAAGAAATGGTCGTATTCGCATTATTGGTGCTGGATACTGGCGGAAAGGAAAGAAGATATATGAGCAACACAATTAAATACACTGACGCTCCTGCTGAAATAGAAGACTCACTAGACGAGGCTCTTATCGTGGGTGACTTTCTGCCTTCACCGGCAGAACTTGTCCGCAAGACAGAAAAAGAGAAGATTACCATTGCTGTTGATAAGCACAGCCTCGAACTCTTCAAGCGATACGCCAAGGCACACGACGCTAAGTATCAAACCATGATCAATGGCGTACTTGATGCGTATGCGGATAAGTTTTTGGCGAAGCGTTAGTAGTTAATTTATATGCGACATCTCATCGTCAACGCTGACGATTTCGGTTACAGTTTCAGTGTTAACAAAGGAATTATAGAAGCGCACCTAAAGGGCATCGTTACGAGTACATCGGTATTAGTGGATGCTATTGCTGCTCAGGAAGCGATTGGTCTTGTTACATATAAAGGATTGTCGGTTGGATTACATTTTGAGGTACAAGATTTTGAGCAGGTAGAGCAAGAACTCGAGAGACAGATCACTAAATTCATCGCGATGGTGGGCAAGCGACCGGATCATATAGATACGCACAAGCTTCATACTTCGCACGAAGCCCTAAGAGGGGCTTTGCTGGCGTACGCCAAGCGATATCACGTTCCTATTAGAGAGTTGACCGGCATCAAGTTTATTGAATCATTTATGGGGTTTCGATCTGAGGGTGATGTTTCCGTAAGGCGACTAAAGGCTGCTATTGACGAGGTCACTGACGACTGTAACGAACTTATGTGCCATGTTGGATATTCTGACGACTATTTGCGCACCAAAAGTTCTTACAACGATAAGCGTGAAGAAGAGTTGACTAGTATATGTAACTCTGAGATAAAAGCGTATTTACAAGAAAAAGGTATTGAACTTATTAATTGGACTCAGCTGCCAGCTGAAATCTTACTTTAAATCGCACACAACCACTTGAAAAAGTGTTCGAATGAAAGTGCGTCCAGCGTACCAAAAGGGGCTTAGCAAAATCTAGGTCTTTTTTGTTGGGTTATTGGGCGTTCGATAAACGCCCAATTTTGCTCTGACGGGACAGATTTCGAACTCAGTTTGGAGTTAATTTTTTAATTTGTTACGCTTGGTGCATGGATGGCTTACCAATAACTACACTCTTCATGCTTGTTTCGGTTGATGGCAAGATATCGACTGGCTCTACGGACGAACGCGACTTTGATAAGGACCTACCCTATATTAAAGGTGTATCTGAGGGGTTGCACCAATACTACGATCTAGAAAAACAAACCGACTGGTATTCGTTTAACACCGGCCGCGTTATGGCTAAAGTAGGCTGGAACGAAGAAAAGGCCGATATTAAAAAGATCGATGTTATTTTCGTAATAGTCGATAACAAGCCACACCTTACTGAACGCGGCGTTACTAACTTGCTGAAGTTTGTTTCAAAATTATACATCGTTACCACTAACCCGAAGCACCCTGCTAATGCAGTAAAAGATGACGACCTGTTGATCATTAATTTTGAAGATACAATCGACTTTAGGGGTCTATTTGCCAAACTTAAATCGTTCGGCGCAGAAAAAGTGACTATTCAGTCGGGTGGTGACATGAATACGGAGCTTATGCGTTCCGGGCTTATAAATTTTGTTTCGCTTGTTGTCGCACCTGTAATGGTAGGCGGCCGCGACACTGCATCGCTATTGGGAGGAGTATCGCTTGAAAGTGACGATGATTTAAAGTTACTCAAGCCGCTCGAGTTAATGGGCGCCGATGAGCTCGACGGTTCGTATTTGCACCTAAGATATAAAGTGTTGAATTAGACCTTTGCGCCATCACCTCTCGGCAAAACATCAGTCCACCCCAAACGGCGTTCGAAACAAAGCGCATTAAGTGCACCAAACGCGACCATATAAATAACAGATCGGAATAGTCTAGACTACTCAGTCTATTTTACTATTGTGCGGGTAATCTTCAAGCGTCGGAAGCTTGTTTGGAGCATAGAAGAATGCGGTGATTTAGTGGTAGTCTTTTCTAGATCGGTTGCGGCAGTATTTTGTCTAAAGGCAGCGCGCTTGAGGCGCTCCGTCCTACTCTTTAGTGAACGCAGCGAATTCGTCGCTATTGGCACCCCTGGCTCCAACTACAATATCGAGTGTGGCATCGTAGGCAACGCCGTTAATACTATTGGTAGTTCCTGCGAGATCAGTTGACCCTGCAATACTTAGACTGGAAGGATTTGCTATGGAGACAACCTCGAACTCACTATTGGGGGCAGTCGTACCGGCGAATAAGTAGCTATCGGCCGTATCGACGTCGATGTCATTGATGGTGCCCGGCAATGCCAAGTTGTTTAAGATAGCATTCGTTGTGCCGTTAACGGCAGTCAGTGTAGTGCCATGCCCAACATACACTACGCCCGATTTGCCGGTGATAGTCATGTCGTTGTCGGTGCCTGACAGGTCGATATTGGTTCTCGTGTAAGATGTCCCGACCTTGGTTGGAGTGTACTTGATAAGCTCTTGCGTGGTCGAGCCGACTGCTACGAAGATGTTGTTGTTGGTGTCGACGTATACTTCGTTCATGGCCAGGTTAGTTGCTAGCCCGGTTGAGCGGGTGGGCGTGGTCGGGTTGCTGATATTTAAGACAACTAGCTCGTCGCTATTTGAGTTCGCGGCTCGCGCCAGGTAGGCGTAATTGCCCTGGATGTAAACGCCTAGTCCGTCTGCTCCGCCTGCGGCATTGTAAGTGCCGACCTGCGTCGGGGAAGACGGGTTGCTGATATCCACTACAACCAGTTCGGCAGAGTTTGACGTGGTAGTTACGTAAGCATATTTGCCGTTCAATGCAACGTTAGTCGTTGTACCGGGCAGGGTTATAGTTGATAAAATTACCGGAGCTTTAGGGTTAGATATATCGAGGCTGACAAAGTTGTTGCTGCCAGCGTTCTGAACCATGTAGGCATAATTTCCGGCCGTTGCGATCTTGCGGCCGTCGCTACTGCCTGCGGTATTGGCGCTGCCTGCCAAGACAGGGTTGGTCCATGAACCTGAAGGTCCTGTGCTTGCCGTCCAATTAGTTAGACGGACGGTTGTGGTCGTTTGAGCGGTACCGTTGAATGTTGGCCAGCTGACTGAGACGGCAATATCTTTGCGATTCGTGCCGTTAGCGGTAATAGTAACCTGCCGGGTGAATTTGTCGGTACTATCGGGGGAGCTGGTCAATGTCCATATGCCGCCGGACTGCGCAAGACCATGAACACCGTCGGTTAGACCGCTGAAGTTACTGTTTCCAATGTTGCGGAGTGCTTCAATTCCTTCATTGGCCAGTAAGACTGCTTGCGTTCGGTCGCCTGCATTTACGGCTGATTGTCGGCCATATACGATTGCACCGATCAAGCCTGTGGTAAGGAACGCAAAAACGACAGCGGCCAGTAGGACTTCAACAACTGAAAAACCTCGCTCTCTGGTCTGCCGTCCCGTTCTGACGGGCCGGGTCGCCCTCTTTATCTCGTACGATGCCCACATTACTTACTAGTATTGCGCACATACACTGGGAGCACAAGCATTATAATACCAATCGGTATTGCATGATTCATCAAGCGTGTAATGCTAAAATATAGGGATGAGGACTATGAGCCAGTCAACGCAGAATAGTATTCTTACTGCAGCCCGCCGTCTCTTTCTTGAGCGTGGCTATAGCGGCGCTAGTGTTGATGTGATCGCTGCTACCGCTGGTACTACCAAGCAAACAGTGTATCGTTATTATCTCGACAAGCGGCAGCTATTCACTGCCGTAATTGAGGATGTCATGGGGGGTCCCTGGTCACCCGATGCGGCTATGGACGTACAAACGGTTGCTGATTTAAGAGACAGCTTGTTTAGTCTTGCTGCGCATATTAATTCAGTTGCAGCAGAACCTGACTATATAAGACTGCTACGTGTGGTTATCGCAGAGACTATCACCGAACCGATGCTCGGCAAGGTATTCGAACGAGGTGTCACCGCCCGAGCGTTACAGTATCTCAACAAGCTATTCACGGCGGCCAAGAAGCAGGAGCTCGTTACGGTAGAATCACCGCAACTTGCCGCACAATTTTTTATTGGTGGGTTTGTAACGAGAATCTTTTTGCAAGGTTTGTTGATGCAGTCCTCGGCAAGTTATATGCGCAAGCAAACGAGGCCGGAACTTAGCCAATATGTCGATGAATTCATGCACTACATAGCCAATGGGTGCGATTGACGGGTAGGTAAAAGGTATACTACAGGAGAAAGATATGGTTGCGTCAATCAATATTACAAATGTAACGAAATACTACGGACGAGCCAAGACTCCGGCAGTACACAAGTTATCGTTGAAGGTCCGATCAGGGGAAGTGTATGGACTGCTTGGGGCGAATGGTGCTGGCAAGACGACGACGCTTAGGATGATTCTGGATTTTATCCGGCCGAGCTCGGGCATGATTAAACTTTTCGGCCAAGAGAATCACGAGCACGCAGCAGAATTACATGCGCGCGTTGGATATTTGCCAGGGGACGTCGTGTTGCCGAATGGCGCTACTGGACGGGAGTTCCTGCGCTACCTCAGTCAGTTAAACGGAAAGATAGACCCGGACTATTTGCGAAAGCTTAGTGAACGGTTCTCAGCACAACTCGACCAGAAAATGAATGAGTTGTCGAAAGGAAATCGACAGAAGATCGGGATTGTGCAAGCGTTTATGCACCAGCCTGACCTGTTGGTACTGGATGAGCCGACGAGTGGGCTTGATCCGCTGATGCAGGAAGAGTTTTATCGAACGGTGAGCGAGGCGCGGGAGCGCGGTGCGGCCGTGTTGCTCAGTAGTCACAGTTTTGAAGAGGTCGAGCGGATGTGTGATCGTATCGGTATTATGCGGAAAGGCACCTTTGCCTACGAGGGCTCTGCCGTTGGCATCATTGCCACACAGAAACCGCGTTGGCGGGTGACGTGTAGGCATGCTGGCGATGTAGCCAAACTTAAAGCAGATCCGGCGCTCAAAGTAATTACTCTCGGAGAGGCGAGTATAACTATTGAGCCAGCAGGTACTATCGAGAAGGCATTGGGTGCGCTGTCGCGCTATGCCATCGTTGCTATGACAACCAGCCAACACGCCCTCGAAGACGAATTTTTGCATTTTTACGAAGAGGAGGCCTAGTCATGAAGGGGGTGATATTGTGGGAGTTCAAACGTCGTCGCTTTTTTATTCTGTGGTGGACGTCGGGTATCGCCAGCCTTATCGCCGTAACTGTGCTTGCATATAAGGCGATTGGCCATGACGCTAATCAGCTCAACGCATCGTTCGGCGGCATTTCATCGTCGGCCGGAGGATTTTTTGGGGGCAGTGACTTCTTTTCACCTGTCGGATATCTGAGCTCTCAGATCTATTACATCTTGCTGCCGATTTTGGTAATTATCATGGTCATGGTGTTGGCGACCAGCCTGATGAACCGTGACGAAAATGATGGCACCGTCGAGTACACCTTGGCAAGAGCGGTGAGTCGGCGGCAATTGCTGGCCGCCAAAGCGGTTGT
>Ga0207654_10001200_pt1 | contig 13892 bp, 12 predicted proteins | sample KBSC64metaG_FD_184355 | JGI IMG/M metagenome (GOLD analysis project Ga0207654, IMG submission 184355) | Corn rhizosphere microbial communities from Kellogg Biological Station, Michigan, USA - KBS C6-4 metaG (SPAdes) (version 2) | ecosystem: Host-associated > Plants > Roots > Rhizosphere > Soil...
GGGGCGGTGCGCTGGGCTCAGCCGCCGATGTGGCGCGCTTCACTGCCGAATTTCTGGAGCAAAAGGGCCGTATTCTCAAACCCGCGACGGAAGCGATGATGATCACCAATCAAAATCCGGCTGGCGTGAAGCCCAGCGGCTTGGGCTTTGACTTGCCGCCCAGTGTGGGATCGCCCGGCTGTGGTCCGCGAACCTTTGGGCATAATGGTTCGACCGGGACGCTTTCTTGGGCCGATCCCGATAGCGGCACCATTTGCGTGGTGCTGACCAGCCTGTATGAGGCGGCGGTACGGCCCCATCCCACGCATTTGGTGAGCGATCTGGTGGCCCAGGCGGTGGCGCCCAAGGCTTAGAGCCAAGTTACCTCTTGGTCTGCTTTGCCAGCTGGTCGAGATATTCCTGAACCCCCGCATGGGTGACGGGCAGCTTGTCGATATTGTCCCGCATCCATTGACGGAAGTCGCCTTCGATCTCCGGCGTCCATTCCCGGTCGATCTGGCCGGCGGTGTATTTCTGTTCGCGCAATCTTTGATGACCGAAAGTGTCGCGCAGGCGGGTATGTTCGGAATCCTGCACCACTTTTTCCGCCAGTTGCGGCGGGATGAAGATCACGCCGCCATCGCGGCCCAACACCACATCGCCCGGCATCGCCGCGGCATGACCGATCTTGGTCGGGCCGTTGATCGCCACCATGGTGGAATTGAGGGAGCGGCCTTCATCGCCGATACGGCCGAAATGATGCGAAGGATCATAGGCGCGATAGAAAGCGATGAAGTTGGGCAGTTCCCTGAGGCCATTCACGTCGCGCACCGCGCCATCATAAACGATGCCGTTGCCGGAGCGGGCATAGATGGCGTTGCCGACATTGTCGCCGATCGAGGGGCCGTTCACCTTCAGCCCGAAGTGATCGCTGACATAGACATCGCGCTGTTGCAGCATGTCGACCGGCCAGGCATTGGGTCCGCCCTTGCGGCCATCGACCTTGCCATCGGCTTCGATCACACGCTGTAAATCCAGCCGTCCCGGGATCCAGGTCGAAGTCAGGGCCCGGCCCACCAAAATCTTGTCGGGATAGAGCGTGGTCCAGCCATCTTCATACTGTTGTTCGTACCCGGCAAAGCGCAGCGTCGCCCAGGCTTCTTCCAGAGTGACGCTTTTCATGCGGTCGAGAATGGCGTCGGGCACTTTGGGGCGGCCGTCGGCAAAGCGCTCGCCTTTCCATTCCGGGGTGTTGTGGATCACTTCGTCGCGAGGAACAAAACCTTGATGCGCCAACGCCGGTGTTGCAATTGCGAAGATAAGCGCCGCCGCGGCCAGCCGGATTTTCATGATGCGTCTCCCCGAATTTTGGGTGGAATAATCACCGGCTTCCATGATCGCGCAAGCAAAATCGTTAGCGCTATCAGGGCTGCCATGCTTTAGTCCGGTCAAAATCTCGGGAGGGGTTGATGGACCGCCGTTCTTTTTTGGGCGCCGGCTTTTATGCCGCACTGTTGGGCGACGCCAAGGCGGCCGGTACCAGCCGGGCCCCCAAACTGCGCATCCGCGAAGTGCGCGCCATCCGCTTACGGAATGGTTTCAACAGCCGCTTTGTCCGCGTCTATACCGAGGAAGGCCTGACCGGCACCGGCGAGTGTGTGGACTCGGTCGGCACCGAATACATCATCAACAACAACTTCAATGTCATGCTGAAGGGCCGCGACCCCTTGGACATCCAGGGCATTCTTGCCGACTTCTGGGGCTATCACAAAATCAACCTGGGCGGCGCGCCGTCAGTGATGTTCGTGCACGGCCAGGGCGGGCCCTATCTCACGGCGGTCAGCGGCGTGGAAATGGCGCTGTGGGATCTGGCGGGCAAAGCCTTCGGTCTTCCCATCCATCATTTGATGGGCGGCAAGATGCGCGACCGGGTGCCGGTCTATCTGCATGCCGCCAATCCCGAGATTGCCAAGAAAATTTTGACCGAAACCAAGACCCGCACCCTCAAGGTGGGGCTGGATTATTCCGACGACAGCTGGTCGATCAAAAAGGGTTTTGAACCGACGCGGCCTTATCATCTGCACATGACCAACGATCAGGTCGATGACGTGGTGAATTTCTTTGCCGGCTTCCGCAAGGCGCTGGGCAAGGAAGTCGAGATCGGATTGGAATGCCATGCCCATTATGATTTGGAGACCGGCATTCAGATCTGCAACCAGATCGAACCTTATCGCCCGTTATGGGTGGAAGAGCCGGTGCCCAGCGACAATGTCGAATCCATGCTCCGCATCCGCAACAACAGCCGCGTCTCGATCGCGGCGGGTGAGAATATCTACACCCGCTATGGCTTCCGGCCATTTCTGGAAAAACAGGCGCTGTCCATCATCCAGCCCGACTTCACCAAGACCGGCGGGCTGTTTGAAGGCATGAAGATCGCCAACATGGCGGAGACTTATAATGTCCCGGTGGCGCCGCACGGCGTGTGCAGCCCCCTGGGCACTTTGGCCATTACCCATGTGTGCGGCGTGATTCCCAATTTGCTTGTGCAGGAATTCACCCAGTATCAGAACAAGGAATTCACCGAATTGTGCGATCCGGTGAAACTGGATGCGGAAGGCTTTTTGCCAGTGCCGGATGCGCCGGGTATCGGCATCGGCTTAAACGAGGCGGCGGTGAAGGAACGGCTGGACCCGGAATTCAAAATGCTATGAGACAACCTGAACAGGAGGAAAGAATGAAAAAGATTTTGGCGACCGCGGCATTTATGGCGTTCGGCATGACCATGGCCCAGGCCCAGACGCCGCAGCCGGCGGACTGGACCATCCTGACGCTCACCGCCAACACCAATAAGCCGGCGGCGGTCACCTGGGATCGCATCGGCGGCCATGACTGGTGCGGCATCCTCCGCTTCCTGGACCGCCTGAAGGGCTGCACCATCGATTCCGGTAAGGGCGAGGTAGGCTCGGTGCGCACCGTGATGGTCGGCACCACGCCGACGGTGGAAATCGCGGTGGCGCGCACGCCCCTGTCCTACACCTATGCCCAGCCCTACACGCCGATCTTCTATCACGGCACCATGGGGGTTGAGGCGGTGGACGCGACTCATTCCCGGATCGTCTACACCCTGATGTGGAATCAGACTCCAGTAGGCGATGCCGCGGCCCAGAAAGCAGCGCACGACGCCCGTCAGAAAAGCTTCCAGGCGGCGGTGGACAAGATGGCGGAAGCGGCAAACGCGCCCTGATCCGTGCGCGGCAGCATCAGAACAGCTTTCAACAGACGCCTTTCGGGGGAAGAGATAAAATGAACGCAGTCCGAACCAGTATCCGCTGGAAGGTGATGTTTGCGGTCTTTCTGATCGCAACCGTGAGCTATCTGGACAGGACAAATCTCTCGGTTGCCGCGCCCGTACTTCGTCAGGAGCTCAACCTTTCCCCGACGCAGCTCGGTTTGGTGTTAAGCGCCTTTTCCTGGTCTTATGCGATTGCCCAGATTCCTGCGGGGATGGTTGCAGCATGGCTGCGCCCACGCCTGACATATCTGGTCGCCTTGTGGTTGTGGTGCGGCCTTCTGGCTTTGACAACCCTGGCGACATCTTTCACAGCCTTGGTTTTGTTTCGCATTCCCTTCGGCCTGGCGGAGGCCGTCACTTGGCCGGCTGCTTCCGTTCTGATGGCTCGCTGGTTCCCCCGGATCGAATATGCCCAGGCGATGTCGCTGCAGAATCTCGGCTTGGTCATAGGCGCGGCCGTGGCGCCGCCCATTGTCGCCTTCATCATTGCGTTCTGGGGTTGGAAAGCTGCCTTCATTGTTACGGGCCTCATCGCCGGAATATTGGGCACGCTTTTTTATCTCTATACCAAGGATGATCCCGCCGATGACCCGCGCGTCTCGCCGGAAGAACTTGCCTGGATTCGCCATGATCAAATTCCGGAAGACGATTCTCCCTTGCCCAAGGGATACATCCGGATGTTGTTGGGCCGCCCATCGCTTTGGGCGGTCGGCATGGCGAATTTCGGCTTGGACTTTATCAATTTCCTGTTCCTCACCTGGTATCCCACCTATCTCACCGACCAGTATCACATGTCCCTGAAACAGATGGGCATCATGGCGATGGAACCTTATATCTTCGCCCTGTTCACTGTGCTTGGCGCGGGCCGGCTGGTGCGCGCCCTGACCGATGGCGGCATGGATTCCGCTTCGGCGCGCCGGATCGTGATATTCGGCGGGCTTTTGATCGGCACCGCCGCTCTGATCGTTGCCGTGAACCTCTCGGATTTATATGCCTCGGTTACGGCAATGTCGCTTGGCTATGCCTTTGTGATGTCGATCCTGGGACCGATGTGGTCGATACCGGCGGAGATATCAGGCCGCAAAGGGGCCGGCTTTGCCGCCGGTTTCGTCAATTTTGTCGGCAATGTCGGCGGAATCGGATCGCCCATTCTCATGGGCGTCATTTTCCAGCAGTTTCACTCCTTCACCCCGGCGATTCTGATAGCTGCCGGCATAACCCTAATTTGCGGCGTGTTGTTCATTCTGCTGTATCACGCCAAGGCCGATAAAGACGTCGTAACAGCCTTTCTCGCCTCATAAGGCCGGGGGCGCGGTAACACCCTTCTGTTGGGCCAGGTCGAAGATGCGCGCCATCGGCACCCATTTCTCACCAGGTGAGGCATGGGGGAGTGCTTTTTGGAAGCTCCACATCAAACTTTCCCATTGGCCATATTCGGGGGGAATATCGCGCGCTCTGGGATAGTCGTCGGCCACGATGGCGATCATCACCATGCGGTCCCCGCTGCGCCAGATTTCCATGCCTTCGATACCTTGGGCATGGATGTCGTCGACGATCTGGGGCCACACCCTGCCGGGCGCATGAAATTGCTCATATTCCGCGATTTTTCCGGGGTCATTGACCAAATCCAGCGCAAAGCAAAGGCGGCGGCTCATTTTGTTGCTCTCCGGGTTGCGCTTTGGACTATAAGGGCGCGTTCGATCTTTTGGGAGCTTTCATGGCCTCGTTCCTGCGCCTGCATCCGACCGACAATGTGGTGGTCGCGGTGGGCGGCTTGTCGCCCGGCGACATTGTGGATGATGTGAAAATCATCCGCCGCATTCCGCCCGGCCATAAGGCGGCGGTGCGCGCCATCAAGAAGGACGAGCCGGCGTTGAAGTTCGGCCAGATCATAGGCTTCGCCACCCAGGACATCGCCCCGGGCGATTGGGTGCATGAACATAATATCGGTTTCCATGCGGTGGATCGCGACTATCAGTTTGAAGTGGATGCGCGCGATCCCGCGCCTTTGACCGGCGCGACTTTCCAGGGCTTCCGCCGCGCCAATGGCAAATACGGCACCCGCAATTATCTGGGCATTCTTACCTCGGTGAATTGCTCGGCCACCGTGGCGCGGCTGATTGCGCGCGAGGTGGAAAAGCGCGGGCTGCTGGACGATTTTCCGGAAGTGGATGGCGTGATCCCGCTGGTGCATGGCCATGGCTGCGGCATGGACAGCAAGGGCGAAGGCTATGAGGTGTTGAAGCGCACCCAATGGGGCTATGCCGCCAATCCCAATATGGGCGCGGTACTGATGGTGGGTTTGGGCTGCGAGACTTTCCAGATCGCGCGCTGGAAACAGGCTTACAATATCGCCGAAAGTGACACCTTCCGCTCTCTGACCATTCAAGACTCCGGCGGGACCCAAAAGGCGATCGAAGCCGGCATTGCGGCGGTGCGCGATCTGCTTCCGGCCGCCAATGCGGTCAAGCGCGAGACAGCGCCGGCCTCGGAATTGATGCTGGCGCTGCAATGCGGCGGCAGCGACGGTTATTCCGGCATCACCGCCAATCCGGCGCTGGGTGCGGCGGTGGATTTGCTGGTAGCCCATGGCGGCACCGCCATTTTGTCGGAAACGCCGGAGATTTACGGCGCCGAGCATCTGCTCACCCGCCGCGCCGCGCCGGAGGTGGGCAAGAAACTGATCGAGCGCATCCGCTGGTGGGAGGATTACACCAACCGCAATGCCGGCAGCATGAACAACAATCCCTCGCCGGGAAACAAAGCGGGCGGTCTCACCACTATTTTGGAAAAATCTCTGGGCGCGGCGGCCAAGGGCGGCACTACGCGGCTAAAGGCAGTGGTGGAATATGCCGAGCCGGTCACCGCCAAGGGTTTCGTCTTCATGGACACGCCCGGTTACGACCCGGTATCGGCGACCGGGCAGGTGGCCGGCGGCGCCAATATTCTTTGCTTCACCACCGGGCGGGGCTCCGCCTATGGCTGCAAGCCCACCCCGTCGATCAAGCTGGCCACCAACACCGGTGTCTATGAGCGGATGATCGACGACATGGACATCAATTGCGGCGATGTGCTGGATGGCGTCTCCATTGCCGACAAGGGCAAGGAGATTTTCTCTCATATTCTTAAGATTGCCTCTGGCGAGCGTTCCAAGTCCGAAAAACTGGGCTATGGCGACGCCGAATTTGTGCCCTGGCAGATCGGCGCGACCATGTAGCGTCCACCCCTGAAATCCGCTTAGAGTGCGGAGAACGGACAAAAGTCCGAAAAAGGGGCAGGAATGTCTAAGCTACCCGTTGTTGAAAGACGCTACCTGGTGGCGTTTTCGCTGACCGCGACCCTGTTTTTCGCCTGGGGTCTGGCGTCGCAATTCAACGATCTGTTGCTGCATCATTTCCAGAAGGCGCTGGATTTGACCCGCACCCGCGCCAGCCTGACCCAGTTTGCTTTTTATATAGCCTATTTCTGCGCGCCCTTGCCGGCCGCCATGATCATTCGCCGTTTGGGTTACAAAAAATGCATGGTTCTCGGGCTGGCCATGTATGCCGTGGGCGCTTTCCTGTTCGTGCCGGCGGCCCATATGCGGGTCTATGGCATCTTCCTTGCGGCGCTCTACATCATCGCCTTTGGCGCGGCGTTTCTGGAGACCAGCGCCAATCCCTATATCGCCATCATGGGCGAACCCGCGACCAGTTCACCCCGCTTAAACTTCGCCCAGGCTTTCAATGGCGTCGCCACTGTGCTGGGGCCGCTGGTGGGCGGCTATGTGATTTTCTCCGGCGTGGAATATAGCCCCGCCCAACTTGCGGCGATGACCCCGCAAGCGATCGATTCCTGGCGTGCAAGCGAGGCGGCGTCGGTGGGCCCGCCCTATCTGGTGCTGGGACTATTGATGGTGCTGATCGCTTCGGCCATCGCGCTCACCAGATATCCGCCCTTGCGCGCCGATGTGACGCCGGAAGGTAGCGGTTCGCCCCTCCGGGTGCTGCGGTTGCCGCGGGTCCGTTATGCCGTGGTCGCCCAGTTCTTCTATGTCGGCGCCCAGGTTGGCACCTGGAGCCTGCTGGTGGATTTCGCGCAGGAGGCCGCCCATGTGCCCGAACGCACCGGCGCCCAAGTCTATCTGGAAGCCACCATGATCGCCTTCTGCGTGGGGCGTTTTTTCGGCGCCTGGCTGCAGCGCTATATCGATCCGGCGCGCCAGCTGATGCTCTATTGTGCCTGCAACATCGTGCTCTGTGTGCTGGCGGCGACTCTGGGCGGCTTTCCCAGCATCTATGCCATGGTGGCGACGTCTTTCTTCATGTCCATCATGTTCCCCACCATCTTTGCCCTGGGGCTGGAAAAATTGGGCCATGAGACCGAGTTCGCGTCTTCCTTTATTGTGATGGCGGTCTGTGGCGCTGCGATCTTGCCGCCTTTGATGGCCTGGGTTTCGGATATGACGGGGGCCCTGCATTGGAGCCTGCTCTTTCCGGCGGTCTGCTATCTGGTGGTTCTGAGCTTTGGCTGGATGGCGCCCAAGATGGGGCATGTGGAGAGGTGAGTTTTCCGCTTCGTTCCATTGGCAAGACCGGATTGAAGGTCACCGAACTAGGCTTCGGGACCGCCCCCCTGGGCAATCTGTTTCGTCCTTTGCCGGATTCGGTAGCGCAGGACACCCTGGCGGCGGCGGAAAAAGCAGGCTTCGGCTATTACGACACCGCGCCGTTTTATGGTTTTGGATTGTCCGAGCGCCGGCTGGGTGATGCTTTGCGGTTGCGCAAGGACATTGTTCTTTCCACCAAGGTAGGACGTCTGCTTAAACCCGTGCCGGGGCCAGCCGATCCAACCGCGGTGCGTCACGGCTATGCCACGCCGATGCCGTTTGAGCCGGTCTTTGATTATTCCTATGACGCGGTGATGCGATCTTATGAGGAAAGTCTGCAAAGGCTTGGTCTGTCGCGCATCGACCTTCTTTATATCCATGATATCGGGCGGCTGACTCACGGCGACGCCAATCAAGCGCGGATGGCGGAGCTGACCAAAGGCGGCGGGTTGAAAGCGCTGGAAGAATTGCGCGCCGGCGGCGCAATTTCCGGCTTCGGCATGGGCGTCAATGAAGTGGCCGCCTGCCTGGAAGTGATGGATCATGCCCGATTGGACGTGATCCTGTTGGCGGGGCGTTACACCTTGCTGGAACAAACATCCTTGGATGAATTGTTTCCGCGTTGCGAGGAGGCAAGCACCTCCATCGTGATCGGCGGCCCCTATAACTCCGGCATTTTGGCTTTGGGCACCAAGGCCGGCGCGCCGCTCTATTATAATTACGAGCCCGCACCCCAGAATGTGATTGAAAAAGTCCGCAAGATCGAGGCCGTCTGTGGGCGTCACAATGTCCCGCTGGCGGCGGCAGCGCTGCAATTTCCTCTGGCGCATAAACTGGTCGCCAGTGTGATTCCCGGCCTGGATTCCCCGGAACGGGTGATACATACCTTGGCGCTGTATCAATATGAAGTTCCGCCGGCGCTGTGGCAGGAATTACGCCAGGAACAACTGATCCGCACCCACGCGCCTATTCCCGCATGATTGTTGACGCCCATCAGCATTTCTGGGACCCGGCACGGGGCGATTATGGCTGGCTGACGCCGGACAATCCGATCCACCGGCTATTTTCGGCAGACGATCTGCAGCCCTTGATGGCGCAAGCCGGGGTGGATGCAACCATTATTGTGCAGGCTGCTCCGACTCTCGCGGAAAGCGATTACATGTTGGATATCGCCCGCAACACACCTTGGATTCTGGGTGTGGTGGGCTGGATCGATCTTGAAGCTGCCGATGCCGTGAAGGAAGTGCAGCGCCGCGCCGGTGATCCATTATTTCTGGGCGTGCGCCCCATGCTGCAGGATTTGGCTGACCCCAATTGGATACTCCAGGCCAAACTCGCGCCTGTGCTGAATGCCGTCGCCACGGAAGGGTTGGTGTTCGACGCCCTGATCCTGCCCGATCAGATCGCGGTGATCACCGAATTGGCGAAACGCCATCCGCAACTTTCCATCGTGCTGGACCATGCCGCCAAGCCGCAGTTCGGCGACGCGGACGCCATGGCGAAATGGGTGTCCGAAATCGAAAAGCTGGCCGTTTTGCCCAATGTCACCTGCAAAGTAAGCGGCTTGCTGACCGAGCTTAAGGCCGGCGGCAGCCGGGACGATATTGTCCGCGCCGTCGGTGTGCTGTTCGACCTGTTCGGGCGCGAACGGTTGTTGTGGGGCAGCGACTGGCCGGTTCTGACCTTGGCGGGGAATTATCAGGATTGGTTCGAACTGGTGCGAGAAACGGTCATGGCCAAGGATTCAGGTGCCGTGGACGCCATAATGGGCGGCAATACATTGCGTATTTACCGTCCTTCTCGCCACACCAACGCCTGATTTGGCCGAGAACCTGAAGCGCGTTACCTTTGCGCCATGGAGCGCTTCGCGTGAAAAAACGTTGGTATGCCGCGATTTTCTTGGGCGTAGTGGCCGTGTTGCTGCTGGGGTTGTGGCTCGCGCGCGCCACTGTCGCTGTCCGGTTCGCCCGCTCCTATTTCAACAGCCATGGCGTCGCCTCTTCGGTGGAGATCAGCGAGCTGGGATTTTCCGGCGTGTCCGCGCGTTTCGCCTTGGGCACGGAAAATGCCCCTGAACTTTCCGCCGAACGCATTGAACTGCAGTTCGATCCCTTGCGCTGGACGCCCTATGTGACGGAAGTGCGGCTGGTGAATCCGGTGGTGCGCGCACGCATCGACGAAACCGGCAACGTCACCTTGGGTTCGCTGCAGGACTGGATTGATTCCCTGCGCCGGCAGCAAGGCAAGTCGTCCTATGTCAGCGACGACCTCACAGTGTCTCTTACCGGACTGCGGTTGTTGCTGGCGACGCCGGCCGGGTCTACGGAATTGGACGGCGATGTCCGGCTGGAGAAAAATCTTCCCGTCGCCGTCTCTTTGCGGGCGCAGCCTGGCAATCTGGTCTATCGCGGCACATCGCTGGCAATACGCGCGGCCAACCTGGCCTATAACCAGAAAGCGCAGACCGTCACAGTTCATTTTTCCGGCTCCGTCAAGGCGCCATCGGCCGAGGCGCAGGATGTCGTTCTGCAAGGTGACGCGTCAGGGTTGAAATGGACCTCGGCCAATAAGCAACTGTCTGTCATTGTGCCGTCCGGCAAACTGCGTCTAACCGCGGCAGCCGTCGCGGCGGGATCAGGCCCTACTGCGCGCAAGCTGGACCTGACGGCGCAAAATCTTTCGATCCGACTTGCGGGCGGGCGCATGGAGGGCGCCGCCGATATCGGCCTTTCGGCCGAAGGCGGAATGGATATCGCAGTGGCCCCTTTGCAAGCCGTCGATCCGGCGCTGGCCGCCGCCCTGCGGCAAAATCTGAAACATTGGACCGTGGCATTTTCCGGTCATGCTGAGTATCGCGATGGCAAAGCGCAGGTCACTACAAACCAGCCCTTGATATGGACCGGCGCCAAACACGCGACGGTACGCGTGTCCGATCTGGCCTTGTCGGGTGGCCCAAATAATTTGCATGCAGCTTTTGAGGCCAATGTCGCTGGGCCGGGTCTGCCGTCAGCCAAACTGGCGGTTCGCGACCTGCTATGGAGCGGCGGCGGCTTCACCGCCAAGGCGGCGCTGAACAGCCGTTTCAGTTTTGCCATGCTGCGCGGCGTCGACCTGGCGGGACAAGGGACTTTCTCCTGGCAGAACGGACAATATGCCTTTACGCCCTTGGGCTGCATGAAAGGCGCGCTTGCCGCCTTTCATCCTGGCGCCAGCGACCTGGCGAAAAATGTGAAGGGCGATATCTGCGCCCCGCCACAGCAGCCATTGCTGACGGGCGAAGGCATGGGTTGGACCTTGACGGGTGAAGCCCGCAACGCCTCCGCCGATTTGCCGTTGGCGACAGCGCATGTTGAGAAAGTGACTGCGCGGCTCAAATTTGACGGCGAGGGCGCGCCACGCAAAGGCGCCGCCACCATCACAGCCGCGCAAATGGTGGACCGCGCCGCCAGTCTGCGTTTCAAGCCGCTGCTGGGGACGGGCACCGCTTCCTTGGCGGATGGCGTGTGGCGAGGGCGCTTTGCCGCCACCGATCTCAAGAACAATGCGCTGGGCGAAGCGACCTTCACCCATACCATGGCGACCGGCGCGGGCACCGCCAATATCGACGCGCCGAAAATCACCTTTGCGCCGAATGGCCTGCAGCCCTCCGATCTGTCGCCGCTGCTGGTGGCCTTGCGCCGCGCCGAAGGCACCGCCGCCTTCACTGGCGATGTCGGTTGGACCAAGGCTGAGATCACCAGCCGGGGCAAGCTCACGATCAACAGCCTGGATTTCATGACGGTGCTGGGCAAGGCGCATGCGGTGAAAAGCGAGATCGCGCTCACCTCATTGTTGCCGCCAGTCACCGCACCGAACCAGAGTCTCACCATCTCGCGCATCGACTGGACCTTGCCGTTCAGCGCCGTGTCGATCGCCTTCGGCTTTGGTCCCGCCACAGTTCAGCTCGCCAAGGCCGACACCGACATTGCCGAGGGTCATGCCAGCCTGGGCGCGACGACATTTTCCCTGGCCAATCCCGGCAATTTCTCCGGCGCTGCCGAGATCAAGGGAATTTCGCTGAACTCCTTGGTCACCGCCTCCAATCTGGGGAGCAAGGTGAAGCTGGAAGGCAAGGTCTCGGGCCATATTCCCTTCGCCATGGGGCCGGATGGTTTTCGCATTACCAACGGCCATGTCGCCGCCGATGGTCCGGGGCGCTTGTCGGTGGACCGCTCGCTTTGGGCGCAAGGCGACGCCGCCATCAACAGCAATGCGGTACAGGATTTCGCCTATCAGGCGCTGGAATATCTGGCGTTCGACCAGATGTCGGCCGAACTCAACTCCGTCGCCAACGGCCGCTTGCAGGTTGTCTTTCATATCAAGGGCAAAAGCGCCCCGCCCAAGCCGCAGACCGCGGATGTTGCCATTACCGACATTATTAATGGCACCGCCCTGTATAAGCCGATCCCCTTGCCCAGCGGCACGCCGATCGATTTGACCCTGGACACCTCCCTTAATTTTGACGAACTCTTGAAGTCTTATGGCGAAGCATGGTCAAAGACCTTGAGTCCGGAGGGGCAACCGGACGCGAACACCACGGCTGGAGCAAAGCCATGAAAAAGATACTTTTCGCGATTTGCGTATTCGCGTCGGTGGGCGCCTGCACCCCGACCATCCGGGTCGAAGTCGCGCCGATCAATATCTATGCCAAGCTGGATGCCGATGTGCGGGTCAGGCTGGACAAGGAAGTCCAGACCGCGATCTCCCAAAACCCCGATCTTTTCTGATCTGAAGGAAGCCCGATCATGAGCAACTTCAAGAATATTTTTGCCGCCGCCGCGCTGATGCTGCTGGCCACACCCGCTTTCGCCGATCTCGCCGCCGACAAGGCCGCCGTCGACGCCGCCAAGGCGGCCGGCACGGTGGGCGAACAGGCCGATGGCTATCTCGGTATTGTCAGCAGCGCGGATGGCACGGTCACTGCCGCGGTGAATGAAATCAATGCCGGCCGTCGCGCGGTCTATACCCAAACCGCAACCAAGTCCGGCGTCTCGCCCGATGCGGCCGGTCAGGCCACCGGCGCGCAGCTGATCGGCAAAGTGCCGCCAGGGCAGTTTTTCAAGCCGCTGGGTGGGGCTTGGACCAAAAAGTAACTACGCCAAATCCACCGCCACCACTTCATGCAGCTGGATACGCGGCACTTCCACCACAAGCCGGTTGCCGTTGCGTGACGTTTTCGGCACGGCGCCACTTTCCAGCAGCTTGACCACTCCGACCTTCGCGTCCGCCGGAATCTCCAGCGACACGGTATAAGGCCCCGCCGGCATCACTTCGCGATAGGGTCCCTTCATCATCATGGGATTGTTCATGTTGACCACATGGGCGGCGACGGAATTTTTCTGCCGCCAATAGGATACGTCCACGATACCTGGACCGGTCACCGTCATCGGCTGGGCCTCTCCAGCCGCCCATTCCACCGCATTCTTCAGCAGCACAAAATGATCCGCCGCCAGCACCTCCCAAAAGGTGCGGTCCAGGTCCATGGGGAAATAAACCACCCGGCCCTTGCCCACGGTGCGGCAGAACACCGACGGCGTGTCGGTCTGTTCGGTCATGGTATAGACCCGCTCCATCGGCAGGTCGGGATAACTGGGCACCAGGGTCAACGGTTGCTTGGCCGCTTCATGCGGTTTCACGGTGATCTGCTGGGCGGCGGCGATGATACGTGGCGCATCCTCCAAGCCTCGCGTCAGCGCATGCGGATGGCGCGGCGTGAGATAGCTGTTCTTGATGCCGTTCTCGGTCTTGACGTAATCGCAGCCGAACAGATCGGCTAGGCCGAAATTTGCGCGCCGCTTGCCCAGCTCGTCATAGAGCGAGGTCTCGCCGGTCGCCACAATCCGCCCGCCCGCCATCACATAGTCTCGGATCTGCTGGCATTGCTTGTCCGACAGTGCCGCGATATCGGGCATCACCAGCACGCGATAACGGGAGATATGCTGCGGCTCCAATTGCCGGTCATCCGCCATCTCGAACGGAATGCGCGCTTCCACC
>Ga0207654_10001203_pt1 | contig 13874 bp, 11 predicted proteins | sample KBSC64metaG_FD_184355 | JGI IMG/M metagenome (GOLD analysis project Ga0207654, IMG submission 184355) | Corn rhizosphere microbial communities from Kellogg Biological Station, Michigan, USA - KBS C6-4 metaG (SPAdes) (version 2) | ecosystem: Host-associated > Plants > Roots > Rhizosphere > Soil...
AGGACGGTAACCGAGAAATCGCAGCCGTGCGCGGCGGCCGACTCAGCCAGGTAGTCCAGCATCGTCTTGCCGACGAAGCCGGTGCCACCTGTGATGAACAGGCGCCTCCCGGAAAGGTCAACGGGCATCGACGTCATGGATGAAGGCGTCTACTTTCCGTTTAACCGTGACCGCGTCGATGCCGTGCTCTTCCAGCAAATAGTCATAGGTGCCGCAATGCTCTGAGAAACGGTCGGCAACGCCCACCTTCAGAACCTTGACCGGCGAGCGCTCCGAGGTGATCTCGGCGATGCACGAGCCCAGGCCGCCGTAGACCGAATGCTCTTCGAGCACGACCACGCCCTTGGTATCCTTGGCAATCCGTACCACCGTGTCTTCGTCGATGGGCTTGATCGATGGCACGCTCCAGACGCTCAGGTCGTGGTCTGCCGCGACCGCCAGCGCCGTCTTCACCATCGAGCCCGTGGCGACCAGGGTGATGCCGCTATTGGCACCGCTTTTCACTTTCACCAGGTCACCCACGGCCAAGCCGGTCACAGGCGCAGTGTGGACGTCGCCCCGGTCGGACTTGCCCATGCGCAGATAGACCGGCTTCGCCGACTCGTAGGCGAGCCGCATGCAGGCCGCCATTTCGAACCTGTCGCACGGGGACATGACGACCATATTCGGGATCGTGCGGGTGCATGCGATGTCTTCGGTGGATTGATGGCTGGTACCAAGGTGGCTGTACACGAAGCCGGCGCCGTCGCCCAGGAATACTACCGGCAGGTCGTCGTGCGCCACGTCCAGCTTGATCTGCTCCAGGACGCGAACCGGCACGAAGGCGCTCAGACCGTACACGAAGGGGCGAAAGCCCAGGCGTGCCAGCCCTGCGGCCATGCCGACCATGTTTTGTTCGGCGATACCGGCATTGATGTATTGCGACGGGCACTGCTTGCGAAACTCGTCGAACAGGGCGTAGCCGTGGTCGCCGGTCAGCAGGAGTACGCGCTCGTCGTTTTTGGCGAGGTCGACCAGAGTAGTCGAAAATGCGTCTCTCATTTCAGTTCTCCAGCGCCGCTCCCCAGGGCCGAGATCGCACGCTCGAACGTTTCCTGGTTGAGCCGGGTGTAGTGCCAGCGGTTGTCATGCTCCATGAAGGGCACGCCCTTGCCTTTCACCGTGTTGGCGACGATGGCCTTGGGCAGCGAGGTGCCGTCCGCCCACAGCGAACGAACCGCGGCATCGACCGCGGCTTCCGAGTGGCCGTCGATTTCCAGGGTCGAAAACTCGAAGCTCCGGAGCTTGGCGCCCAAGTCGCCCAGCGCAATGACTTCGTCGGTCTTGCCCATGGCCTGGAAGCCGTTTTTATCGACGATCAGCATGAGGTTGTCGAGCTTGTGATGGGCGGCAAACAGCATGCCCTCCCAGATCGGACCTTCATTGATTTCGCCGTCGCCAACGATGACGTAGACCTTCCGGGAAGAATTTTTCTTTTTCAAGCCCAGCGCAATGCCCACCGCCACCGAAAAGCCGTGGCCCAGCGAGCCGGAAGTCACTTCCAGGCCTTTTACGCGGGAGTCGGAAAGCCCCTTGAGGTCGGACCCGTTCTTGAAATATCCCTTCACATGCTTCTCGTGCTCGAGCCAGCCGAGCTCCACCATGCACGCATATTGCGCCATGACGCCATGGCCCTTGCTGAGAACGAGATAGTCGCGGTCTTCCGCATCCGGATTCCCTCCAGGGTAATGGAGGTGATTCCGGTACAGCACGGAGAGCAACTCGATGATCGAGAAAGCGCATCCAATATGAACCGTCGCGCCATGAAAAGCCATCTCCAGGACGGTCTTCCGCAGCGCGGCAGGTGCAAACCGCGTACTGGTGGCGACGGATGTCATCAGAACCCCACGCCGAAGAATTCTTCCAGCTTGCCGGCGATGTAGTCCAGTTGTTCCTGGCCCAGGCCCGGGAAGGTGCCCAGCCAGAAGGTCTGGTTCATTACCACGTCGGTATTGGTCAGCTCGCCGCTCACGCGGAAGTTGCGGTTGGCCATGTACGGCTGCTTGGTCAGGTTGCCCGCGAACAGCAGGCGGGTACCGATCTTGTTCTCTTCCAGGTAGTTGATCAAGTCGGTGCGCTTGACGCCGCTGCTCTCCTTGAGGATCAATGGAAAGCCGAACCAGGACGGTTCCGAATTCGGCGTGGCCTCCGGCAGGTGCAGGAAGTCGGCGCAGCTTGCCAGGCGGTTTTTCAGGTAGCTGAAGTTGGCGCGACGCTTGGCGATGAATTCTTCCAGGCGGTCCATCTGGCCCAGCGCGCAGGCAGCCTGCATGTCGCTGATCTTGAGGTTGTAGCCCAGGTGGCTGTAGGTGTACTTGTGGTCGTAACCATCCGGTAGATCGCCGCCCAGGTCTTTCTTGGTCCAGCAAAAGCGCTTGTCGCAGGTATTGTCCTTGCCGGGTGGGCAGTAGCAGTCGCGACCCCAGTCGCGGAACGATTCGGCGATGAGCTTGAGCTCGGCATTGTTGGTGAAGACGGCGCCGCCTTCGCCCATGGTGATGTGGTGAGCAGGGTAGAAGCTCAGGGTGGCGATGTCGCCGAAGGTACCGACCATCTGGCCATTGTAGGTGGCGCCGAGAGCGTCGCAGCAATCTTCCACCAGCCACAGGTTGTACTTCTTGCAGAGCGCCGTAACCACGTCCAGATTGAACGGGTTACCCAGACTGTGGGCCAGCATGATGGCCTTGGTCTTGGGCGTGATGGCAGCTTCGATCTTGCTGGCGTCGATATTGTGGGTGGCCAGGTCCACGTCCACGAACACCGGCACGGCGCCGAACTGGATGATGGGGTTCACGGTGGTCGGGAAACCGGCGGCCACGCCGATCACTTCGTCCCCTTGCTTGATGGCGCGGTCGCCCAGCTTGGGGCTGGTGAGGGTGGAAAACGCGACCAGGTTGGCGGACGAGCCCGAGTTGACGGTGATGAGATATTTCACGCCCAGGAACTTGGCCAGACGCTCTTCGAACATGGCGTTGAAGCGGCCGGTGGTCAGCCAGCCGTCCAGCGAGGCATCAACCATCAGTTGCAATTCCTTGGCGCCGATGACCTTGCCGGAAACCGGCACGGCGCTTTGCCCTGGCACGAAGGGTTTGGGGGAATGGGCGATTTCCGCATACTGTTGCACCAGTTCGCTGATCTGGTTGCGCAGTTTGTCCAATTGGGGCTGGAAGTTGACGGTGGTAGTGGTGCTCATTGTGCGTTCCGTGATTCGTTTTCGTGGTGGTTCTGGTATTGATCGATTTGCTGGAGGCTGAAGGCGCGCATGTCGGCGCCGGACAACCAGGCCTGATGCCAGCTGGTGATGCGTGACAGCGCTGTCTGCAGGGACCAGCGCGGCGCCCAGTGAAGGCGCTGTCGGGCTTTGGATATGTCGAGCTTGAGGTAACTGGCTTCGTGCGGGTGGTCGCCCGGCTGCTGCGCCCAACTTGCACCTTGGCCCCAGGTTGCGCAAAGTCGTTCGACGATCCACTGCACAGGTTGTGCATCCTCATCGCGGGGCCCGAAATTCCAGCCTTCGGCATCGAGCTGGCCATGCTGGTACAGGCGCTCGGCCAGCAGCAAGTAGCCTGACAGGGGCTCCAGCACGTGCTGCCATGGGCGAATGGCATGCGGGTTGCGGATCTGTACCGCCTGCCGTTTTTCCAGGGCGCGGAGAATGTCGGGGATCAGCCGGTCCAGTGCCCAGTCGCCCCCGCCGATCACGTTGCCGGCGCGGGCGGTGGCCATGGCGATGCCCTCGGCCGTGAGGAAGGATCGGCGGTAGGCCGAACTCACCAACTCGGCGCAGCCTTTGCTGTTGGAATACGGATCGTAACCGCCCATGGGCTCGTCTTCACGGTAGCCCCAGACCCATTCCTTGTTTTCGTAGCATTTGTCCGTCGTGATGTTGACGATCGCTTTCACGGACCTGGCGTGACGGGCCGCTTCCAGCACATGCACCGTGCCCATCACGTTGGTGGCATAGGTGTCGATGGGCTGACTGTACGACAGGCGCACCAGCGGCTGGGCCGCCATGTGGATGACGATCTCGGGGCGGAACTCATCCATTTGCGCCTTCACGGCCGCGTAATCGCGGATGTCGGCAATACGGTGTTCCATGCCCTCCGCGACGTTGGCCACGTCGAACAGCGCAGGCGTGGTGGGCGGCGCGAGGGAGACGCCGCGCAGGGTCGCTCCCATCGATTGCAACCAGAGGCTCAGCCAACTGCCCTTGAAGCCGGTGTGCCCGGTCAGCAGGACACGCTTGCCATTCCAGAAAGCGGGATTAACTTGCGCCAGCATCGTCATTTCCAGGTCTTCCAGGGAGCTTGACCCGACGCCCAGAGTTCTTCCAGGTAGGTTTTGTCGCGCAGGGTGTCCATCGGCTGCCAGAAGCCGCTGTGCTCGAAGGCCATGAGTTCATCGTCGGCTGCCAGGCGTTGCAGCGGTTGCTGTTCCCAAACGGTGGCGTCGTTTTCGAGGTAATCGAGCACGCGTGGCGACAGCACGAAGAAGCCGCCATTGATCATGGCGCCATCACCCTTTGGCTTTTCCATGAAGCGCTTGATCTGGTGCCCCTGGATGTCCAGTGCGCCGAAGCGGCCGGGCGGGAAAGTGGCGGTCAGAGTGGCCGCTTTGCCGTGGTTTTTGTGAAATTCGATCGCGGCGCTGATGTCCACGTCGCTCACGCCGTCGCCGTAAGTGAAGCAGAAGGCTTCGTCGTTACGCACATACTCCGCCACGCGCAGCAGGCGGCCACCGGTCATGGATTCGTCGCCGGTGTCCACCAAGGTCACGTTCCACGGTTCGGCACGCTTCTGATGGACTTCCATGCGGTTACTGCGCATGTCGAAGGTAACGTCGGACATGTGGAGGAAGTAGTTTGCGAAGTACTCCTTGATGACGTAGCCTTTATAGCCACAGCAAATCACGAAGTCGTTCACGCCGTGTTGTGAATACATCTTGAGGATGTGCCACAGGATGGGCTTGCCGCCAATCTCGACCATGGGTTTGGGGCGGGTGGAGGTTTCTTCACTCAGCCGCGTACCGAGCCCCCCTGCAAGAATGACTGCTTTCATCTCAATTTTCCTCTTTGGGTCGACGTATCAAATGCTTCCCGAACACACACAGGCGTCGGAGTAAAAATGCTTCGGTGACAAACTTGCCGCAACAAGGCGGGCCTGGGTGCCCTGAATCATGGCATCCGAGCCGCATGCGTAGACCGCGGCGTTACTCAGATCGGTAACGGCGGCCAGCAGTACATCCCCTGAACATGGCCTTTGGCACCGGACCAAGCTACATCCGGACGGGACCGAACCGGAAGTCGGCGAAGCTCGCGTTCGCCAGGGAATAGCTCCCGCAGATACTGTTCGGTCTGATCAAGTCAATGTACTGGCCAGGAATGAACTAGAAGCTGCAATGGAAGCAACGGCCATTGTCACGGCCGAAAAACTCTTGTTGAACTTGAACATTGGGCGTAAGAATGTGAAGCGTGAATGCTTATGGACCAATCCAGCATTTTAACTGAGCGCAACGGCACTGGGAACTTTTTGTTGCGCTAGCGACCATGTATTGTGCTGCGCAACATTGTGGCACCGGCATACCTACTACAGTCGCGGCGCCTGAATGCGGGAAACGCTTCCAGGGTAAAAGGCAAACTTCTTTTTTGCATTAGAGAACTTGTCTTACCAAAATACCTGGATGTGATTTTTTGTGATAATTGAATGATCTCGTTATCTAAATGCAACTTGCCTCATCCGATCTTAACTCATGATCAACAGCTACCCACCGGGCGCATGACGGCCGATGGGCCAGCGATGGAATGTGGGCGCGCATGTTCATCCCGCCACCAACAAATCCAGTTGCCCCCGCTCCAGATAACACCACTCCCCTTCGCGCAAACCGAGCGACTCCAGCGTCAACCCGCCAATCTGCGAGCGATGCAAGGCAGCACAATGATTCCCGGCCGCCGCCAGCATGCGTTTGACTTGGTGATATTTCCCCTGCTCCAGCACAATCTCCAACTGATGCTCACCCCGCTGCACGCAAGACTGTGCCGCCAGCGGCGCGGGTTCGTCATGCAATTGCACACCCGACAACAACTGATCCACAAGCGCCTGCGTGACACGCTCCTGCGTCGTAGCCTGGTAGACCTTGGGAATATGCCGCTTGGGCGAAGACTGCGCATGGATGAACGGCCCATCGTCCGACATCAGCAACAACCCCGTCGTGTCATGATCGAGTCGCCCAACCGGCTGGACTTCACGCCAGGTAAATTGTTCCGGCAACAAGGTCAGCACACCGGGATGATGGCTGGGCTTGCGCGAACACTCATAGTTGGACGGCTTGTACAGGGCGATGTAGACGTGCTCGCGGTACGTCCACTCCTCATCGAAGACGGTCAGCACCAGGCCATCCGTCTCCACGAGGGTCTTGTAGTTGTCGTGGACTTCACCGTGGATGGCCACGTCGCCGTCTTCGATCAAGGCGCGGCAATACTTGCGCGTGCCGAAGCCTTGCGATTGCAGCACGCGGTCGAGGGATAGTTTACTCATGGGCGAGACTGTAGCAGAAGGATTGCAAGCGTCAAAGTTCAGCTATCCCGGGGTTTCAACTTCAAGCAAGAACTCGTTTGACACATCTCAAGAATTGACTGTGCGCCGTTGATACACTGAAACCAGATTAGGAATCGACCTACAGTTGTTGAGTGTAGGACTAAAGGTGGGCCGCGCCGTCCGGCACATCAGCTTAACCCCAACCGCGAGGCAAACGTGCAGATCGAAAAAAAGCAGAACCACAGCACCCCCTCTTCGCCCGCAGCCAAAAGCAGCGGGACGAAGGTGGCCGAGGAATATGCCGCGACTTTCCCCACCCGGCTTGCGCTGGCGCGCTGGACGCGCGGTGGCGACATCCCGCATGTACATTGTTTCGAACATCAGTTGCCGATGCGCGCCGCATGGTATGCACAGGCCCAGCGCCAGTTCCAGGCCTGGCTGGAGGCCGGCGGTTTCAATCGGATCGAGCCGGGCAATCTCGATGACGTCATTGCCGAGACAACGCACTCTCGTCAGGACGCCTCCGGCGCGGCCCCGGTTTTACCTGTCATGAAATCGTTTCCAGAGACACCGGGCGGCGGACGCCAAAAATGAAAACGACGGCGCGAGCCGTCGTTTCCTTCCCGATTGGGATGTCCAGCTTGAGGAATTGAATTCTCTCGAAACCGCACGGATGCGGGTCTGAAGTTGTTCCGACAACGTCAAGAATAGGCTGGATTCTTGTCGTTAGCGCCGAAACAGCTACACACCAACTATAGCCTACCGTCTGTAACTTTCAAGCCAAATATTTGGGCTAATAAGTTGCAATTCCCCGAGCTCAGCGCAGACTGGGCACGGCGCCCCGGTAGATCGAATGCACCGCGCCGGCGCCAACCGAAGCGCCGAATTTTTTCAGCACCCGCTCCGGCAAGCCTTCATGTGCCGTGTAGTCGATGATGTCCTCCGCCTTCACGACGTCGCGCGCGACAGTGTCCACGGTGCCGAAGCCGTCCGCCAGGCCCATCTCGACTGCCTTGGCGCCGGTCCAGTAGAGGCCGGAAAAGATTTCCGGATTTTCCTTCAGGCGCTTGCCACGGCCGGCACGCACGACTGCAATAAATTGCTCGTGAATCTCGTTAAGCATTTCGAGCGCATGCTGCTTCTGCTTCTCGGATTGCGGACTGAACGGATCGAGGAAGCCCTTGTTCGCGCCGGCTGTCAGCAGACGGCGCTCGACGCCAAGCTTGTCCATCAGGCCCGTGAAGCCGAAGCCATCCATCAGTACGCCGACGGAGCCGACGATGCTTGCCTTGTTAACATAGATCTTGTCGGCCGCCGCTGCGATGTAATAGCCGCCCGACGCACAGATCTCGTCCACGACGACATACAGGGGCTTGTTCGGGTACCCCTTCTTGAGGCGCTGGATTTCATCGACGATGATGCCGGCCTGCACCGGACTACCTCCCGGGCTATTGATGCGCAGCACGACGGCCGCCGACCCCTGGTCGGAAAACGCCTTGTTCAGCGACGGGATCACGGTATCCGCCGCGCCACTGCCCTCCTCGTCGATGGTACCGTCGATTTCGATCAACGCCGTGTGGCGGCCCAGCGCTTCGATGTCGGAACTGCCGAAGTTGAAATCGAAATAAGCCCAGATCGCAAAAAATGCCAGCAAAAGAAAGGACAGCTTGAAGAAAATGCTCCAACGGCGAGCGGCGCGCTGTTCGCGTACCGTGGCAAAAACGAGACGCTCCAGGGTCTCGCGTTCCCAATTGCTGAAAGTTGTCGGGGCGGCCGTACGGGTGTCGTTCGGATTGTCGTTCCTGGTGTTGTCGCTCATAAATACCTGGTGTTGGTTACCCGGTCTGGCTGTCCGCCGTGCCGGGTGCCGGCGGACGGATGTGCTGGTCCGGCAGCCAGTAGATACGGTCATCGGCTTCGCGCACGACGATGGCCCGCAGCCTGCCACCGCGGCAGGGTCCACCTGCGCAGGCGCCGGTTTCCGGCATATAGATCGCGCCATGCGTCGAGCACATGATGTAAAGCTTGCTTGACTCGAAAAACTCGCCCCTGGACCAATCCAGTTCGATGGGTACGTGCGCACAACGGTTCAGATAAGCGTAGATCTTGCCGCCAAAGCGCACGACGAAGCCCGTCGCGTCGTCGCCGAATGCCCGCACGGGGAAACGGACGCCCTTGCCGCCATCCTCGACGGTGGCCGAATCGCAAATATAGACGTCTTCGCTAGCGCTCATGCGTTCTCGACCAGCCACTGGTGCAGCTCGGGCACGTTCTTTGCCGTGTAGATCGGATGGCAAGCCTGCAATTGCTGCACCGGATGGGCGCCATACTCGACGGCGATGCCGGAAGCGCCAGCATTGTTTGCCATAAGCAAATCATGCGTCGTGTCGCCGATCATAACGGTACGCCGCATGTCCTGGCCGAGTTCCCTTGTCAATTCTTGCAACATTGCAGGATGCGGTTTGGAAAATGTCTCGTCCGCGCAACGGGTCGCATCGAAGACGGACAGCAGTCCCGCTGCGTTCAGCGCGCGGTTCAGCCCGACCCGGCTCTTGCCCGTTGCGACAGCGAGAAAATAGCCCTGCTGGGAGAGTTCATCGAGCATTGCCCGCACGCCCTGGAACAGGACCAGTTCATGGTCCTTGGTCAGGAAGTGGTAGCGATAGCGCTCGACCATGCGCGGGTACAGGGCCGGGTCGATATTGGGCATCACGGCCTGCATGGCTTCGCCCAGGCCGAGGCCGATGACGTGCGACGCCGCGGCATCGCTCGGGACCGCGAGACCAAGGTCCTTGGCTGCGGACTGTATACATTTGACGATGGTGGCGGTGCTGTCCATCAGCGTGCCATCCCAGTCGAACACAATCAGATCGAATTGCTTTCTTACCATGTCTCCCGGCCTTGTGCGCCGGCTCCTCATTCGCGCCTGCAAGAACCGTAGTCGCCGCCAGCAGGATCTGCCGCAGGCGAGGACCGGGTTCCGATTGGCGCATTATCGATGTGTGGTACGTGTTTTGACTTCCTGCGCTTGCCCCAAGCTTACCAAGAAACGCTCGCATTCCGCCGGCAATGGCGCGGTCAAGGTCAATGGCTTGCCCGTCTCCGGGTGCTGGAACGTGATCCGGTATGCATGCAGGAACATGCGGCGCAGCGCGCCCCGGGTCTCGGTCGCTTTCTGCAACTGCTTGTTGAGCGCAAAGTCACCGTATTTCTCGTCGCCAAGGATGGGAAAACCGCTCGACGCCAGGTGCACGCGGATCTGGTGCGTGCGGCCCGTCTTGAGCTCCGCCTCGAGCAGCGCGTAGTCCGGCCACTTCTTCAGCAAATTGAATATGGTGTGCGATTCCTGGCCACCCGCCTGGACGACGACACGACGCTCGCCGTCCGGCGTCGTGTATTTATGTAAAGGCAGCTTGACATGCTGGCGCGGGTTCTTCCAGTCGCCGGCCACGAGGGTCAGGTAACGCTTGTCGGTTTTGCCGTCACGCATTTGCTCGTGCAAGCTGGTCAATGCAGAACGTTTCTTTGCAAGCAACAACAAGCCGGACGTCTCGCGGTCCAGGCGGTGCACCAGCTCCAGGAACTTCGCATCCGGCCGCGCCGCGCGCAACTGTTCGATGACGCCGTACGACACGCCGGAACCGCCGTGCACGGCCACGCCGGCCGGCTTGTCGATCACGAGCAGGTGGCTGTCCTCATGCACGATGTGGAACTCGGCCCCGGGTACGGGGGCGGAGCCGGCTTGCCGCTCGGCGATCCGCACGGGTGGTATCCGGACAACGTCGCCCGTCACGAGCCGATACAACTGATCGATACGGCCTTTGTTGACGCGCACTTCGCCGGAGCGGAGGATGCGGTAAATATGGCTTTTTGGGACACCCTTGCAAACGCGCAGCAGGTAATTGTCGATGCGCTGGCCTGCTTCTTCCTCGGTGATTGTGACAAACTGGGCGGTAGCAGGTGGGCGGCTATCTGTCTGTGATGAAGGGGGAACGACATCGTTTTGCAAGGTCATTCGCTCTGTCTTCCCAGAAATTCTCTCTAAGTCCTTCATTTTGAATATATAATCGACAGGCGGCGGTCAAACCTCTGCAGGTGTAAGAATTAAAACGATATTTTACACAGGGGCGTCTCCATCGGCCCCGCCAAAATGCGAATTCGATGGAAAAAAACGGAGTCCCCAAAAATCGTCGCCAGCGGCAGCAGTGTCGGTGACAGACGCAGGGTACGCGAGCGACAATGCGAACGCGCAGCGGATTTGGTGGGATTCCTAGACGTGTACGCACATTCCTGTGCGAACCTGGGTTGCACCGCAGTTGCAATCGGGTAGCCGCACAGGATGCAGGATTGGATTGTTTGGAATCGTAAGGATAAGTACCGGCAAGCCGGCTCCAGGGTGGGCTCGCCGGGTGATGGCGTCGATAACGCTTGCTGTTGCGCCCGACCCGAAGTAAGGAACCTCGAAACCGTCGTGAGCGGTGAGTGTTGGTGGAGACAGTGATCCGGAAAGGATGGCAGGTGCGCAGCACGCACCGCAACCTCAAGGACCGGATTGCGTATTCCGGCAGCACCGCTTTGCCCGGCGGTTCCAGGGTTCCGCAGGCAGCAACCGCGGTCCGGCATCAAGGCTGATATTCGCCTGATGACCGATCCGGTTGCAGCCCGGCATATGCATGCCGACTGAAGGCCAGGCTGTGTCGCACCGCTTGCTGGCCCCTGTGCCGCCCCGATCGGGCCGCCCGGGCAGAGCAAGGACGTTCGTGCGCGCGGCAATTACGTTCGACGCCACTGCGCCCTGTGGCCGGCCATGCCGTGCCACGCCCCGGGCATACCACCGCCAACACTCCTTCCCCGCGTACATCCCTGTACTTTCGCCGCTCTTGTTAAGACGGCATGAAACGGCCCATGGGTCGCGGAGTTAATAAAAATGAAACGTATGTTGTTTAACGCTACGCAGCAAGAAGAGCTGCGCGTAGCGATCGTCGACGGCCAGAAACTGATCGACATCGATATCGAGACCGCTGGTCGCGAACAGCGAAAATCGAATATCTACAAAGGCGTCATCACCCGCATCGAACCCTCCCTCGAAGCCTGCTTCGTCAGCTACGGCGAAGAACGCCACGGCTTCCTCCCCTTCAAAGAAGTTGCGCGCTCCTATTTCCGGGACGGCGTCGACGTCCGTAATTGCACGATCAAGGAAGCCCTGCGCGAAGGCCAGGAAATCATGGTCCAGGTCGAAAAGGAAGAACGCGGCAACAAGGGCGCCGCCCTCACCTCGTTCATTTCCCTGGCCGGCCGCTACCTGGTCCTGATGCCGAACAATCCGCGTGGCGGCGGCGTGTCGCGCCGCGTCGAAGGCGAGGAACGCCAGGAACTGCGCGAGACGATGGACAAGCTGGACCTGCCGCAGGGCATGTCCGTGATCGCCCGCACCGCGGGCATCGGCCGTAACGTCGAAGAACTCCAGTGGGACCTGAACTACCTGATGCAACTGTGGCGCGCGATCGAAGGCGCCGGCAAGTCGGCACCGGGTCCGTTCCTGATCTACCAGGAATCCTCGCTGGTCATCCGCGCCATCCGCGACTATTTCCAGCCTGACATCGGCGAAGTCCTGATCGACACGGACGAGATCTTCGACCAGGCCCAGCAGTTCATGAGCCACGTGATGCCCGACATGGCGCACCGCGTGAAGCGCTACACGGACGACGTGCCGCTGTTCTCCCGTTTCCAGATTGAACACCAGATCGAGACCGCGTATTCGCGTACCGTCCCGCTGCCGTCCGGCGGCGCGATCGTGATCGACCACACCGAAGCGCTGGTCTCCATCGACGTCAACTCGGCGCGCGCGACGCGCGGTTCGGACATCGAGACCACCGCCTTCAACACCAACTGCGAAGCGGCCGACGAAGTGGCGCGCCAGCTGCGCCTGCGCGACCTGGGCGGCCTGATCGTTATCGACTTCATCGACATGGAAGTCGCCAAGAACCAGCGTGAAGTGGAACAACGCCTGAAGGATGCCCTGCACCACGACCGTGCACGCGTGCAGATGGGCAAGATTTCGCGCTTCGGCCTGATGGAATTGTCGCGCCAGCGCCTGCGTCCTTCGCTGTCCGAAGGCTCGCACGTGACCTGCCCGCGCTGCTCGGGCACCGGCCACATCCGCGATACCGAGTCGTCCGCCCTGCAGGTGCTGCGCATCATCCAGGAAGAGGCGATGAAGGAAAACTCGGCCGCGATCCACGTCCAGGTCCCGGTCGACGTCGCTGCCTTCCTGCTGAACGAAAAGCGCGGCGAAGTCCTGAAGATCGAGACGCGCCACCGCATCACGGTCATCCTGATCCCGAACAAGCACCTGGAAACGCCGCACTACAAGCTCGAGCGCATCAAGCACGACGACCCGCGCCTGGACGACGACGCTGCCAGCTACACGATGGCCGAGTCGGCCGACACCGACATGGCCTTCGCCAAGCGCCAGAAGGAAGAAGCGAAGCCGCGCCAGGAAGCCGTCGTCAAGACCATCACCCCGGCCCAGCCGGCCCCGATGGTCGACCGCCAGCCGGCCAAGCCGGTCGAGGCGCCTGCTCCGGCAGCGGCCGCCGCGCCTGCCGCCGCGGCCGCATCGGCTGCATTTGCGCCGCCGGCCCAGGAAGGTTTCTTCGCCAAGCTGCGCAACTTCTTTTTCGGCCGTCCGACGCCGGTCGCGCCGCCGCCCGCCCCTGTCGCGCCGCCGAAGCCCGCTGAAGCTCTACCTGCCGCCGGCGAACGCGGCGAGCGCAATGGCCGTGGCCAGCGCAACGCCCGTGGCGGCCGCAACGCGCCCGCCGGCGGCACTGGCCGCAACCGTGGCGAGCGTGAGGAACGCGATGTGAGCGGTGCCGCGGAAGGCGTCAAGCCGGTCGAGGCGGAAGGCAAACCGGCGCGTCCGCCGCGCCCGCCGCGTCAACCGCGCGAAGCCCGCGAGCCGCGCGAACAGGCAGCCGCCACCGCGACCGCCGACGCACAACCGCAGAGCCCGCGCGGCGAGCGCGCCGAGCGTCCGGAGCGTGGCGAACGTCCGGAACGCGCACCGCGCCAGCCGCGCCAGCCGCGTGAAGGCGCCGAACGTACCGAGCGCGCCCCGGTCGAGCGCACCCAGACCGAGCGAGCCCCGGTCGAGCGCGACCCGGTCGAGGCGAAGAGCGACGAACTGAACGCAGCCCAGGTCATCGCGGCCCAGGCAGCCGTCACGCTGGCCGGCGAACCGGAAATTCCGGAAGCGCTCAAGCCGGTGGCGACCGCCGAGGCAGCGACGACCGGACCTGT
>Ga0207654_10001209_pt1 | contig 13814 bp, 11 predicted proteins | sample KBSC64metaG_FD_184355 | JGI IMG/M metagenome (GOLD analysis project Ga0207654, IMG submission 184355) | Corn rhizosphere microbial communities from Kellogg Biological Station, Michigan, USA - KBS C6-4 metaG (SPAdes) (version 2) | ecosystem: Host-associated > Plants > Roots > Rhizosphere > Soil...
ATCGCGCAAAAAGGATTCGATTTTGGCGGCGCATGTGGCGGGCGAGCCCACCACTGTCTGAGTCATAAAGGCACCTTGCGCCCGCGCCGTCATGGCATTGCCGGCAACGCCATAGCTTTCCAGCATCCCCAGCACCGCGCCCTCGTCCAGGCCATCGCGATATTTTTGCGCTTTGACATCGGCTTCTTCATCCGTCTCGGCGCTGATCACCGTCATCATGCAATAGGTGCGGACCTCTTTGCCCAGCTTGGCCGCCAGAGCCTTGGCGCGGCGTGAGGCCTCTTTGGTCTCGGCCAGGTCGCGGCCGCCGATAAAGCAGCCGTCCGCCTCTCGCACCGAGAACTCAAAACCGCGCTTGGACATGCCGGCGCAGATCAGAAAAGGCGGCTGCAAAGGCTTGGGCTCACTGACGCAATCCTGGAAATCAAAATACTTGCCTTTGAAGGTGACCTTGTCGTCACGCCACAGCTGCTTGACGATTTGGGTCCATTCCTCGGTCAAATCGTACCGGGCGTCGTGATCGAGGGCTTCATCCCAAGCCCCCATCTGTTCGAATTCGCCGCGATAGGCGCCCGCGACAATATTCAGTCCCGCCCTTCCACCGCTGATGTGATCCAGGGTGGCGATCATCTTCGCCGCCACCGCCGGATTGTGCAGAATGGCGTGCAAGGTCGCCCAGACTTTGACGCGTCTGGTCACCGCGGCGATGCCCGCCATCATGGTGACGGCTTCCAGGCTGGTTCCCCAATGGGAGGTCGCGCCGCCAAAGCCGCGCCATTTGCCCATCGCCATCACAAAATCAAAACCGTGTTCTTCCGCGGCCAAGGCGGCATCGCGATTTTGCACCCAGCCGCCATCCAGCGGCGGGGTGTTGCGGCTGACAATCCAGCCGCCATTTGCCACAGGCAAAAAGACACCAAATTCTTTTGGTCCGGTCATGGTCGCCAACGTTATTCTTGGCGAACGCGCTCGCGCGCGCTTCGCGTCGCCACAGGCAAAAACACGCCGAATTCCTTCATGCTCGCCTCGCATGGGGTGCGCGCATGGTCATCACCGCCAGTATCACCAGCGCCACCATCACCGCCAAGCCCGCAAAAAAGGGCGTGAAGCTGCCGCTATGGTCGCGGGTCAAGCCGGCGAAGGTCGGCGCCACCGCGCCCACGGTGGAAATCAGATTGACCGTAGAATAGAGCTCCAGATAGGGACCGCGCCCGAAATAGTCCAACAGCAGGATGGTGGCGGCAAAAAGCGTCAAGCCATAGCCGATGCCGATGCCGGCGGCATAAACCAGCATCATGGGCATATCGCGCGCCGCGCCCAACGCCAGCAGGCCCACCACCAGGCATGCCAGCGAGATACAAAGCAGGGTCTTGGCGCCGACGAAACGCGTCAAGATTCCGCCGGCGAAGCGGGCGCTGGAATTCACCAGCGCTTCCACGCTCATCATGCTGCCCGCGATCACCGCCGCGACGCCATGCTGGGTCAGATGCGCCACCGATACCGCGCTGGCGGTGATGCCGCAGAATTGAAAGGCGGCAAACGCCGCGGCGATGATCCAGAACTGCCTTGTCTGCAGCGCCTCGCGGAAACTCCAGCGTTCGGTGGAAATCTCCGGATCGCTATTGGCGGCACTGCTCACTTCGGACTTGGCGTCCACCAGGAACGCCGCCACCAAGCCGGTCACGACAATCAGCGCTCCCACCACCAGCCAGTAACTGCGCCAGGCGCCGGTGGCTTGGATTACCGCGGAAAAAAGCAGCGGCCCGGCCACGCCTCCCAGCCCGCCTATGGTGAAAAACAGTCCGATGGCGAAAGACGGCCGGGCAAACAGCCGCGACAGAAGATAAGTGGCGGGCACCGAATCCAGCAAGGTGAAACCAAGCCCCGCCAGCGAGGCGCCCAGGAAATAGCCCCACAAGCCACCGGTCTGCGCCAGGCAGAGAAAGGCCAGACCCATCACCAGGCATCCCGCCAGCAAAGCCGCGCGCACGCCGAAACGCCGGATCAGGCCGGCTGGAACCGCGCTGGTGATACCGCAAAAAAAGCCCAGCAAGGTGAAACCGAAGCCCGCCGCCGTCCAGCTCCAATGCAATTCCACGACCATCGCGGGCAGCGCAAGACCCAGGCTGCCGAAGGTCGCCGCCGTGATGATGAAATACAGCGCGCTCATCAGGGCCAAGGTCAGCCAGCCGCCGCGCTTGGTGCCGGTCATGATGCGTTATCGGCTTTCCAGGGTGCGCTTTATTTCGGCGGGAAAATCTCCCAGCACTTTCAGCATTTCGGCGCGCGCTTGGCTGACATTGCGGCTGGCGATCACATCGGCCAAAGCGCGATGTTCATTGAGGGCGGCGACGCCATCACTGGGATCGGGTCCGCGCATGGCATAGAGCCAATAACGCGCGGTCTGGTGATGCAGGGTCACCACCATCTTGGCCAGAGCCCGGTTGCCGCTGGCGGCGGCCACCGCGACATGGAAGGCTTCGTCCATCGCCGCCAGCGCAGCCTGGTCATTCTCTGCCACCGCCGCTTCGCCATCGTCGAGGGTGGCGCGAATATGGGCGATGTCCTCAGCGCTGGCATGCTGGGCGGCAAGGCCCGCGCAATGCACTTCGATCAAACAGCGCGCCTCGAACATCTCGCGCGCGCCCGTCAGATCCAGCGGCGCCACCGAGGTGCCCACCCGGGCGCGGCGCACCACCAAACCTTCCAGCGCCAACCGGGCCAGAGCCTCGCGAATGCCGGCTAGGCCGCCGCCATAACGGCGAGCCAGCGCGTTTTCATCCAGCTGTTCGCCGGGGGCCAAGGTTCCGATGATGATGTCGACCAGAATTCGCTGATACAGACGCGACTTAAGCAGCCTGGGCGACCATTCATCCAGCCGGGCCGACGCGTCTTTTTCCCGAGAACCTGCCATGGCGCCACCCTTCCGGGCAGGACAATGGGTATCCCCCCCTCAAATGGCAAGAGCCTCCCCCTGCGCGCGCGAAGCGCGCTCGCATAGGGGGATGAGGTCGGCGGCCAAGCCGGCCGAATGCCGTAGCAACGCCGTGGCGCGCAGGCGTTAGCCGAGTACCACGGCAAAGTTGCGAAGGCCGGAGGGGGCTAACCTACAAAGTTGATCTCGAAAACATAGCCGGCGCTTGGACTTCCGGTTCCCTCAAAGCCCGGCGGACCCACCCCCGCGTCACAGGAAATCAGCTTGCCATTGCGCATATCCAGGCCATGGGCGTCGGCGGTGCCGTCCAGAAATTCCGCGGTTTCCAGCAATTCGCCGGTCCGGGCGTCATATTTCATCAGCCCGCAAGTGGTGGTGTGATGCAGCTTACCGTTCTGCATCACATAGCGGTTGATGTCGGAGCTGCCCGTCACCATCCAGATCGCGCCGCTGGGATGAGAATCGTCCCAAGCAATGCCATGCCATCGCGCCGTGGTTATGGGAATCATGAATTCCGGCGTCCAAGTTTTGGGATCGACGCGCAGGATGCCTTTGAGCCGGTTGGCCACGATCCACAGTTTGCCGTCATGCCACATCAGGCCGTGGCATCCGCCGCCATTGCCGGCGCCGCCCAGGGGAATCGGGCGATGGGAAACGGTGTTGCCGTTCAAGTCGACTTCATAGATGCCTTCCGGCCCGCCATTGGCGCCCATCCAGACATGGCCATTGCCGAAGGTCATGCCCGAGGTGTTGTAGGAATCGGTCATCACGGTCTTGAGCTTTTTGCCGTTCCAGTCGAACAGCCAGGCGGCTTCCTTTTCGTGATGGCCGTTCTTGCCATAGCCCCCGGCCTTCTGTTCGGCGACCCAGACGCCTTCCGGCACCACCGCCACGCCATTGGGATAGCCGGTCGGCACCTTGAACAGATTTTTGGTGGTGACCTTGCGATGCGGCACTTCTTTTCTTTTTTCCGGCGCCACCGCCCCCAGATCCTTGCCCTTGGGATAGCCCTGGGCCAGTGCCGCAGTCAGACCGGCGCCGGTTGCGCCAAGGCCCAGAAGAAAATCACGCTTGTGCAAAGTCATTTTCAGCTCCTGAAAACAAGGGGCGTTAGGCGTTAGCCGGACCGCCCATTTAAAAAAGAGGCGCCCGCCTCGGCGGACGCCTCTTCTATTTTTGCGTTTAACTCCTGCTCACGGCAGACCGAACGCCACCACCTGATCCGACAGACGCGGCGTCAGGATGCCGTTGCCGCCGACCGCGAACACCACATACTGCTTGCCCTTATAGGTATAGATCGCGGGCTGAGCCACGGCGGGCGAATCCACAATCTGCTTCCACAGCACATTGCCGGTCTTCACGTCGATGGCGCGGACCCGGCTGTCCATCGAAGCTCCGATGAAGATCAGTCCCGACTTGGTAATCGCGGGCGCACCGATGGTGATCGATCCCCAGCTATCGGGCATATAGAAGCCCCACTTCTGGACTGCGCCGAACGGCTTCTTCCAGTTCAGCTTGCCGGTGTTCATGTCATAGCTGGACAGGTTGCCGTAAGGCGGCGCCCAGCAAGGCATGCCCCACATATTGAGGAAGTTCTCCAGCTTGAAGCCATAGGCCGAACCCTGCTGCGCCGCATAGCCGTCGCGGCCGCGCAAGGCATTGCCGTATTTCTTGTCGGCCTCCGCGCGCGGCACCAGGGTGTAGATCTGCGGCACCACATTGCTGTTCACCACATAGGTGTTGGTGGTGGGATCCAACGCGCCGCCGCCCCATTCCACGCCACCTAATGTCGCGGGCCAGGAAATGGAGCCGCGGATAGACGGAGGCGTATAACGGCCCTCATCCCGGATACGCGCCTTCCAGCGGCTGCATTCGCCGAAGCTCAGGAAATCGGCGAGCTTGGAAACCGGCGGCATATGGTCCGCTATGACCGGCTCCGGATACGGCACATAGGGCTGGGTCTTGGCGGCAACCTCGCCCGGCACATCGGAGGCTGGATAGGGCCGCTCCTCGATCGGATAGACCGGCTCGCCCGTGTTGCGATTGAGCACAAACAGGAAGCCCTGCTTGGTCGCCTGGATCAAGGCGGGGATGGTCTGACCGTCTTTCTTGATATCCAGCAATGTGGGCGCGGAATTGATATCCACGTCCCAGATATCGTGATGCGTCAGCTGGCGGCTCCACACCACTTCGCCCGTCTCGGCTTTCACCGCGACCGTGGCGGTGGCATAAGGCATCTCTTTCAGACGGTCGCCGCCATAATAGTTGGGGCTGGGTGAAGAGGTGGGGAGGAAGGCAAGGCCGGTTTCCGGATCCACGGAAATACTGGCCCAGACATTGGCGGTGCCGGTCTGATTTTCCTCATCCGCCGGAATGATATTGAAGGTCCATTTCAGCGCGCCGGTGCGGGCGTCGATGCCATAGACGGTGCCGGGATTTTCAACCTTATAGACCCAGTCATTGCCGGCCCAACCCAGGATCAGCGTGTCCTTATAGACCGCAGGCGGCTGCAGCAGACCGATCTTCCATTTGCTGTTCTTGGTGGCCCAGGCATTGACGTCGACCACGCCGTTCTTGCCGAAGCCGGCGCAAGGCTTGCCGGTATCGGCATCCACGCCATGCAGCTCGCCGGTCATGGTGCCGACATAGACCATCTTCTGGCAGGGCTGTCCGGCGTCAGGAGTGGCCGCAGCCCAATAGGCCGCGCCGCGATTCTTCAGGCCCTGATTTTCCGGCGGGCCTTCGCCGCCATGGGTGGCATAGGTCCATTTGGTTTTGCCGGTGTCGGGCTCAAGCGCGACAATCCGGTACCAGGGGGTGGCGACATAGACCGTGTCGTTGGCGAACAGCGGTGTCGCGCCCCAGGTGGTGGAGCGCATGCCGCTGGAGACGTCGCCGGTATGCACACTCCAGGCCCGCTTGAGGTCTTTCACATTGTCGGGCGTGATCTGCGTGGCGGTGGAATATTTCTGCGCCTGCTGATTGCCGCCAAAGGCATCCCACAATTGGACGGGATCACTGTTGCCGTTTTGCGCGGTGGCGCGCTGCATCGGCGACAAAGTGACGGCGGCGACCGCAGCGGCAAGACCCAGAGCGCCGAAAATAAAGGCCTTCTTATTAGTCTTCGACATCGTCAATCTCCACGCTGCGGTCGGCGGCGTCGCCGATCACGTTCATCAGCCAGCCAACCAGCGCCAAGGCTTCAGCCGCCATGATCACCGGGCTTTCCAGGAAATAACCGGCAACCGAGGATCCGATAATGTCCAGCAGGATGGACACAACCAGAAAGCCCTGCAGGAAACAGGAGCGGTTGGGCACCAGCTTGAGCGTCAGCGAAGCCAGGAACATCAACAGCCCCGCAACCGCCACCAGCATCACGCCGCCGGTGCCGATCAGGCCGGTTTCGGGGGTGTAATAGTCGTAGACGCAGATGGCCATCGCGATCAGCGATGCCAAGACGATCAGCCACGCGCCTCGCGTGGAATGTTTTTGAGTCAACGTCCCCTCCCCATTACTGGCCCAACTGGACTTTGGATTTGGCGCGATCCTACCGGTCTTTTGGCTGGACGCAAAACTCCTCTGACAAAATCTTGCGGCTTCTTCGCACTAGCAGCAAATGCTAGCCAGGCTGTGCAGCGTCGCGCTTTTTCCAGCGGTAGATGCGTTGGCTGTTACGCCAGAAATATTTCTCCGCCTGTATACGGGGCCGGGCCGCGAAATAATTCTGCATCAGCGACACAGCTTTGGGGATGGTGGCGGTTCCAACACTGTTGGGCCAGTCGCCCCCGAACATTACCCGGTCCTCGCCAAAGACCGTCATCAACTGGTCCAGGCGGGCGAGCGGCGCGGTGACGGTGTCGCCTTTGTCATTCTTATGCATGACCTGGGAAAGCTTGATGGCGAAATTGGGCCGGCTGCCCAACTCGGCAATCAGGGAATCGTACAGCGGTTGCGTTTCCGGCATCGGATCAAGGGACGGCATGTGATCCATCACCACATGCAGGTCCGGGACGGCGTCCATCGCCAAAAGCGCCCCACGCAGCAGATCGAAGGACGGATTGGCCATGTCCAAACTCTGGCCCGCCTGGGCCAGCAGCTTCAGGCCTTCCGCCATGCCGGGCTTCAACACCTGTTTGCCATTGTCCATCTGCCAGATTCGGGCATAGCGGATGCCCTTCCATAGCGGGTCTTTGGAAAAGCGGTTCAGATAATCCGGGAATTCCGGTTTGGAGGGATCAAGGCTTCCCACCACACCGACAAACAGGGAGTCGGAATTGGCGCGCTCCAAAATCCAAAGATTGTCTTCAATCCAGGGACTGGCCTCCACCACAATGGCGCCGGCGATACCGGTGCCCGGTATTTGCTGGCGATAATAGGCAGGCAGCGCCATCTGCGGCGGTTGCCCGCGCGGTCCGGAATACGGCACGCCTTGCGGGCGGCTGGGATCGAACAGATGAACATGGGTGTCGATGATAGGAATCGCGGCCCCTTGCGCAAAAACGGGAGCGGCAGCCATCGCTGCCGCTCCCGCCAGAAACGCACGCCGCTGCATCAATGCAGGTCGACTTTGGTCACCCGCCAGTTGCCGGCTTCCGCCACATACAAGGAATTGGCATTGCGGCAGTCGATAGCATTGACGCTGCCGAAATCCTTGGGGCCCTTACCGGCCTGACCGAATTTGCCCACCACCGCGCCGTTCAGCTCCAGCTTGTAGATTTCGCCACCCTTATCCAGGTCATTGGCGGGATTGGAATTGGAGCTGAAGAGATACTGATGCGCCCCGGGTGAAATGCAGATGGCTTCCGGATCGCCGCCGCTGGTGATGCTGCTCTTGTAATTGCCGTCATTGTCGAACACCTGGATGCGGTTGTTGCCCCGGTCGGCGACATAAACATTGCCGCTGGCATCCACCGCAATACCATGAGCGCTCTTGAACTGATTGTTTTCGGTGCCGCGCGAACCCCAGCTTTTCACGAACACGCCGTCGCGGGTGAATTTGGCGACACGGGCATTGCCGATGCCGTCAGCGACAAAGATATTGCCAGCTGCGTCCCAGGCCACATCGGTGGGCGACTGGAACAGATCGCTCTGCGCGCCCGAGCCGGGCGGATTGCCGCGTCCGGTATCGGGCGTGGACGGCACATCCACCGATTCCGGCTTGCGGCCAAGCAGCATCGCCACACGGCCTTGCGGATCGAACTTCATCACCATGGAGGAATAGCGATCCACCACCCAGATATTGTCGCTTTTGTCGACGCGCACCTGCTGGGCGGCCAGGAAGCCATAAACCTGCTTGCCGATCTGGCGGATGTATTTTCCGTCCGGACCGAACTCATACAGGCTGGAGCCGCCATGGGCGAAGGTGCGGCTGCCCGCCAAAGTGACGGTGGGATCGCCATTGCGGGTATAGACGAAAACATTGCCCTTGGAATTGGTGGCGACGCCAGCCGCCATGCCGAAGAAGGTATCGCGCGGCAAAGTGAGCGGCTGGGAGGTGGTATAGCTGATCTCCTGCGCCATAGCAGGCACCGCGATAACGGCCGCGGCGGCCAGCAAAAGGGTTGCGAAGTGTCTCATGTTACTTGCTCCCCTTGAGAACGAACTTCTGCATGCGCCAGGACTCGATTTCACCCGCGATGATCTGGTTGGGATTGCGGCAATCCATCATGTGAACCACCTGCCAGCCCGGCGCCAGCTTGCCGGCATGACCGAACTTGCCCAGCGGCGTGCCGTCCAGCTCCGCCTTATAAATCTGCCCGGTCCGCGCCCAGGTCCCAGGACCGTTGCCGTTGGGATTGGAGTTGGACATGAAGAGATACTGATGCGGGCCTTCGGAGATGCAGTCCGACCAGGCGCTGCCGAAGGAGGTATAGGCCGTTTTCCATTTCAGATTGTTGTCCAGCACGACATAGCGGGCATTGCCGCGATCGGCGACATAGACATTGCCCTGGTGATCGACCTGCAAGCCGTGGGGCAGATTGTATTCATTCTCGCCCTTGCCGACTTTCTCGCTGCCATTCTGCGCCAGGAATTTGCCTTCGGGCGAATATTTGACCACCCGGTTGTTGCAGTAGCCGTCACTGATGAAGATGTTGTCCTGCTGATCCCAGGCGACATCGGTGGGACGGCACAGCGTGTATTTGCTGTCCGGGACATTCGGCCCTTTGGGGGTGGCGTAAGGACCGTCGGCCTGGCTGGGACGGTGGCCGATCACCATCAAGACCTTGGTACCGGTGGGATTGAATTTGGTGACGACATTGGTGCCTTCGTCCACCGTCCAGATATTGTCATGGCGGTCCACCCGCACCGAATGGGCGAACTGAAAGCCGTAAAAGCCCTTGCCGATTTCCTTGATGAATTTGCCGTCAGGCCCGAATTCCCAAAGCCGCGTCTGCGGACCGCGAAAATAAGCGAAGACATGGCCCTTGGAGTTGGTGGCTACGCCCTGCAGCTCACCCATATAATCGCCGGGCGGCGCCTGGAAGAAGTTGGGCACCGCTTCATAGGCCAGATCGGGCGTGGTGGGCGCGGCAGTCGCGCTCACTTGCGGCGATGCCGAGTTGGTACTGAACAACAGGGCAACCGCGGCGGTCGCCACCAGATATCTTTTCAATGAAACCTCCCCAATAAACCCGCGCTTCTGAAGGCGCTAAGGGCTCGCGGTCGGGGAGTGTATACGGGGACGCGTCCAGGGCAATATCCCTGGAACCGTGTGGCAGCGATTTCCGCGACTACGCTGCGGTGCAGCGCCCAGGGCCGTCAGTTGGGGTCGTGCAGCGGCGGTGGCGGTGTAATCTTGCTTTTCTTCAACGCCTTCTTGCTGGGCTGCGCTGACAGCCTGTCGGTTTCTGACGCGACCTTCTTATGCGGCGGCGGGCCGGCGACGCCATTGACCGACTGTTCGTTGGTGTCTCTTGGCGTGCTGGTTACGGTCTTGGCCGTGGCCGCGACGGCAGCGAGGGAAAAAACGGCGGCCAAAAGGCATACGGCAATGGATTTCATGGCCATCTCCTGTTTGCATTGAAAACAGGCGATGGCGGGTAACGGTTGCAGTGGTTCCCGTCAGTTCTGCAACATGGGTTTGCCTTCGTGCTCCACTAAAAGGTCGTGCATGTCATCGGCATGCTCTTCTTCGGTGCGCAAAATTCCCTGCAGCATGGTCTTGGTGCCGGGATCGTCGTCGCCAAAATAGCGGATCAGCTCGCGATAATGGTCCACCGCGATGCGCTCGGCGATCAGATTTTCCTTGATCATGTCCACCAGGTTCTCGCCTTCGACATATTGCGAGGCGGAACGGGTGAGCAGGCCTTCCGGATTGAAATTGGGTTTGCCGCCCAACTGATTGATGCGCTCGGCAACCTGAAGGGCATGCTCATGCTCCTCCTTGGCGTGGGTGGCGAACTCTTGCTTCACGCTTTCGCTGGAGATGCCGGAGGCTGCAACGGAATGCATGGTGTAGCGCAACACGCAGACGATCTCGGTTGCCAACACCGACTGCAATATCTCGATGGTCTTGTTGACGTCGCCGATGTAATTGCTGCCGATGGCGCCGTCATCGAGATTTTTGCGTGCCCGTTCGCGCAGAGTTGTCACGTCGGTGAGAAATGGCTTCTGAACGCTGGCGGGCTGTTGACCCCTTTGGCCCATGGGAAATCCTCCTTGGCGGGTAGCGCGGTAACGGTTGCGCTCGCGAGAGGTTCCGCCGGGCTTAGATCGAAATGATTTCCGGAGACTGGAAGGTGCAGGCGCCATCGGCCGCGACCAGGATCGGCTCCAACTCATCACTGTCCGGATCCGGCATGCTGTCGATACAAAGAGACGGGTCCGAGATACGGATCAGGCCAATGGCATGCGCCGCATGCGGCAGAGCAAAGAACAGGGCGCCAGCCGCAAACAAAGAACCCGCAATCCGACCAGAGAATGGTTTCATCACACAGCCCGTCCTGCAGAGGCCTTCCCTGTCCGCCCCCGGACAAATTCTTGGAAAGCCCGTGGGGTTATTATGACAGAAATTTTGCGTTGCAACATGTGCTTCTTGAGTTCCGAAACGCGGCAAATATGCTTTGGGAACTCAACAGGGTAAGTTCCCGATCGCTTAGGGAGAAATCATACTCCCAGGTCATTGCCGGGAAATAAACGCCATGAAAATCCTGCTTCTGTCTGCCGCCTTGCTGTGGGTCGCAATTGCTAGCGCTACCGCTCAGCCTGGCACGTCGGCCTTTATCGACAGACCGGAGGACCCTCGCGCTGTCCTGCTGACCGGCGCCGCGGGCGACGGCAAGGCCGATGACAGTGCCGCCATTCAGGCTGCTATCGACAAGGCTGCGGCGGATCGCGAGGAAGGCATCGTCTTCATTCCGCAAGGCCGCTACCGCATCAGCCGCACCATCTATGTCTGGCCGGCGGTACGGGTGTTCGGGTTTGGCGCCAAGCGCCCGGTGTTTGTGCTGGCCGACAACACCCCGGGCTTTTCCAAAGGCGTGGCGGACATGGTGATCTTTGCCGGCTTCCGCTTGGGCGCCGGCGCCAGTTCACGCCCCGAACGTCCCGGGGCGCGCGTGCCCTTCCCGCCGCCGGGCAGCGTGCCGCCCAATCCCCATATCGCCGATGCCAATCCCGGCACTTTCTATTCGGCGATGAGCAATATCGATTTCGAAATCGGCAAGGGCAATGCCGGCGCCGTCGCCATCCGCTTTCATGGCGCGCAGCATGACTATCTCAGCCATATAGATTTTCATATCGGCTCCGGCCTGGCTGGCTTGAATCAGGTGGCCAATGAAGCGGAGGATTTGCGTTTCTTCGGCGGCCGTTACGGCATTTTGACCGAAAAGCCTTCGCCCGCCTGGCAGTTCACTTTGCTGGACAGCCGGTTCGAAGGCCAGCGCGAAGCCGCCATCCGCGAGCATGAAGCCTCGCTGACCTTGGTGAATGTGTCCTTCCGCAATGTGCCGGTGGGGATCGAGATCGATCCCGATTATTCCGACTGGCTATGGGCCAAGAATACGCGCTTTGAGAATGTCTCCAAGGCGGCGGTGATCGTCAGCAATGAGAAGAGTGTCTACACCCAGATCGGTTTTGAGAATGCGGTCGCCGCCAACACACCGGTGTTCGCGCGTTTTCGGGAAAGCGGAAAGACGCTTGGCGCAAATGGCGCCTATCAAGTCGAAGCCTTCAATCATGGCCTGATCCTGAAAGCGCCGGGTGAATTGGGCGAGACCGGCACACGCTGGGAGACGGCGCCCTTGCCATCCTTGCCCGCGCCTTTGCCCCCCGCGATCCGTCCGCTGCCGCCGACCTCGCAATGGATGAATGTCCATACGCTGGGGGTGAGGGGCGACAACAAGACCGACGATACGGCGGCACTTCAAAAGGCCATCGACAGCCACAAAGTGCTGTATATGCCCAGCGGCCGCTACATCGTGCGCGACACCATCCGGCTGAAGCCCGACACGGTGCTGATCGGCCTGCATCCGTCCATCACCCAGATTGACCTGCCCGACAACACACCCGGCTTCGGCGGCGTGGGCGCCCCCAAGGCGCTGCTGGAAACACCCAAAGGCGGCGACAATATCGTTGCGGGCATCGGGCTGTTCACCGGCGGCATCAATCCCCGCGCCGTGGAGGCCCTGTGGCAATCGGGCGAGCATTCCTTGATGAACGATGTGCGCTTCCTGGGCGGGCACGGAACCAACAATCCCGACGGCTCGCGCTGGAATCCTTATAACGACACTCACAGCGCCGATCCCGACATGAAGAAACGCTGGGACGGGCAATATCCTTCGCTCTGGGTGACCAATGGCGGCGGCGGCACTTTCGCCAATCTCTGGACAGTCGATACTTACGCTCAATCCGGCGTCACCGTTTCCGACACCAAGACGCCGGGGCATATCTATGAGATTTCCAGCGAGCATCATGTGCGCAGCGAATTCCAGTTCAACCGCGTGGAAAACTGGGAAGTGTATGCGCCCCAGACCGAGGAGGAGGCCGGCGAAAGCCAGGAGGCGGTGTCGCTGGAGATCATGGACTCCAAGAACATCACCATCGCCAACTGGCATGCCTATCGCGTGACCCGCAATCCCAGGCCGGTGGACACGGCGGCGCGCATCTTCAATTCCTCGGATATCCGTTTCCGCAATGTGCATGTCAATGCCGAGAGTGGGCTTGGTACTTGCGATGCCAATGGCTGCGGTACCTATCTCAGGGCAAGCAAATTCCCTGCCGAAAATTCCATTCGTGACCTGACCAACCATATCGACACCCGCGAACGGGAATTCGCGGTGCTGGATTATCCGGCCCGGCCGAAAGCTGCGGCGCTTTCCGGCAAGGTCGAGAAACTGGAGGACGGCTTCTATTCCATTTCCGGCGCGGCGGTGGATGAGAATGGCAAGCTCTATTTCGTCGATAAGCACCAACAGCGCATTTATGGCTGGTCGCAATCCGAAGGTCTTTCCATCGAGCGCGACAATCCCACCGATCCGGTAAATTTGGCCTTCGACAAGTCCGGCAATCTGCTGGTGTTGTCGTCACTGGGTGCGGAAGGCACGCTTTACAGTTTCAAGCCGGGCTCGCCCGCCACGGTATTGACGGTGATCGCGCCAACGCCGGTCGCGGCGCATCCCGGCGCCACTGCCATCCTGCCCGGCAATTACTGGAACAATGGCGAGTTCAAGGATCAGCTTGATCCCAAGACTTATCGCTACACAACCTTAAGCGAAATGTTCGCCCGCGACATGGGCGCCGCCAAGACGCGGGAATATGTCTCGCCGGACGGAAGCGTGTTCCTGCCTTTCAGCCGCACCTTCCAACAGGGGCCGCCCGACGGCACCGGCTGGCGCTTTTCCGACAATCTGGAGACCTATGGATTTGTTTCAGCCAAGCC
>Ga0207654_10001210_pt1 | contig 13803 bp, 11 predicted proteins | sample KBSC64metaG_FD_184355 | JGI IMG/M metagenome (GOLD analysis project Ga0207654, IMG submission 184355) | Corn rhizosphere microbial communities from Kellogg Biological Station, Michigan, USA - KBS C6-4 metaG (SPAdes) (version 2) | ecosystem: Host-associated > Plants > Roots > Rhizosphere > Soil...
CGATGCCAGGTTTCCAGATCAAGGCTTGCGTGGATGTGACCGGCGCGGGCGCGGAGGTCTTTGCATCGGTCGTCGCCGCAGGTTTCGGCAACGGCTCGACAGGCGCCACGATTTTCGGCGGCAACAACTTGGCTTCGGCGCGATCCAAATAATCTTCCGGCTTCGGGTTCGCGATCTGCGCCGTGGATTTTTCCGGCACCGGCCTGGAAATCGGCGGCGGGATCGACGCGGTTGCCGGCGCGGCGGCGGGTTTCGGCGCGGACGCGATTTCTTTTGCGGGTGGCATGGGCGGCGGCGGTGCGGGCGCGGTCGCGACCGGAACAGGAACTGGATTCGGTGCTGATGCCGAAGGCGCAGCGGATGGCGCTGGCGCTTGCGCCGCGACAGGTTCTGTGGATGCCGGCGCGGCCGCTTCCGGGGCCGGCGTGAAGGTGAGCCGGAACATGATCGGCGGCTTGTCCTGATAGCGCGCGGTGACGTTGAGCTGGCGCAACAGATCCTCGCGCGAGGTCGTGTCCCATGCGCTCACGGAAAACACGGCATTGGGAAGACTGAGCAGACGCAGACTGCCGCCGTGTCCGGCCAGGGTCCGGTACATTTGCATGACCTCGTCCGCGGGCTGGATGCGGGACTGCTGCAACAACGCTTGTACCGCCGCCAGATGACGGTCGGCGAATTGCTCCGCGGTCAGGTCCTCGCGTTTGGCGCAGTAGGTGTTGCGGCGTGGCATGAAGCCCTGATCGGTATAGGTCGCCGAAAGTTGGTCGAAATGCGTTGCGTCCCAGAATTTTGGCTGTAGCAATTTGACCGGATCGAAGCGGCTCAAATCCGCTTCCAGCGTCAACGTGGCGAATCCGGTCGCGGACAGGTTCAGCGTCGTGGCGAGCGCATGCTGGCCAGCATCGTAGCGGTACTCGAAACGCACGCGTGAAGGTACCGTGGCGTCGAGATCCATGCGGCGAAAATCGCCGCTACCCAGGCGCGATTCGCAACCGGCCGATGCGAACAGCACAAACTTGGAGGGATCGATCCAGAGCGGATCCAGCCACGGTTCCGGCGGCAGGCCCAGTCCGGTGACGGTCAGGCCGAATTGCGCGGGCAGGTCGTTTTCGTGCAGCAGCGCATGCTTGAGCAGCCAGAGCAATCCGGGTGAGTCGAACGACACGCTGTCGGCGCGGTAAATACGGTGCGCGCCTTTCGGGGCCACGCTCACGCCGCTCACGGTCACGCTGCCATTCAGGCCGGCGGCCAATCCGTCGTACTTGATTTCGGCATATGGCGCGAGGGCAGCGACCACGCGTTGCGCATCGTGGCCGACCGCGTACCAGGCGCCGAGCTTGAGCGCTCCGGCGATGACGATCGCGAGCAAGACGATGTTGCGCAGCCATTTCAACACGGCGGGCGGCCCATGCATGCGGAATGTGGAAACTTAGCCCGATTACCCGCGCCGGGCAATGGCCCGATCAATTCCGGGCGACGAACGTGCGCACCCGGCTGACCAGACCGCGGTGCGCCAGCGCGCCGATCAATGCGGGCCCCGGTGCCAGTTCGTGCAGATGCCAGGCGCTGCCGGACACGGGCGCAACATGGCCGGCGGCGTCCAGCGCGAACTCGACGCGATGCAATCCGCTCGCGATGCCGTCGCCCGAAGCCTTGACCGTCGCTTCCTTGGCGCACCACAGGCGCAGAAAGGCGAGTTGCCGCGCGGATTCCGGCGTTGCTTGCAGCGCGGCTGCTTCGTCGCGTGAAAAAAAGCGCTGCGCCAATTCGATTGCCGGGCGGGTTTTGCGTTGCGTCGATTCCAGATCGACGCCGAGCGCGATAGCGCGACTGACGCCGAGCAGCAGCGCCGTGCCGGTGTGAGCGAGGTTGAATTCCAGTTTCACGCCGGCCACGCGCGGCTTGCCGTGCTCGCCGCGTTCGATGCGAACGGTTTCGACGGGCCGGTCCAGGTACGCCGCGAGCAGGCCGCGCACGCCTGCGGATTCCGCGGTGCTCGGCACATTTTCCCATTGTGGAAAAAACCACAAGTGGATTTCGCCACTGGCCAGCGGTTGCGGTGGCAATGCCGGCGCGAAATCCAGGGCCGCTGGCGCGGTCACTTCACCAGCCGCGCATCCACCAGATGCTGCACGACGGACGGGTCGGCGAGAGTGGAAATGTCGCCGAGCTGGTCCGGTGCGTTCTCGGCGATCTTGCGCAGGATGCGGCGCATGATCTTGCCGGAGCGCGTCTTCGGCAGCGCCGGCGCCCATTGCAGGTGATCGGGTGTTGCGATCGGGCCGATTTCCTTGCGTACCTGTGCGATCAACTCCTTGCGCAGTTCGTCGGATGGCTCCACGCCGGTCTTGAGCGTGATGTAGGCGTAGATGCCCTGGCCCTTGATGTCGTGCGGGAAGCCGACCACGGCCGCTTCGGCCACTTTGGTATGCGCGACCAGCGCGCTTTCCACTTCCGCGGTGCCCAGGCGATGGCCGGAGACGTTGATGACGTCGTCGACGCGGCCGGTGATCCAATAGTAGCCATCGGCATCGCGGCGTGCGCCGTCGCCGGTGAAGTACATGCCGGGATAGGTCTTGAAATAGGTGTCGATGAAACGCTGGTGATCGCCATACACGGTGCGCATCAGGCCGGGCCATGAATCGAGCAGCACGAGATTGCCCTCGCATTCGCCGTCAAGAATGTTGCCGACTGCATCGACAATGGCAGGCTTGATGCCGAAAAAAGGCTTGGTTGCCGAGCCGGGTTTCTGGTCGATCGCTCCAGGCAGCGGCGTGATCAGGATTCCGCCGGTCTCGGTCTGCCACCAGGTGTCCACAACGGGACAACGGCCGTCGCCGACCACGCGCCAATACCATTCCCAGGCTTCCGGGTTGATCGGCTCACCGACCGAACCAAGCAGCCGCAAGGACGTCCGTTTTGTTTTCTTCACCGGCGCTTCGCCCTCGCGCATCAAGGCGCGGATCGCAGTCGGCGCGGTGTAGAACAGCGTGACCTTGTGCTTGTCGATCACCTGCCAGAAGCGGCTCGAATCCGGATGGTTCGGGACGCCCTCGAACATCAGCGAAGTGGTGCCGTTGGCAAGCGGCCCGTAGACGATATAGCTGTGGCCGGTGACCCAGCCCACGTCCGCCGTACACCAGTAGACGTCATCTTCGCGCAGGTCGAACACGCATTCGTGCGTGTAGGCGCAGAACACGCCGTAGCCGCCGGTCGTGTGCAACACGCCTTTGGGCTTTCCGGTTGAACCCGACGTATACAAAATGAACAGCGGGTCTTCGGCACCCATCGCTTCCGGCGCACAAACCGCTTCCTGTACGGCCACAAGCGCATTCCAGGAACGATCGCGCGGCGCCTGCATCGGCACCGGCGCGCCGGTGCGCTTGACCACGAGCACGGTTTCCACGCTGCTCGTGCCCGGTCGCGTGAGTGCTTCGTCGACGTTGACCTTGAGCGGCACATGCTTGCCGCCGCGCAGGCCTTCGTCGGCAGTGATCACGACTTTCGATTGCGAGTCGGCGATGCGTCCGGCCAGAGAATCCGGCGAGAAGCCGCCGAACACGACGGTGTGCACAGCGCCGATGCGCGCGCAGGCCAGCATCGCCACCGCCGCTTCCGGAATCATCGGCAGGTAGATGCACACGCGATCGCCTTTCCTGATGCCGAGATTCTTCAACAAGTTCGCGGCGCGGCAGACCTGCTCGTGCAACTGCTTGTAGGTTATCGCCTTCGATTCGGAAGGATCGTCGCCTTCCCACAGAATTGCGGTCTTGTCGCCGCGCGTCTTCAGGTGCCGATCGAGGCAATTCGCGGCAAGGTTCAACTTGCCGTCGGCATACCAGCGGATGTGCAAGTCTTTCGCGTCGAAGGAGACGTCGCGAACCTTCGTGTACGGCACGATCCAGTCCAGACGCTTGCCGATGCGACGCCAGAAACCGTCCGCATCGCGCACGGATTCGGCATAGAGTTTTTCGTAATCCATCGCGCCGATGCGCGCGCGCGCGGCGAAATCGGCGGGAACGGGATGCAGAGTGGTCACGGCGGCGTTCTCCCGAAGGAAAACCGCACTTTAGTCCGAATCGGCGATGCGGGAAACCCGCGCGGCGGGCGCGCTCAGGCGGGATTCGACGGCGGCTTGCGCATGCTCGCGCGCAAGGCGTTGAGGTCCTTGTCGGTGAGCAGGGTCGAATCCGGACGCGAAGTTTCGGCGACGCGCTCGGCAGCGAAGGCGAAGAACGTCGCGATCAGGAACACGAAGCCAAGCACGAAGCCAAGCCCCATCAAGCCCGGCGCCTTCGCCGAAAATCCCAGACCGAATCCCAGCACCGCGATCAGCAGCAGAATCCAGCGCATCGTCTTTCCCCGGAAGCGAACGCGCCGATCCTGCCACAGCCGCGGTCGCGCCGCGAGTGCTCGACGCCGAAGCGGCGTCGCCTTGCCGACGGGCGGCATTCAGGGGGCGCGCGTACAATCGCTGGTCGATTTGCGTGCGGGAGATGGGCGATGGAAAACCTGCAATCGCTGGCGCTCGCGGCGGGCCTGGCCTGGGCCAGCGGCATCCGCTTGTACGCGGCCATCTTCATCGTCGGCCTGGTCGGACGGCTGGGCTGGGTGCAACTGCCCGAACACCTGCAACTGCTCGAGCACAACTGGGTGCTTGGCGCATCCGGATTCATGCTGATCATCGAGTTTGTGGCCGACAAGGTTCCCGCCATCGATTCGGCATGGGACGCGGTGCACACGTTCATCCGCATCCCGATCGGCGCGATGCTCGCCTGGGGCGCGATGGGCAATGCCACGCCGGACGTGCAGATGGCCGCGGCGCTGCTCGGCGGCACTATCGCCGGCGGCACGCATCTGGCCAAGATGGGCACGCGCGCGGCGATCAACACCTCGCCGGAACCGTTCAGCAACTGGACGATGAGTTTCTCCGAAGACGGCATCCTGCTCGGCGGATTGTGGCTGGTATTCCAGCACCCGCTCGTGTTTCTGGTACTGCTCGCGGCGTTCCTGGTGCTGCTGATCTGGCTGATCCCGAAACTGTTCCGTTTTCTCGCCGGAATCTGGCGACGGCTGGCCGGAACCCGCCCGCACACGTTGCCGGCGAAGTAGTACGTCGCGGCGGTTGAGACGCGCCCGGCATAGGATGCGCGCATGAACCAACCGGTGCGCATCAAGGGCCGCGGCGCGGCGTCGAATCCTGAAGGCCGTTTCGAGACGACCGCGCGCGAAGCTGTGGATGACGGCTGGGAACGCGAGGCCGAACCCGCGCCGCATCCGGCGACGACGGTTACGGAGGAACGCGCGCGCAGCATCGTCAGCCGCAACGATTCGCCGGACATTCCGTTCGAGCAGAGCATCAATCCCTACCGCGGTTGCGAGCACGGCTGCATCTATTGCTACGCGCGACCGTCACACGGATATTTGAATCTATCGCCGGGGCTGGACTTCGAAACCAAACTGTTCGCCAAAACCAACGCTGTGGAAGCGCTGCGCGCAGAATGGGCCAAACCGGGTTATCGCGTGAGCCCCATCAATCTGGGCGCGAACACCGATCCCTACCAGCCGATCGAGCGCCGCTACCGGATCACGCGGCAAATTCTCGAAGCGATGCTCGAACACCGCCATCCGGTCAGCATCGTCACCAAGAACGCGATGATCGAACGCGATCTGGATTTGCTCGTGCCTCTTGCGCGGCAGAACCTGGTCTATGCGTTCGTGTCCGTGACTTCGCTCGACAACAAACTGGCGAGCAAACTCGAACCACGCGCGAGCGCGCCGCATCGGCGTATCGAGGCAGTCAAGGCGTTGAGCGACGCCGGCGTGCCCTGCGGTGTGTTGGTCGCACCGATCATTCCGATGCTCACCGACCGCTGGATGGAAGCCATCCTCGAACGTGCGCGGGAAGCCGGCGCGCAGATGGCCGGTTACACCATCCTGCGCCTGCCATGGGAATTGAAGCAGCTCGTGCGCGAATGGCTGGAACTGCATTTTCCCGAGCGCGCCGAGCATGTGCTGAGTCTCGTGCGGCAGATGCGCGGCGGCCGCGACAACGATCCGCGCTTCGGCAAGCGCATGCGCGGCGAAGGCGAATTCGCGGAGTTGATCCGTCAGCGTTTCGCCATCGCCACGCGAAAGTTGGGTCTGGCGCGCGGCCGCAACCTGACGCTGGATTGCGCGAGCTTCGTCGCACCGCGCAAGGCGACGCCACAGGGCGAGTTGTTCTAACCCTGCGCTTCGCGGTGATAACGCGTGACGCGTTCGACCTCGTTTTTCGAACCGAGGAAAACCGGCACGCGCTGGTGCAGCGACTGCGGCACGATATCCAGAATCCGGCCGTGGCCATCGGTAGCGATGCCGCCGGCCTGTTCGACGATGAAGGACATCGGATTGGCTTCGTACAGCAGGCGCAGCTTGCCGCCCTTGTCGCGGATCTTGGCGTCCAGCGGATAGATGAAGATGCCGCCGCGCGTAAGGATGCGGTGCACGTCGGCGACCATCGATGCGACCCAGCGCATGTTGAAATCCGCACCGCGCGGACCGTTCTTGCCGGCCAGCAGTTCATCGATGTAGTGCCGCATCGGCGCTTCCCAGTGACGCATATTCGACATGTTGATGGCGAACTCGCGCGTGTCCTCGGGAATGCGCAAATCGCGCTGCGTCAGCACGAAACTGCCTTGTTCGCGATCCAGCGTGAACGCATGCACGCCGTCGCCGAGCGTGAGCACCAGCATCGTGCTCGATCCGTACACCGCGTAGCCGGCGGCGACTTGCTGCGTTCCCGGTTGCAGGAATGCCTTCTCGTCCGGCTCCTTCACGCCGGCCGGACAGCGCAGCACCGAGAAGATCGTGCCGACGGAGATGTTCACGTCGATGTTCGAAGAACCATCCAGCGGATCGAACACGAGCAGGTATTCGCCCTTCGGGTAGCGGTGCGGAATCGGGTGCGGATCGTCCATTTCCTCGGACGCCAGCGCGGCCAGATGTCCACCCCATTCGTTCGCTTCAAGCAGGATTTCGTTCGACAGCACGTCGAGTTTTTTCTGTACTTCGCCCTGCACGTTCTGCGTTCCGGCTGAACCGAGAACGCCGCCGAGCGCGCCGCGGCCGACGGAAATCGCGATGCGTTTGCAGGCGCGCGCGACCACTTCGATGAGCAGGCGCAGATCGGCGTTGATGTGCTGCTTGTCGCGCTGCTCCTCGATCAGGAATCGCGTCAGCGAGACGTTCTTGATCGGATCAGGCTTGTTCGACGGCGATAAAGACATGGCGCGGACCGGGTCTTGGCGTCCGCGCATTGTCGCATGCCGGGCGACGGGACGAATGGCCTGTGCGCAGGGCTATCGAAGATGCGATCATCGCAGCGTCTCGACGGGGGAAACGCCCATGAAATTCGTCACGCCGCTGTTGTTTGCGTTGCCGCTTTTGTTCGCCGCTCCCGCATGGGCGGACGCGCCCGACTGCGCCTGTGTGAAATCCGCCGCGCCCGCGCCCGGATCGGCCGACGCGAAATTCGTCGCGATCTACGGCGCGGAATGGAAATGGCGGCAACAGCAATTTCCCGGCAGCGATGATGACAGCGCGACGGCGGCTGTGCCCGATCGCCTGCCGCGCGTGGATGCCAAATCGCAGGAAGCACGCCTGGTGTACTGGAACGACGTGCTGAAAAAGCTCGCGGCGATTCCGGTCGACAAGCTCTCGCCCGCCAACAAGATCAATTTCGAGGTCTACAAACCGCAGATCGAGAACCTCGCCGCTGACATCCGCTATCGCCAGTATGAGATGCCGTTCAACGCGGATTCGCAGTTCTGGTCTGATCTGGGATTCATGTCCGGTCGGCATCTGCGCACGGTCAAGGATGCACAAAACTATATCGCCACGTTGAACGACGTTCCGCGCTGGTTCGACGAAAACATCATCAACATGCACGTTGGTTTGAAGCGCGGTTTTTCCGTGCCGCGCGAAGTTCTTGCTGGCCGCGACGTGTCCATCACCACCTACATCGTGAAAACGCCGCAGGACAGCGATTTCTACAAACCGTGCAAGACGCTGCCGGCAACGATCGTGGCGGACGAACTCACGAAGCTGCAAACAGCGTGCGCGGACGCGATCCGCGACAAGGTGGTTCCGTCCTACCAGAAACTGCTCACGTTCTTCCGCGACGAATACATGCCGCAGGCGCGCACCTCACTGGCTGCCGAGGCGCTGCCCGACGGCAAGGCTTATTACCGCCAGCAGATTCGCGAATACACCACGCTCGACCTCGATCCGGATGCGATCCACGCCATCGGCCTGAAAGAGGTCGATCGCATCCAGAAAGAAATGGACGCGACGATGAAAGCGACCGGCTTCAAGGGCGACATGCCGGCGTTCCTGCACTTCCTGCGTACCGATCCGCGTTTCTACGTGAAATCAGGCGATGAACTGCTGATGCACGCCTCGTGGATTGCCAAGCGCGTCGACGCGAAGTTGGCGCAGTATTTCGGCAAACTGCCGCGTGGCCGTTTCGGCATCGAACCGGTGCCGGCGGCGATCGCGCCGTTCTGGACCGCGGGGCGCGGCGGATCGCACACGTATTGGGTCAACACCTACGACCTGCCGTCGCGGCCGTTGTACAACCTCACCGCGCTGACCCTGCACGAATCCGCGCCCGGACATGCGCTGCAAGGCGAACTGGTCGAAGAACAACAAGGCAAGCCGGATTTCCGCAAACAATACATTTCCGCCTATGGCGAAGGCTGGGCGCTGTACTGCGAGCAGCTCGGCAAGGAGATGGGTATTTATCTCACGCCCTATGACGACTTCGGTCGCGAGTCCTACGACATGTGGCGTGCCGCGCGCCTCGTGATCGACACCGGAGTGCATCACCTGGGCTGGACCCGTGAGCAGGCGATCAAGTACCTCGCCGACCACACCGCGCTCAGCCAGCACGAGGTGGAGACCGAAGTCGACCGTTATATCTCGTGGCCCGGACAGGCGCTGTCGTACAAACTCGGCGAATTGAAAATCCTGGAACTGCGCCAGCTCGCCGAAAAGGAACTCGGCGCGAAATTCGACATCCGCAAATTCCACGACGCCGTGCTGGAAACTGGTTCGGTGCCGCTGCCGGTGCTGGAAGACCACATCAAGGCGTTTATCGATGCGCAGCGGAAAACCGTGGCGGACTGAGCGAATTTGCCGGCGTGGGTTAGGGGCCGCTATACTTCGCGACCATTATCCGGCCCGCGCGGCCGCATCTGGACGATCACTGTGAGCGATACCGTCACCAACACCGACAAGGTTTTTCTGCGCCATTTCTCGATGGTGATCGGCTTTCTGTTCCTGGTCATGCTCGGTCTGATAGCCCTGGCCATGCATCTGTACAGCGAACATCCCGCGCCGCAGCGTCCGGAAGCCCAGCAGGAAATCGCCGCGCGCATCGCACCGGTCGCGGGCGTGTACGCCGGCGACACCGGCCGTGCCGCGCTGCTGGCCGCGCAGGACGCGGCCAAAAAAGCCGCCGAATCGCAAGTCGCCTACGGCGGCACGCTCGACGGCAAGACCATCTTCGACAACCTGTGCACGACCTGCCACACCAATTCCGCGACCGGCGCGCCGAACATCCACGAAAAGGCCGCCTGGGCGCCGCGCGTGGCCGAGGGCGTGGACACGCTGGTCAAGCACGCGATCGACGGTTATTCGGGCAAGGACGGCAAGGGCGCACTGATGCCGGCCAAGGGCGGCAATCCGTCGCTGACCGATGCGCAGGTCAAGGCTACCGTCGAGTGGATGCTCAGCCAAGTCAAGTGATTGCGTGACCGCGACTGCACCGGCTGAGTTTCCGGCCGCGTCGGCCAGCCTGATTCTTCCCGGCCCCGCCGGCGCGCTCGAAGCCGCCGTTGATGTGCCCATCGCTGCGGAAGCACGCGCAGGTGTGGCGATCATCTGCCATCCGCATCCGCAGCACGGTGGAACGATGCACAACAAGGTCGTGACCATGCTCGAGCGCAGTCTGCGCGAATCGGGATTGGCCACCGTGGTGTTCAATTTTCGCGGCGTCGGCGCATCGAATGGCACCTACGACGATGGTCGCGGCGAAACCGACGACCTGCTAGCGGTCGCCGCGTGGGTGCAGCGTACGCGACCGCACGATGCGCTGTGGCTGGCGGGATTTTCTTTTGGCTCCTACGTCGCCGCGCGCGCCGCGTCGCAATTGCCTGTTCGGCAGATGATTTCGGTGGCGCCGCCGGTTTCACGTTGGGATTTTGCGCAACTCACGCATCCCTTGTGCCCGTGGCTGGTGATCCAGGGCGAGGCCGACGAGGTCGTCGATCCGGCGCAGGTTTATGCTTGGATTGCCGCGCAGCCCGAGCCGCCGACGCTGGTGCGCATGCCCGACACCGGGCATTTTTTCCATCGTCGATTGATGGACTTGCGTGGCGCCGTGAAGAACGGTGTGCGCAGCAACCTGCCGCCGCTGCGTAACGCCGCATGACGGCAGCACAAACGCCAGGCAGCTTGTATGCGGAAGGTGTAGCGCAAAAACGTTGGGATGACGATCCGGCGCAGCGCGCGTTGTTGCCGAGCCTGGATCGCATCCGTGCCGGTATCTTCGCGGCAACACAGGTTGGCTGGCGGCGCTGGCTGCCTTCTGCCGGACGCAAGCCGGTGCGCGGCTTGTACCTGTGGGGATCGGTCGGACGCGGCAAGACCTTTCTGGCCGATTTGCTGGTGGAATCGCTGCCGCCAAACTTGGTGCTGCGCCTGCATTTCCATCGCTGCATGGGCCGTGTGCAGGCACAGTTGAAAACGCTGGAAGGCCGCGCCGATCCGCTGCGCGAAGTCGCTGCCGCGTTTGCCGCGGAAGCAAAGTTGCTGTGCCTGGACGAATTCTTTGTCAGCGACATCGGCGATGCGATGATCCTCGCCGGCCTGCTCGAACACCTGTTCGCACTTGGCGTGACGCTGGTGACGACATCGAACATCGAGCCGGAAGGTCTGTATCGCGACGGCTTGCAACGCGCAAGATTCCTGCCGGCGATAGCATTGCTCGAGCGGTACTGCGAGGTGCGCGAGCTGATATCGCCGCAGGATTACCGGCTGCGTGCGCTGACCCGTGCCGGCGTCTACTTCACGCCACCGGGCGAACACGCCGAGCATGAACTCGCCGCCTGTTTCGCGCGCATCGCGCCCGGCGCGCACCGCGCCGATACGGCCATTCGCATCAACGACCGCGACATTCCGATCCGCCGTCGCGGCGACGGCGCGATCTGGTTCGAATTCGCAGCTTTGTGCGAAGGACCGCGTGCAGTCGCCGATTACATCGACCTCGCCCAGCGCTTCAACACCGTGCTGATCTCGAACGTGCCGCAATTCACGCCGCAGACCGAGGACGCCGCCCGGCGCTTTGTCAACCTCGTCGACGAGTTCTACGACCGCGGCGTGAAACTGGTGCTGTCCGCCGCCACGCCGGTGACCGAACTGTATGACGGCGAACGCCTGCGCGCCGAGTTCGCGCGTACCGAGAGCCGTCTGATCGAGATGCAGAGCGCGCAGTACCTCGCCGCCGCGCACCGGCATTGATGCAAGGGCGGGTCGGAATTGTGACCTCCGGCCCATTGCAGATCGGAGCGTCCGCTATTATCTTGACCGGCCGGTTCGCTAATTCGCACGCAACCCGACGAAGGATTCGTTTATGCGACTTCGCATTTCCCCCGCCCCCCTCCTGATTTTCGCGCTCGTTGCCGCAGGTTGCAGCAAGGCGCCGCAACAGCAGATGCAGATGCCGCCCGCCGAAGTCGGTGTGGTCGTGACCAAGGCGCAAGCCGTGCCGCTGACGCGCGATCTGGTCGGTCGCCTGTCCGCCACGCGCACTGCGGACGTGCGCGCGCGCATCGCTGGCGTGCTGCAAAAGCGCGCGTACACGGAAGGCACCGACGTCAAGCAGGGCCAGATCCTGTTCCAGATCGATCCGGCGCCGCTCAAGGCCGCGCTCGATGCGCAACTGGCCAATCTCGCCGCGGCCAAGGCGACGTATACGAACAACCACATCGCCGCCGAGCGCGCGCGTTCGGTCGCGGACAAGGGCCTGCTCTCGAAAACCGACCTCGACAACGCGCTCGCCGCCGAGCGCACCGCGGCGGCTGCCGTGCAGCAGGCACAGGCCAATGTCGAAACCGCGCGCATCAATCTGGGCTACGCCAGCGTGACTGCGCCGATCGCCGGCCGCGCCGGCCAGCAACAGGTGACCGAAGGCGCCTTGGTCGGGCAAGGCGAGGCAACGCTGCTGACCACGGTCGAGCAGATCGATCCGATCTACGTGAATTTCAGCCAGGCCGTCGGCGAACTCGACGCTTTGCGCCGTGCGCAAGCCGGCGGCCACGTCGCCCTCGACGAGGCAAACAAGGCCAAGGTCGATATCGTGTTGCCGGATGGCACCGACTACGCGCATCCCGGCACACTGGATTTTTCCGATACCGCCGTCGATGCGGCAACCGGCGCAGTGAGCTTGCGCGGCATCCTGCCGAATCCCGATCGACAACTGCTGCCGGGCATGTACGTCAACTTGCGTCTGACGCTGGGCCAGATCACGCAGGCCTACCTCATCCCGCAAGCCGCATTGCAGCGCGATCCCGGCGGTCCCTACGTGTTCGTGGTCGGCGCCGACGGCAAGGTGGTCAAGAAGCAGGTAGCGGCCGATGCGCAGCAGGGTGGCGACTTCGTCGTTACCTCGGGACTGGCCGATGGCGACAAGGTCATCGTCTCGGGCGTGCAACACGTGCAAGCGGGCGCGCCGGCCAAGGCGGTGCCCTGGAAACCAGCGACAGCGCCGGCCAGCTCGCCAGCCTCTTCCGCGCACTGAGCGATACGCCATGTCCAACTTTTTCATCGATCGCCCGATCTTTGCGTGGGTCATCGCGATACTGATCGCGCTTGGCGGCGGCATCGCCCTGTTCAATCTCGGCGTGGAATCGTATCCGTCGATCGCGCCGCCACAAGTCGTGGTCAATGCCGCCTACCCGGGCGCAGACGCGGCCACGGTGGAAAAAAGCGTCACCCAGGTGATCGAGCAGCAGCTCACCGGCATCGATCACCTGATGTACTTCAGTTCGAGTTCCAGCGCGAACGGCGGCGTCGGCGTCACGCTCACCTTCGAGCCCGGCACGGATCCGGATATCGCCGCGGTGCAAACCCAGAACAAGGTGACCCTGGCGACGCCGCGCCTGCCGGCGGAAGTCGTGCAGCAGGGCGTGACGGTAACGAAATCCAATCCCGACTTCCTGATGTTCTTCGCGCTCAAGTCGAAGGACGGCAGCCTGGATTCCTACCGTCTCAACAATCTGCTTTCGTCCGGCATCCTCGACCAGATCGCGCGCCTGCCCGGCGTGAGCACCACGTTCCAGGTCGGCGCCGAATACGCCATGCGCATCTGGCTCGATCCGGACAAATTGCATGGCTACAACCTGTCGGCAGCCGATGCGCTGACTGCGGTGCAGGCGCAGAACGTGCAGATTGCAGCCGGCGCGATCGGCGCTGAACCGACCCTGCCCGGCACCGGCGTCACCGCGACGGTGCGTGCGGAAGGCCGCTTCAGTACGCCGGATCAATTCGGCAACATCATCCTGCGTGCGAACGCCGACGGCACCACGGTGCGCCTGAAGGACGTGGCCCGCATCGAACTCGGCCCGGCCAGTTACGGCCAGCGCACCACCTACAACGGTGTGCCGGTGGCCGGCGCCGGCGTGCAGCTCGCCACCGGCGCGAACGCGCTGACGGTCGCGCAGGAGGTCAAGGACAAGCTCGCCGAACTGCAATCGAGTTTCC
>Ga0207654_10001214_pt1 | contig 13774 bp, 13 predicted proteins | sample KBSC64metaG_FD_184355 | JGI IMG/M metagenome (GOLD analysis project Ga0207654, IMG submission 184355) | Corn rhizosphere microbial communities from Kellogg Biological Station, Michigan, USA - KBS C6-4 metaG (SPAdes) (version 2) | ecosystem: Host-associated > Plants > Roots > Rhizosphere > Soil...
AGCACCGGATAGAACAATGGTATCGACGGCAGCGACAGCAATCTGTGCACTTTTTTAGGTACCAGCAAGGCCTGTGCCTGTAAAAGAATGTAATAGCGGAAGGCGCCCAGGTGCCGCCTGTATTGTATATAGAGGTCCTGTGTAAAAGTGCTGCGGACCAGGTTGGTTTCCAGGTGCGCATCCCGTATGATCTTCCAGCGATGATAATTGGCGGGAAGACCTTTTAACCCCATCCGCGATCCGACGCGGTGGAATACTTCGAATACCTCTTTTTTTTCCGTATCGCCCAGCTTGTGTCCCAGTAGCTCGAATGCCCGGATGGAGTAATCGATCAGCATGAATAATACGTCGAGGTAGGCGGTATCGGGTATTTTATCGCCACGGCTTGCCTCCACTCCTTTGTGAATGGCCGTGATCTTATCGATGGCCGCCAGTGCTTTGTCATATTCCGCAAAAACGATCAGCTGGGCATATTGCACAGTCGAGAACAGCCTGCCCAGTGGGTCAGCAGGCAGACGACCTGTAAAATATAACCAGTCCACCGCTTTATTCAGGGGGAATTCGGCGGCAGCACCGGCAAAGATCAGCAGGACAGTGTCTGCATTGCCCCAGATCTTTCTGACGATGGAATCTTTATTTACAAACGGATTGTCCATGGTAAGCATTTTGAAGGCGCCGGCCGAAGCTTCTTTCCAGGATGACGACCAGGACGATACCCAGCGTGTAAGAAAGAATGTCTGTCCAGGTAAAATAATCCCCCAGCAGAATGCGGGGTATGGAATGGGCTTTGAGCCCCAGGTGATCAGCCAGTCTGAAATATTGCAACGTTTCGATAAGATAGGCAAACAATAATACTGCCAGCGCAGTGGGCAGAATAGGGCTATCCAAAATGGTCCTGATCATGCAATAGAGCAGGATGACGGCCAGGAAATCCCCACCATAAGGACGGATGATAGCGTCATTCATACGGGCAGCGATAAATATTTCCACGCTGAGAATGAGGAGACTGAGTAAAAAATAGCGGGCGCTGAACCTGATTTTCATTTTAAATAAAAAGTGCTTTGAAATACAAAGTTGATGAAACTTTCTGCCATTTGCAAGAAAATATCTCCCTTTTTATTTTGAAGGGCCATACCCATAAATATTCCGCCAGTTATATGTAACGGTGGGGTCGAGCTCGCTAATACCGTCATCCACATGCAATAAGGAGGGATCTACCAGCAATTTATGCTGCTGCAGGGTCATATTGTTATAATGATAATTGGCCCCGTCCCTTTCCAGGCCGGCCCTGTCTTTGTTCAGCCGGCGGAGCATCTGTTGGAGGGAACGCATGGGATAATGCCGTAAATTAAAAAGATAAGGCAGCTTACTGCCTTCGATAGGGTTGTGATTGAAGAGCCTGATATTTGTTTTGCCGGCCCGCCAGCTTCTGATCCGGGGCGCACAATCGGGGAAAAGACAGTAATGTCTTATACGCATCACCGGGGAGCTGATACTTTCATCGTCTTTCTGCGTAAACCAGAAATTGAAATTATTGAACTGGATATAATCGTAGCCCTGTTCATGCACTTTTTCGATCCAGTCCCTGTAGCTCATCGACCTGTCCGCCCCTTCGAGCAGCTCATCCTGATCGGGCCAGGATATCCAGTCATATCGATGGACATACTCTTTTATAAGATGCTCCGACATATGCTGGTATAGCTGGTAAAAATCAAACGACCGGGGGATCCGCCGGCGCTCTGCAAGATGCCTTTCATATTTATCCAATATGCCGGCAGTCCCATCATCCGAGCCGTGGTCCCATACGACCAGGTGATGATCGTTGTCCAGGAGGTGATGGATGACATCTTCGAGGATGTCCGCGTCGTTATAGCAGAGCAAAATGCCCAGGAGTTTGGGTCTGGCCATAAACGCCTCTGTTCAAATACCCTGCCTGTTTACGCATTTTAATTCCCGGTCCGGAACTTCTCGTCTAATTTTTGCTTGAACTGGGCATTGGGGAGGTTGTGGACTATTTTTTTTATGAGTTGCCTCCTCTGTGGTATTGACGGCGGTTCCCCGTACATTAGGATCTGTGGCGGGAACATCCTGTGAAGCCTGGACATAGAATAAGGCTATGATCGCCAGCAGGATGGTGCGTTTCATTATTTCTCGGGAATCTCTGTGTTTACTAATAGGTGTACGTTACAAAAGTATATTATTTGGTACTGGTGATTTTGGGTATAATTCAACCTCTTTAATTATGATACGCCGTCTCATCTATATTTTGCCTGTCATCGTAATGACTATCCTTACACAATGTAAAGCAAAAGAAAAAATAAAGCTCCCGCCGGGTGATCCCCACAATGGCGGTCTGTTGCTGCCAGAAGAATTTGAGGCGGTGGTGGTCGCCGATAGTACCGGCAGGGCCAGGCATATCGCGGTAAATACAAATGGCGACATATATGTCAAGTTAAGCTACAACGACGCGTTGCGTGGGAGAGGGGGCACCGTCGGTTTGCGGGATGTCAACCATGATGGCAAGGCGGACATCGTCGCTTACTTTGGCGACTATAAGGATGAAGGTGGTCTTCCGGCGGGGATGACGATCCACAATGGCTATCTGTATACTTCCACGGTAAAATATGTCCTGAGAAACAGGCTGACCCCTGGTGAGCTGATCCCAACAAGCAAGACCGAGATCATCTTTTCGGATGAGGATACGAATCTGTTCAGACACTGGCATACGCAAAAACCCATGGCCTTTGATAACAGGGGCAATATGTATATCCCATTTGGGGCGCCCGACGATGGGGGACAGGATATCAATACGGCCGGTCCGGCAGGGATGCCCGGCGGCAAGGGGGTGGACCCTTCCCCGGATCTCGAAAAGTATGGATCGATCTGGAAATTCAGCGCCAATAAGAAAGGACAGATGCTAAAAGACGGAGAAAAATATGCCACAGGTATCCGCAGCGTACTGGGTATCGCATGGAATCCAAAAGATACCAGTCTGTATGCCGTGATGAATGGGATGGATAATTTTCACACCCGGTACCCCAATATATATTCCCCCTGGCAGGCAGCGGTGCTTCCGTCGGAGCCCTTGTTAAAGGTCCGGGAACATGCGGATTTCGGCTGGCCCTATGCTTATTATGATCAAATACAGGGGAAGAACGTGATGCAACCGGCCTATGGCGGAGACGGGAAGATTGTCGGCAGGGCGGCTGCATTCGACAAGCCGTTAATGGGTTTCCCCGGGCACTGGGCCCCCATGGATATGCTGTTCTACCAGGGGGATCAATTCCCCGAACGGTATAAGAATGGCGTTTTTGTCGCTTTTCACGGCTCGACGGATCGCTCGCCCTATCCCCAGGCCGGCTATATCGTATGTTTTGTTCCGTTTGAAAACGGACGACCGGCAGGCGATTGGGAAGTTTTTGCCGACGGCTTTACCGTCGTGGATACGGTGATGAACACGCGGGATGCTGTTTACAGACCGATGGGACTTGCCGAAGGGCCCGATGGATCCCTGTACATCTGCGAATCGAATAAAGGTAAGATATGGAGAGTGATGTATAAGGGTGATAAAGATAAGTTCGGAAAAGCGCAGCTCGCTTTTATGGAAGGAAGAAAATCCAGGACCTATATAAAAACGCCGGATGAGGTAAAAGATAACCTGGGACAGGGAGGCGAGATGGAAGGTCTTATCCTGTACAACTCTTATTGTGCGGCTTGTCATCAGCGGGATGGGAGAGGGGATAATAACCGGTATCCGCCACTGGCAGGTTCCGAGTGGATCACAGGTGACAGACAGCGGTTGATCGGGGTCCTGCTGAAGGGGCTGCAAGGCGAGATCCAGGTGAGCGGGAAAACCTATAATGGCGTCATGCCCGCACACGGTGCGTTCCTCGATGATCATGCGATCGCCTCCATACTGACCTATGTGCAGGGCAGGTATAACAAAGTGCACACACCCATCGCTTCAGAAGAGGTAACAAAAGTGAGAAAGACACTGGGGCCCTCTGCCAAATAACATACATTCGCATTATGAGCGCAATAGGAAAAACACCGCTGATAAAACTGGAAAAACTGTCCGGGCCGGGCTGCGCCGACATATACGTAAAATACGAAGGTGCGAACCCCACCGGCAGCATGAAGGACAGGATGGCTCTTTCCATGATAGAAGGAGCCGAAAAAAGAGGCGAGCTAAAGCCGGGCGGGACTGTCGTCGAATACACGGGAGGAAGTACAGGAAGCTCGCTGGCGATGGTATGTGCAAATAAGGGTTACCGCGCGCTCTTTGTGTCTTCGGATGCTTTTGCAAAGGAGAAGCTCCAGACAATGCGTGCATTCGGCGCCGATCTTGAAGTAGTTCCCAGCGGAAATGGGTTGATCACTGCCAGGCTTATCGATACGTTGATCGAAAGGGCCAGGGAATTGAGTAAACAGCCCAATACTTTTTGGACCGATCAATTTAACAATGTCGACAACCGGAATGCCTATCACACCATGGCCAGGGAGATATTGGATGCGCTGGATAATAACGTCGATGAATTTATCATGGGAGTCGGTACAGGCGGATGTTTTTCCGGCAATGCGGAAGTATTCAAGCAGGAAGTACCCGGTGTTCGTTGTATCGCCATCGAGCCGCTGCATGTACGTGCCCTGTCGGGCGGGGATATATCGGGGACGCATAGACTGGAAGGGATTGGAACAGGGTTCGTACCGTCCATTTGCAGATTGGATCTGGCGGATGAGATCATCCCTGTGTCGGACGAGGATGCCTACGATACAGCGAGAAAGCTGGCAAGGATGGAAGGAATATTTGGAGGAACTACTTCCGGTGCAAATGTATGGGCTGCCATTCAAAGGGCCAGGGTCATCGGCCCCGGGAAAAAGATCGTTACGATCGTCGTCGATTCAGGGCTGAAATATCTCAACGGAGAGTTATACAGATCATAATTACCGCCGGCTTACCCGTACTTTGATCCTTCCTACCGGGTAAAAATTTCCTTTGGCAGCACCTGTCAGGTAGATCCAATACTCGTCCTTTCCTGCGGGTATCAGGCTTTCAGGAGTGCGTATGTGCCTGGTCCAGGCGGGTAAGGGAATGGTGAGGAAGGCATGTTCCCAATGTAAACCGTCCGTGCTCCATGCATAGCCTATGCGGTTGTTGTGCCGCAGATCGGTGAGGTCATCATACACGGCCAGGTAGGTGCCGTCGGATAGTTTTTCAACGATGGGATTCTCGGCAAGCGTCAGCACCGGCGGACCGATGATCCTTTTCCACCGTCCTTCCAGGCTATCTGCCTCCGCCAGTCCGACGTCCCAATAAGATGCTGCATCGCTGCTGCCATAAAAAGCCATCCATTTTTTCCCCACCCGGAAAGGAAAGAAAGAGTCAGTGCCCTGGATGCCTTCCCACGTGTTCTTACCAGGATCTTTACAGGAGATAACAGTGCCGGATACATCCCTGTAAGGACCATTCAATCCCTGCCGGCCTTTTTTCTCAGATATGGCCCTGAATACCTGACCGTTGGAAGCGCCGTTGAGATTATAGCCCACATAAAAAAGATCCCACCGTCCTTTATGCTCATTGTACACCGGCATGGGCGACCAGATGCCAAACCTTGGGTTCAGCGAATCATCCGAAGACTGCTGAACGGTGGCCAGCCTTTGCCACTGCAGGCCATCATCGCTTATCCAATGACCTGTCCGCGTATGTTCCAGCAAATGCGGCTGTTCCGTGACAAAAAGATGAAATGTCTTGCCCTGAAGAAATGCGACACCTCCTTCATAGCCATTTGTAATGCCTGCGGAGCCTGGATGACCGGAGCCAATAAGCGCAGAATCATTACATTCAAGAAGAGTTAATTCAAGTTGGGCGGATGCACGGTTGACCGTTATGGACAGCAAAAGGAGTAATAATAGACGGGTGAGCATAACGCAAAATACAGCGTTATTCCATATCCCGCCGGGGATAACCTGAGATGACACAATAAAAATATTTTTTCAATGTTTATTAAACAAGGGTTTACCCCTATAGTCCAATAACCAAAATCCCAAACAATATGAATACGAAACTTCTGACAGCCCTTTTTACGCTTATTTTATCTGGTTCATTATCAAAATTATCTGCACAGACTGCTACGCCGGTGGTCAGAGAACGGCAAGCTAACCAGCAAGCCCGTATCCAGCAGGGCGCCAACAGCGGGGCATTAACCCCGGCCGAAACACGGAGGCTGGAAGCCCGCCAGGCGAAGGTCGCCAATGACAAGAAGGAAGCGAAAGCCGATGGTGTGGTAACACCTGCTGAAAGACGCAAACTAAACCGTGAGCAAAACAGAAACAGCAGAGCCATCTACAGGCAAAAGCATGATGCACAAACACAACATTAAAAAGAAACCGGCCGTGGCCGGTTTTTTTATGTCTGCTCTGCTTTAGACTAATCAGTGTAGGTAACGTCTACCGATATGTCGGCAATAGTTACAACGTTAGGGTATAACAGCGAGAACATTCCAAACGTAAAGTCCGTGGGATTTTGCAGCAACGCTGTAAAGTTGGGAGACGTACCTGCGTTTATATCTCTTTGATAAAAAGCCTGCAATGCTCCCAGCGATACGCTATAGGTAGTTACAAGATAGGCATTCTCGATGCAATTTACCAATGATGCATACTGATCCTGGGTTATAATTCCCCAGGGAATAACATCATTGCAGGATGCATAGGGTATCTGTACCTGGACATAGGATGGATCCCATTGGCTCCCAAGGCCGGGTTTGATCGTCAGATTTAATCTCACATTTGTTATTTTACTATTGGGAATGCTGGCATGATTGAATTTGTATCTAAGGTACCGTTCCGTACATGTAGCACCGCAATATTCTCCGACGGTACGATCATTGTTATTGGAATAAACGCCGGAAGACTCATCATATTGAAAGCCTTGCGGGGACCCATTTATACGAACGACATGAGTGGCAAGGGGAGTTGCTGAAGCGCTTTTAGCGGCAGTCATGGAGTTAATGGCAGCAGTAGTGCTAATATCCTTCTTTGTGCAACAGGTCAATGAGATAAAAATGAGCAGGGAAAGGACGGTCAAATGGAGGTTGATCTTTTTTTTCATAACAGGATTATTAATGTTTAATGGTCGATTGACGGCAAAATAATAACTTTACGTTTTTGCTATCGGGCGACAATGACTGCAAAAACATAAATAAAGCCCCTACAGATTGCAGAGGCTTTATCCAATAGCCTATTTCGTCTCTGCGAGATATTCTTCCAGTTTGTCCATCGTTTCCGAAATACCTGTTTCCATTCCCATGTCCAGCACCTTCTTCAGGTCTTCGGGTGAATTATACTTTGCGGTAGATCTTATGATCGTCTTACCGTCCTTCTCCAGGAACTCGGTTCTCACCGTTGTCGAGGGAAATCCGGTGTTCTTGTTACCATCCTTGTCAGCGAACCAATCTTCATAAACAATCAACTCCGGCTCTTTGATGTCTTTATAGAGGGCCAGTCCCCAGGATTCCATTCCATCAGGACCGCTCAGGCAATAATGCCATTGGCCACCGACACGAAAATCTATCTTACAATAAGAGATCGGCCATTCCCTGGTTCCCCACCAATGTTTTAAATGCTCGCAGCTTGTATAGGCCTTGAACACTTTTGTACGCAGGGCATCAAACTGACGGGTGAGGATAAGCTCGCTTCCATTTGTTTCTACCTGAAGTTGGTGTTTACTCATAAATGATTGTTTTTATTCTATGGTTTTTAAATATTCATCCAAACGATCGTAGCGCTCTGCAAAGAATGCGCGGTATTGCGCCGCCCATCTTACCACCTCGATCAGCTTCTCAGGTCTCGCGCTAACATACCTGTCCCGTCCTTTCTTCTCGATGACCACCAGCCCACACTGCTCTAAGATCTTAATGTGTTTTGTCACCGATTGCCTGCTGATGTCATAGTGATCAGTCAGGGTGGTGAGATTCAATTTCTCTTGTGCCAGCCTCCCCAGGATCGCCCTGCGGGTAGGGTCTGCAATCCCTTGAAAAACATCTCTTCTCATAAATATGCACCCATTTGGATGCAAATATATACAAAATGCACCCATTAGGGTGCATTTATCGTAAATTTTTCTTTTCCGTAACGTCAGCCGGAAGCCCGGGTTTTCAAGTCCCGAAAAGACTTGAAAGTATAGCCGCCCTTTTATATTTTACAGAAATTTATCATGGGAAATGTCGGTAAAATAAAAATGAAGGCCCTAACCCCTATGCCCAAAGTCTTTATCCCCTTATTGTTATTGCTATTGCTGCAGGGCGCATCAGCCCAAATGCCCGTCCTTCGGTGGGCCAAAGCTTTTCAAGCCGATAATATGAGCACCCCCGTCTACAACAATGGCAGAGCCGTTGGAGTAGACCCACAGGGAAACGTATATTCAGTCGGCCTTTTCATGAATACAATTGACATGGACGGCGGCGCCGGGGTGTATGATATGACGGGAGGCGCCCCGAGCCAGTATGGCATTTATATTTCCAAGCTCGATGCCAATGGAAATTTTGTCTGGGCAAAGCAGATTCCGACCCTCGTCGAATTTGCACAAATTGAGCTGAAGGTCGACAAGGATGGCAATGTTTACGTTGCCTCAGAACTGATGAACCCGGCCGATATGGATCCTGGCCCGGGTGTCCTGATGATGAAGCCTACCGGCTTTAAAGATGCTTTTGTTATAAAATTAAATACCAATGGCGATCTGATATGGGTAAAGCAGTTTGGGGGTCCAGGAGATACCGGAGCCGAGTCGACCATTTTGGAACTTGACAAGGATAACAACGTGATCGTATGCGGGCTGTTCAACAACACGATAGATTTCGATCCCGGACCCGGCACCTTCAATATCACTTCTACCGCCCATATCCAGTCTTTTATAGTCAAATTAAATAGCAACGGTGATCTCATCTGGGCGAAGCAATTCGGAAATTCCCCGGTAGTCTACAGCGGATCGAGTGTTATAGATGTCAGATGCGATGCGCAGGGAAATATTTTTACTGTCGGCAACTTCGCAGGTTCCTGTGATTTTGACCCGGGACAGGCAAGTTATACTTTGGCATCCAATACCATGCAGAACGGCTTTATTGCGAAACTTACCCCTAATGGCGATTTCGTTTGGGCCAAACAGCTCGCCAGCACTTCGTCAAACGATCCTTATGCGATGATGACCTCAAGAGGTATTGAGATAGACGGCAACGGTAATGTGATAACCACCGGATGGTTTAACGGATCCTTTGATTTCGATCCCGGCCCCGGAGTTAAATCCGTTACCAGCGCAGGCCACGACGACTGCTATATCCTTAAACTTACCGGGGACGGAAATCTTATATGGGTTGAGACGATCGGCGGGGATTCCTACGATGGAGGCAACGACCTGGCGTTGGATAGTGACGGCAATATATACATCTGTGGGTCTTTTGGGCCTGCGGTTGACTATGACCCGGGCCCCGGCGATCATACCATCAATTCGCCTGGCTATGGACCCGGCGCCATTGTCAAACTAAATTCTGACGGAAGTTTTGTGTATGCCGCGCTGTTTGATAACCTTTTTTGCAGGCGTTTGGTGGTAGACGATGCGCTGAATGTATATACCACCGGCAGCTTTGGAGGCTCGGTAGATTTTGATCCGGGACCCGATGTATATACCATTTATGCATCGCAGGAAGCACCCTTCGTTCTGAAATTGGGCCGGTGTGGCAATCCAACCAGCAGTTCGCTGGATATAACCGACTGTAACTACTACAGTTTAAACAACAAAACATTTGACAGATCCGGCACTTATACTCAAGTCATTCCTAATAAGGAAGGTTGCGATTCTGTGATCACCCTGCACCTTACCCTCACCAGGAAGTTCACAGAACAAACGAAAATCATCTGCGAAGGAGATTCCTTTATGGCGGGCGGGGAAAATAAAAACAAGTCCGGGACATACCTGGACACATTACAAACGACGCTGGGCTGCGATTCGATCGTAACCACCTATTTGACCGTGAATCCCAGGCCTTCCCCGGATCTGGGCCCCGACAAATACCTATGTAACAATAGCCAGCTGCAAGTTTCGCCCGGATCATTTCCGTCGTATTCCTGGCAGGATCTGAGTGTTGGCAGCAGCTATACGATTACCGCGGCGGGAACTTATTGGGTAAAGGTTTCCAACGAGTTCGGTTGTACAGCATCCGATACGCTTACCGTCCCGGCAATAGCGCAGGCTCCTTCCGGCTTCTTAAAAGCAACTGATAGTATCTGTATCGATGATGGCATAGATGTATTTGCATTGCGGTCGTACGACAGCTACCAATGGTCAACAGGCGAAACCGGTCGAAAGTTAAAGGTGCAGGCACCAGGCATCTATTGGCTAACAGTAACGGATGCAAAAGGATGCCTGGGAACCGACAGCATTACTATCTATGAAAAAGCGTGCGTGAGGGATATTTATGTACCTTCTGGATTTACGCCGAATGGTGATGGGAAAAACGATATTTTCAAACCCATAGTTTTTAGAAAGACCACTCAGTATCGTTTTGCGGTGTACAATCGTTGGGGGGCGGAGGTGTTTCAAACGGATGACCCACAACAAGGCTGGAACGGGAAGATTGGCGGAAACACACAGGCAGATGGGGTTTTTGTCTGGACCTGCTACTATCAGTTTGCGGGAGCAAAGCCCAGGCTTGAAAAAGGGACCGTGGTATTGATACGGTAGCAAAAAAGCAATTTTTTAACCGTAGGTACGGCCAACAAAAAACCATTATTTACTGAGCGGCAGGCAGTGTAAAATAGAACCGGCTTCCTTTACCCGGCTCGCTCTCCACCCGGAAAAGCCCCTGGTTAGCTTCGACAAATTCCCTGCACACCAGCAGCCCCAGTCCTGTCCCCTTCTCATTGTCGGTACCGAAAGTAGTGAGGCTTTCTTTTAACTTGATTTTTTTCAGGACATCTTTCTCTATTCCTATGCCCGTGTCCGCCACACAGATCTCAACAGCGCCATTCATAATTTTGCCTTCAATGGTGATCGTATCTCCCGGCATGCAAAATTTAATGGCATTACTGACCAGGTTGCGGGTTATTACCTGGATCATCGTTTTGTCCGACCATGCAACAAGGGTGGGAGGCAGCTCATTTTTCAAACCGATCTTTTTAGCGGATGCCTGTTGGACAAAGCCCCTGAACGTGTCATCGACCATTTCATGTAAAGGCAGGGGGACCGGCGAAACCACCCTGCCATTCAACTGGCTGCTTGCCCAGAATAGAAGATTGCTTACCAGGTCGGCAGAATGGTCCGCATCCCGCCTCAACTCTTCCATAATTATATCCAGCTCTGCAGCAGGAAGTGAATCCCGCTTTAATAAAGCCAGCATATTCTTTAAGGAATATAAGGGCACTTTAAGATCGTGGGCGATGATGGAGAATAATTTATCTTTTTCCTGGTTGTTTATCAGCAGCTGAATAGCCTGATGTTCTATCTGCTCGTTATTTGCCTGCAGGATTTGATTGGTTTTTTGTTTGGTAGCCCTGCTGCGGAACAAGAAAAAGGCCAGTACGCTTAGAAAAGCGATAAGCAGGACGGCAAAAGCTATTTCCAACTCCTTGATCCGTACAATATGCTTATGCAGTGCGTCTTTTTTCTCCTGTTCTTCTTTCAATTGGGTCTCTTTTTTCGCATATTCGTACCTGGCTTCCAGCTTCGCCGTCTTTTTCAGCATGGCTTCATTTAAAAGACTATCGGAAAGATCCTTATACCGCTTGAAATATTTCAGCGCGTTATGGTTATCTCCTTTTGCATCGTAAATATTCGCCAATACCTTGCAGACATCCTTGATTTGCGGTTTCCCTTTTATGGCAGTGGCCGCTTCCAGACTTTGCAGCGCGTACTTCATGGCCGACCGGTAATTATTAAGATGGAAATAGATTTCCGCCACTGTGGTAGCAGACCTCGTTACACGCATCTTATCGTCGGTATGGTTAAAATAATCCAGCGTGCGGAGAGAATAGGGCAGTGATTCCTTATATAAGCCTTTTTCGAATAAGATCAGTCCTATATTATCATTGGTGGTTACCTCAAAATAATCGTTCTTCATGGCCGTTGCGATCTTTAGCGACCGTTGATAATATGGTAAGGCCTTTTCATATTGCTTTTTATGCACCCATATGGCCCCGCTGGCGGTTAATGCCTTGATCAGGTTCAGGCTGTCTCCCATTCGTTCAAATATATCGCCTGCTTTTTTTAACAGTACCACTGCTTCATCGAACTGTTCCATGTCGATATAATACATGGTGGCAATATTTATGGTTGCTTTAGCTATGCATATGGGATCATTGATCTTTTCGGCAATGGCCAGTGACTGCTGGTAACAGGACAGCATATTTGTATAATCGCCGTTTAGGAGGTATCCGTTCCCCATCACTCTTAAGCTTACTGATTCTCCCTTACCATAGCCTGCTGCTTTTGCATAAGCCAGTGCTTTTTTGCTGTACAGGAAGAGACTATCGGCACTGATCCTATAGTAGCCGTAGGCCAGGCTATCCAATGTATCGATATAGGAGGTATCCGTGGCGAAAGAACTTTTCGCTTGCTTTTCCAGCATTACATGACGTAAGCGGGCTATATCCGAGGGCTGAGCGCCTGCTGCCAGGTACAAGGCAAGCGCAAAAAACAACATACAGGAGTACTTGCTCAATCTATTCGTATTATTAATAATATTAATGTATTACGAGTGCTCCTGTTGAAGTGATAAATTGAAAGATAATCAATTTGCGCCCGTTTCCAGGCTTCATTTAAATCGGGTGTGAATATGACAAGAGGCGCAGGAAAATACATTCATGCGCCTCTTAAAGGATTTTCAAAGCTAAATTTTATTGATTCAGGCTGAATCCATAGCCGACCACCTGGTCATACCGGTCTGTAAAACCAGGTCCTGTATAACGGTGAGCGCCGTTAGTGCCGACGGGCGAATTGTCGAATTGCAGATCGAAATGATCGGATTCTTTATAAGCATGGTAAGTCCAGGACCAGCCATAACCCTCGAATACATCGATACAATCCCGCAGCCAGGTAGCCGCCCCCGGAGCCCATCGCACTACACTGAATTCCCCTACGTGAATACGGGTGCTGTAAGTGTTCTGAAAGTTGCGTACCGCATCGAGCTCGGTGGTCAGTTGCGTCTTACCATACCCGGTCCTGGGATAGGACACCAAATTGGAATCCTGTAAAGTATAAGTTTGTGGCACATACATGTGCGTTTCATAGACAATATTGGTGAAAGGGAAGGGGGTTAAGCCGACGAAGCCGTAGGGATTGTCCCCTTTCAACGCCGCCACGAAAATGGGTGTCTTTCTGTCTATCGACCGTATCGTGTCTCCCAGCTTGTTGATCGTAGTTTGGTAATCAGCCCCTGCCAACGGAGTCATGATTTGCTGTGGTTCATTGATCAGGTCATACCCATACAAAGACTTTCTTCCTTTATAGCGGTTGACCAATCTTACCCAGGTTGATATGAGCGTGTCATTCGCCTCCTGGTTGTAGAAGACCCTTGTTCCCGAATCTTTCGAAAGTCCCTTATATGTAAAATGCAGATCGATCAATATTTTGATCCCTCTTGGTTCGCACCAGTTAAAAGCGTTGTCGAGCTGTGATATCTCATTATCGATAAAAGATTTATACTTGGCCGCAGTAGTAATGGTATCATAGTTTGGATCCATTATTTGCCATCGCATGACATTTACCCGCCAGATATTTTTTAGTGTA
>Ga0207654_10001224_pt1 | contig 13706 bp, 10 predicted proteins | sample KBSC64metaG_FD_184355 | JGI IMG/M metagenome (GOLD analysis project Ga0207654, IMG submission 184355) | Corn rhizosphere microbial communities from Kellogg Biological Station, Michigan, USA - KBS C6-4 metaG (SPAdes) (version 2) | ecosystem: Host-associated > Plants > Roots > Rhizosphere > Soil...
TGATGATGCTGGACGCAGGCGATCGGATCGTAATCGCGAACGATACGGCGTGCACGCTTCTCGATCGATCGCGAGAGCAACTGGTCTCGACCCGGATCGATGATCTCGATGCGCCAGCCGGGGGATTGGGAGCTGGAGCTCAGCCGGGTCGACAACCCGACCGGGCAGGTGCTCATCGACGCCGCTCTCAGGACCCTGAGCGCCAAGCTCACGAAGGCGGACCGGGGGCTGCCGGACATCAGCATGACGGTGCTGAAGCCGCACGGCTTGGAGCTGCACCTGGCGCGTCCGCAGCCGCCGCTGGCGCCTTTCTACGCGGACCCGCGGCGTCCCGGGGTGTGGATCTGTCCGCTCGGCGCGCCGGTCGGCTCGCCTCCGACTCACGCGCCGGCTCCCTATCCGGCGCTGGTGTCGCTGGGCTTCGACGAGGACGACGACACGGTCCTGGTCGATCTGGAGGCCACCGGCGGGATCTCGCTGCTGGCGCCGGAGGCGGAGTCGGTGTCGGTGCTGCGGGCGATGGCCGTGGAGCTGGCGACCGGGATGGCGGGCGAGCAGGTGGAGGTGACGCTCGTCGGGTTCGGGGCGGAGCTGCCGGCGTTGTTCGCGCCGGGGACGCTGACGTACGGCGACTCGTTGGTCCAGGCCGTCGAGGCTTTGGCGCGCTGGTCGGCGGGGGTCGAGGCGGTGCTCGACCGGCGCGGCGTGACGGTGCGCAAGGCGCGGACGCATCCGGACGAGGAGCTGGCGCGGATCACGAAGACGCACGTGCTGCTGTCGGCGGAGGCGCCGGATCCCCGGCTGACGAACCGGCTGCGGCATCTGCTGTCGGCGCGGCAGCGGACGTCGATCGCGGTGGTGGCGGTCGCGGCGGACCGTGAGCAGGTGCTGTCGCCGTGGACGATCGGCGGGCCGGTGTTCTCCACCCCTCGGTCGCGGGCCGGGGTGGCGGGGATCGGGCTGCGGGTGCAGGCGTTGCGGGAGGAGCGGTACGAGGCGGTCGTCCGGGAGCTCGCGGCAGCGGATTCGGACCAGGAGAAGCCCGCGCCGAGGGCGGGGGCCTTCAACCTGCCGGGGCTGCCGGAGCCGGAGGTCACGGGAGCGAAGACGCCGTTGCCGAAGCGGAAGCCCGCGCATCCGCGGCGGCATGTCGCGGGGCGGAGCGGCGGGGTCGGCGGCGGTAGCGGTAACGGGGGCGCGGTTTCAGCGAATGCTGAGAGCGCGGATGGCCTCGCAGCGGCTCCGCCGGCGCGCGCCGAGCTGATCGCGACGCCGGATCCGGTGCAGCCGAACCGTTTCCGGGTTCCGGTCGACGACCTGTTCCGGGTCGAGGCGCTGCTGCCGACCGCCTTGCCGACGACCACCGCGCCGGTGCCGGTGCCGGGGGCGGCGAAGCGGGTGCGGTTGGCGCTGACGCCGGCGAACCTGCCGCAGTTCGACCTGCCGACGGAGGGGGATGAGGACCCGCCGCCGCCTCGGGCCGAGGATCGGCTGATGGGGATCGAGGCGGATTTCGCTCGGCACGGCGAGCACAGCCAGAACAGCCAGCACGGCCAACACGCTCAGCATGGCCCGGACAGCGAACACGGCCAGCACGGCCAGCACAGTCAGCACAATCAGCGCGGCCAGCACAGTCAGCCGACGCTGGCGGTCCCGCCGGCCCTGCACACCGCGCCCGGGGCTGCTTTCCTGTCTTCGGACCGGGGGCACGAGGCCGCGCGCATGGCCACGCCGCGGAAGCCGGGGCAGTGGCACGGCGCGTACTGGAGCCAGCGCAGGGCGGCTGCGGCGGGGATGCCGAAGCCGAGCGTGCCGGGCGATCCGCAGGCGGCGAGCACGGCCTCGGCGATCGACGTGCTCGGCCCGATCGTGCTGGCCGGGACGGAGCCTTCGGCGGAGCTCGCGGAGGTGGCGGCGTACGCGATGCTGCACCCGGGCTGCTCGGTCCAGCAGATGGCCGAGGAGATGTGGCCCGCGCGCCCGGGGGCGGTGGCCCTCGTCGACGCGCAGGTGATCCAGCTGCGGGAGGTGCTCGGCACGGACCCGCACGGCGAGCAGCTGGTGCGGATCACGCCCGGGAGCGTGACGCTGGCCCCGACGGTGTCCTGCGACTGGCTGGAGTTCCTCCGGCGCACGCAGAACGGCGAACTGGTCGGCGCCCTCAGCCTGGTCCGCGGCCGCCCCTTCGAGGACGCACCCCTGCGCCGCTACGGCTGGGCCGAGACCCTCCGCCACGAAATGGCCGCCCTGATCATCGACACCGCGCACTACGTCGCCGAGGCCTGCCTGCACGAGCAGAGCCCCCGCAACGCCCGCAAGGCGGCCCTGCGCGGCCTGGCGGCGGCTCCTGAAGCAGAACTCTTGTACCGCGACCTGCTGAACGCCCTGGCGGCCCTCGGTGACCTGCCCGCGGCCCGCCGCCATGCCGACACCCTGCTCGGCTACGCGGAGCGCGAGGGGCTGCCGCTGCAGCCCGAGACCGCCGCGCTGCTGCGGGATGTGGCTCAGGCCGCTGCGCGGGGGTAAAGCCTCTTAGCTTAGCCCCTACTTCACCGCCACCGGAATCACCGGCGCCCCCACGCCTCGGGTGAAAGGCTCCGGCGAAGCCGCCAAGAAGAACTCGTACACCCCGTCCCCCGCGCAGTCCTCCGCCAGCTCCTCCAGATCCCAGTTCTGGCCCTGCAGCATCCCCATTTCCACCAGGTGGAGCAGGTGCACCGGCAGCTGCGCGTCCTCGCGCTCCGGCGGGTACACCTCGAACGCCATCGTGTCCGTCGCCACCGCCGCCACGTCGTGGGCGTGGAACCACGGGACGGTCTGCATCGAAGGGCCCGAGGTCGGGTAGCTGTACGCCAGCTTGTCCCCCGCCTTCAGGACCGTCATGGCTCCCGTCCGGATCAGCACGATGTCCCCCGGCCGGATCTCGACCTTCCCGAACTCCGCCGCCGCGTCCAGGTCCTCCGGCGTCAGCGCGTGTCCGTGCAGGGCACCGCCGAGGCGATCGACGCCGCGGGCCCGGGCCACGTCCAGCAGAACTCCTCGCCCGACGATCGCGCCCGCCTTGTCGATGCCGCAGTGCGGCGCGCCCTCGTCGGAGATCTCCGACGCCGGGAATCCGTTGTACAGCCGCCCCTCGTACGACACGTGCGCCAGCGCGTCCCAGTGCGTGCATGCCTGAAGGCCCATCTCCACCCGGTCGTCCGAGGTGCGGAACGCGTGCTCCGTTCCCATCACCTGCGCGTTCACCATGATCATGGTGCGCTTGGGGTTGTCGCGGCCCTCGATCATGCCGGTCTGCGGTCCGTCCTCGTCGAGGGGGATCGCGAGGGTGAAGCGCCGCCCGGAGCGGATCAGCGACGCGGCGTGGACGACGCGCTCGGGCGTGATCAGGTTCAGCGTCCCGCGTTCGTCCTCCGGGCCCCAGCGGCCCCAGTTGTTGACGCGGCGGGCCAGGTCGGTGAACTGCTCGGGCAGCGGCATGGCGGTGCTCCCAGATGCTCCCAGTGAAATCTGACACGGTGTCAGTTAGTGCTGTCCACTGAAGCGAACCTTAGCTAACATGCCGTCAGATTCGAACCGTCAGATCTCTACGAGGAGCGAGCAAGGTGGCCGACTTCCTGGCAGGCAAGGTCATCGTGGTGACCGGCGCGGGCCGCGGCATCGGGCGCGCCGTGGCCCTCGGCTGCGCCGCCGAGGGCGCCTCCGTGGTGGTCAACGACTACGGGGTCTCCATCGACGGCAGCGAGCCGTCCAGCGAGGTCGCCGACGCGGTGGCCCAGGAGATCCGCGACGCCGGCGGGCAGGCGGCCCCCTGCGCCGACTCCGTCACCACCATGGCCGGCGGGCAGCGCATCGTGCAGACGGCCCTCGACGCCTACGGCCGGCTCGACGGCGTGGTGTGCGTGGCCGGCATCCTGCGCGAGCGGATGCTGTTCAACATGGCCGAGGAGGAGTGGGACCCGGTCATCGAGACCCACTTGAAGGGCACGTTCACCGTCTTCCGCGCGGCCAGCGCCGTGATGCGCAAGGCCGGCGGCGGCGCGCTGGTCGGCTTCACCTCCGGCAACCACGCCGGCAGCGTCTCGCAGGCCAACTACAGCGCGGCCAAGGGCGGCATCGTCAGCCTGGTCCGCAGCGCCGCGCTGGGCCTGGGCAAGTACGGCATCACCGCGAACGCCGTCGCCCCGGTCGCACGCACCCGGATGAGCGCCAACGTCCCGTTCGACATGGCCGAGATGGGCGAGCCCGAAGATGTCGCGCCGCTGGTCGCCTATCTGCTGTCGGACGCCGCGCGCGACGTCACGGGCCAGATCTACACCGTGGCCGGGCGCCGGATCGCGGTGTGGAACCAGCCGCAGGAGATCCGCTCGATGTACGGCGAGGAGCCGTGGACCGCCGAGTCGATCGCGAAGCGGCTGCCGGAGGCCGTCGGCGTCGAGACCATGCCGATGATCGCGAAGATGGCCGCCTACGCGAAAGCGACGGAAGAGCGCAAAGCCCAGGAGGCCGGGCAGGAAGGCGCAGCGTCATGAGAGCCGCGGTGTTCGAGAACGGCAAGCTGGAGGTCGTCGACGGCATCGAGGTCCGCGGCCCGCGCACCGACGAGATCGTCGTCCGTGTCGGCGCCGCCGGCCTGTGCCACTCCGACCTCAGCGTCGTCAACGGCACCATCCCCTTCCCCGGCCCCGCGGTGCTCGGACACGAGGGCGCCGGCGTCGTCGAGGAGGTCGGCGCCGCGGTGACCCGGGTAAAGGCCGGCGACCATGTCTGCCTGACCACGATCAACCACTGCGGCGTCTGTCCCGCGTGCAGCCAGGGCCGGCCGACGATGTGCCGCTCGACGTTCGGCAAGATCAGCAAGCCGTTCACCCGCGAGGGTGCCGGCGGCGGCACCGAGAAACTGTTCTCCTTCGCCAACACCTCGGTCTTCGCAGAACGCGTAGTAGTCAAGGAAGTACAGGCGGTCCCGATCCCCGAGGACGTGCCGATGGCCTCGGCCGCCCTCGTCGGCTGCGGCGTGCTGACCGGCGTCGGGGCGGTGCTGAACCGCGCGAAGGTGCGCATCGGCGAGACGGTCGTGGTGATCGGCGTCGGCGGCATCGGCCTGAACGCGATCCAGGGAGCGCGGATCGCGCGCGCCGGCCGGATCATCGCGGTCGACACCAACCCGCGCAAGGCGGAAGCGGCGCGGACGTTCGGCGCCACCGACTTCGTCGACCCGACCGGCCAGGACGTGGTTCAACAGATCAAGGACCTGCTCCCGCGCGGTGCGGACTACGTCTTCGAGTGCGTCGGGCATCCCGCGCTGATCCGCGCCGCGACCGACATGCTGGCGTGGTCCGGAGCCGCGGTCCTGCTCGGCGTGCCGCGCAGTGACGCCGAGGGGACGTTCCTCGTTTCCGGAATGTATATGGACAAAACGATAATGGGCTGCCGGTACGGAACCTCGCACCCTCAGTTCGACGTCGAAAGGTACGTGGACCTTTACCGGAAGGGTGAGCTACTCCTGGACGAACTGGTCACAAAGACCTACCCTCTGGAACACATCCACGAGGCGATCCACGACCTGGAGAGCGGCTCATTGGCAAGAGGTGTGCTCTTGCCCTGAGACCTACGAGGGGAAGCTAAGGCCGTGACGGAGAGCCCGAGCGGGCAGGGCGCGCCGGAGCACGACAACGAAGCCGTACTGCTCACGGAACCGTCCACCCCCCTGACCCCCTCCCTCCCCGGCCAGCCGACCCGGGACCAGGTCGAGACCGACACCGCCGAGCCCGCGGCCGCAAAGTCCGGCGCGGAGGTCGCCGACGCCACCGGCATCGAGGACGACACCCGCGACGGGACCGCCGAGGCCGGGGAAACCGGCGAAACTTTCACGGCGCGCCACCGTCCCGAGGCTGCGGCCGACCCGCTGACCCGCCTGGGCCGCCGCATCCTCGCCGAGCTCCTCGATCCGAGCCCCGGCCTGCCGATCTCGCTGGTCTACCTCGGCGTGGCGATGTTCCTGACCTGGAAGCTCCTCTTCCACCCGGTGGCGAGCGTCCTGGCCGGCAACCCCTACGACCAGTTCTACTTCGAGTGGCAGCTGACCGCGGTCGAGCACGCGCTGACGCACTTCCAGAACCCGCTGTTCACGCACGCGCTGAACGCCCCCGACGGGATGAACCTCGCCGCGAACCCGCAGATCATCGGGCCGGCCGCGGTGCTCACGCCGATCACCGCGCTGTTCGGGGCGCCGGTCTCGTTCGCCCTGCTGACCACCTTCAACCTCGCGGCCACCGCGACCACCTGGCGCTGGTTCCTGCGCCGGCACGTGGTCCGCACCGAGACCGCGGCGTTCGTCGGCGGCCTGTTCCTGGGCTTCTCGCCGTCGATGATGTCCCACTCGCTGGCGCATCCGAACCTGGCCGGGCAGTGGCTGGTGCCGCTGATCCTGGCCGGGGTGATGCGGCTGCGCGAGCCGGAACGGCGTGTACGCAACGGAATCGTTCTCGGCGTGCTGATCACGGCGCAGGTGTTCGTCGGCGAGGAACTGCTGCTCCTGACGGCGATGGGCGTCCTGCTGTTCCTGCTGGCGTACGTCCTCATGAAGCCGCGGCAGGCGTGGGAGGAAGCCGCGACCTTCCTCAAGAGCGCCGGAATCGCGATCCTGACGGCCGGGGCGCTGCTGGCCTATCCGCTGTCGTTCCAGTTCTTCGGGCCGATGTCCTTCAAGGGCATCCCGTTCGACGTCGCCTACTACTCAGCGGATCTGAAATCCTACGCGGTGTATCCGAACCTGGAGTTGTGGGGCGACCCGGCGAAGCTGGACCCGCTCGCGCCGGGCGGCACCGAACAGGCCGCGCTGGTCGGCTGGGTGCTGCTGCTCGTGGTCGCGCTGATGGCCGTGTGGCTGATCCGGAACGCGGCCGTGCGGGCCCTGCTGATCGCCGCGCTGGTGCTGGTCGTGCTGTCCGTCGGTCCGACACCGGTGTTCAACCACGGCTCGATCACCTGGTGGCCCCTGGGTCCGACCGGCGTGTGGACGCACCTGCAGAACCTGCCGCTGTTCTCCTCCAGCCTGCCGGTGCGCAGCGCGCTCGCGGTGAGCTGGATCATCGGGATCCTGCTGGCGCTGGGACTGGACAAGGCGGTCCTGTACCCGCAGGAGATGCTCCGCTGGCCGGGATTCGCCGACGTGGTCCGCGGGTTCGCGTTCGCCGGGGTGATCGTCGCGCTGGTCCCGCTCACCCCCCGGGTGTTCGACACCTCCCCGCGCGCCCCGATCCCGCGGTACTTCACCTCGGGAGCGTGGCGGGAATGCGTCTCGCCGGGGCACGACACGATCGTCGGCGTCCCGCTGTCCGACGGCGGCGACCGCACCAACCAGACCTGGTCGACGACCGCGGACACCGCCTTCGCGATCCCGCAGGGCCCGGTGATGGCGCCGGACTCGGCCAAGAACAAGCAGGTGGTCTGGGCGCGGAACAACGTCCTGTGGACCGCGCAGTGGCTGTCGTACATCTACCAGAACGGCGGCGGCGCCACCCCGGTGGTGAACGACTCCATCAAGTCCCGTGTGCGGCTGGACCTCGGCACGTGGCAGGCGAACTGCGTGGTCATGGCCGACGGTGCGCAGAACCTCGCGGCCATCAAGGACTTCCTGGACCAGGCGATCGCCCCCGGCAAGATGGAGGGCGACGTGGTCGTGTGGCAGGAGCCCGCCGGCTGAGCTGGGCCGAGCACCGGCTCAGCCGAACGTCCCCTTGTGGAAGATCAGCGGGTTCGAGTCGCCGTCCGCGTCGAGGCCGTGCACGCGCCCGACCACGATCGTGTGGTCGCCCCCGGGATAGGTGGCCTCGATCGTGCAGTCCACCCAGCCGTGCGCGCCGGCCAGGATCGGCGAGCCCAGCTCCGACCGGCGCCAGGAGACGCCGGCGAACTTGTCGCCGCCGCTGACCGCGAAGGCGCGGCACAGCTGCTCGTGGTCCTCGGCCAGGAAGTTCACGCAGAAGCGGCCGGTGGCCTCGATCCGCGGCCACGTGGTGGACGTGTGGCCGACGGAGAACAGGACCAGGGGCGGGTTCAGGGAGAGCGCCGAGAAGGCCTGACAGGCGAACCCGGCGGGCCCGTCGGCGTCCTCGGACGCGACCACGGTGACGCCGGATGGAAAGTGGCCCAGGACGCGGCGGTAGTGGGCGACGTCCACGCCGCTCGCGGCGGCGTCGTCGGCGGTCGCGAGGTGCTCGCGTGCGGTGGCCTGTGCAGGCATGGTCCCAGCCCCTAGGTGTCACGCTGTTCGCGGCTACTCGGTGCGAAACTCGTTCGCCATATCAAAAGTGCAGCTCGAACCAGCATACGTGGACGGACAGGGTCAGTGTGGGTGGGAACTGACGACCCGTCAAGACAGACGCCGTTCGCCATGTCGAACACCTTTCGAGCATCACAAAACCCTGGGGTGGCAATGACAACAAACATCAGCACCCTGTGAATTCCGGCGCACGGCGCTCCACAAACGCCCGCACGCCCTCCCGGCCGTCATGGGTCGCCATATTCAGTTCCACGGCGTCCGCCTCCTGTCTGAAGGCCGTCATGCGGTCCACCTCCAGCGCGCGGTTCACGAGGCTCTTCGTCAGGGCGAAAGCCCGCGTCGGCCCGACCGCGAGCCGCTCGGCCCATTCCCGCGCCGCCTTGGCCAACTCCGCATCCGGCACGACCCGGTTCACCAGGCCCAGCGCCAGCGCCTCGGCGGCCGGCACGTCGTCGGCGAAGAACATCAGCTCCTTGGCTTTGTGCACGCCGACCAGCCGCGTGAGCAGATGGGCTCCGCCGCCGTCGGGTACCAGCCCGCGCCGGGCGAAGATCTCGATGAACTTCGCCGACTCGGCGGCGATCACCAGATCGCAGGCCAGTGCCAGATGCGCGCCGATCCCGGCCGCGATGCCGTTCACCGCGCCGATGACCGGCTTCTCGCAGTCCAGGACCGCGGCGACGAGCGCCTGCGCGCCCTCGCGGATGGTGCGGGCGACGTCCCCGGGGCGGGGCTCGGCGGGCGGCGAGGAGCCAGGCTGCGGACGCAGATCCGCGCCCGTACAGAAACCACGGCCGGTGGCGGTGAGGACGACCACCCGCGTGGCGGGATCAGCGGAAGCCTTCCCCAGCAAGGAGATCAGGCGGTCGCGGTGCGCGGCGGTGATGGCGTTCAGTGCCTCGGGCCGGTCGAGCGTGATCCAGGCGACGCCGCCGGACAGCGAGTGCCGGACGGTCTCTTCCAGCGAGCGCTCAGATGCCTCAGACATGTGGTCTCCCCATCGAAGACGTCAGCGCCGGACCGCGGCCGCGCAATCGCGCGACGACGCCCCGGCGCCGAACCGAATAGATGTCGTTGTCAGCGCACGATCAAGCGCGCCGAAGCGTCCAGCGCCACGGTCCCGCCGCCGCGCCCCAGCACCCGCAGCGGGGCGATGTCGAAGCCCTCCAGCACGTCGCCGAGGTCCAGCGCCATGCGCTGCACCCGCAGGATCGTGTCGGCCAGGGCCTCCAGGTCCGCGCCGGCGGTGGTGAGCAACGGCAGGCAGTGCAGCTCGTCGAGCATGCGGTGGGCTTGGTGGGCATCGAACGGCGCGACCCGGATCGCCACGTCTCCCAGCGTCTCGGCATAGGCGCCGCCGACGCCGACCACGACCGCCGGACCGAAGCGGTCGTCACGCCGGATGCCGACCATCGTGTCCACGCCGCCGGTGATCTGCTGGCCGATCAGGACCCCGTCCAGCGTTCCGTAGCCCTGGCGGCCGGCGGAGTCCATCAGGTCCTTGAAGTTCTCGCGGACCTGCGAGGCCGACGTGATGCCGGTCCGGGTCAGACCGGCGGCCGAGGCCGACGGCAGGCCGGCCACCGACGCCTTCATCACCACCGGGTAGCCGATGGTCGCGGCGGCGCGCACAGCCCACGCGGCACTGGTGACCAGCTGCTCCCGGGGCGTGCGGATGCCGTAGGCGCGCAGCAGTTGGTGGGTCTGCGACTCCGACAGGCCCTTCGAGGGGTCGGTCTCCTTGCGCCGCGCCGTGCCCGGGGCGCCGCCCGAGGTCAGGATCTGCCGCGCCTTCACGCCGGCCATGGCGTTGTCCTCGACCAGCGAGGGGATCCGGAAGCGGTAATCGCAGTGGTCGTAGTAGGCCTTGGCCGCGGCGACCGCGTTGGTGAGCGTGCGGAACGTCGCGATCTCCGGCGAGCGCTGCAGAATCAGGCGGTAGCCGGTCTCCGTGCCGCCGGAGGAGCACCAGACCACGCCGATCGGGGTCGCGCTCTCGCGCGCGGCCTCGACGAGCGCGGCGGCCGTCCACTCGCCGGAGGAGCCGGTCTCGGTGACCGCGTACAGAAGCATTCCGGCGCCGGGACGAGCGGCGAGTGAGCCGATGTCCGAAACAAGACCGGCGTCCGGGGTGTGGCCGGCGTCCTCGACCTCCAAGCCCGCGCGGCGTGCGAGATCGGCCAGCAGCGTGGCGGCGCCGCCGGAGTCCGCGGCGATGCGGACCGGACCGGGACGCTGCGCCGGACGCGGGAAGCGGGCCAGCGTGGCCGCGCAGTCCAGCAACTGGTCGAAGCCGTCGACCCGGATCACCCCGGCCTGCCGCAGGACCGCGTCGATCACCCGGTCGGCGCCGGTGGCCAGGACCACCAGGGGCCGGCCCGCGTCGGCGGCGGCCTCCGCCGCGCGCATCAGCGCTCTGCCGTCGAGGTCGGTGCCGATGGCGTCCACGCACGCGGCGATCGCGCCGACGCCGTCTGCCTGAGCGAACGCTTCCACCGTGTCCGCAAACGCCGGACCGTCCCCGCCCGGGCCGCAGTAGGTCCAGCCGGCCACCGGAACACCCAGCTCGTCGGCCGTGACCAGCGGACATCCGGTGTGCGCGCCGGTGGTGACGAGCGCGATCGCCGGCGCACCGGCAATCGGTTCGGGGTCCAGCGGTCGGGCTGGAACGTGAGGGCGCCGGTCCTCCGAGGCGGGCCGATGCCGGGTCACCTTGGTCTGTTCTGTGGTCATGACGCTGGTGGCAGGCATCGCACCGCCCTTTCAGAGCCGAACCGACAAGTAACCTGACGCTGCGTCAGTTTAGGGCGGCGATGCGAATTAGCACAGAGGTAACAGGGAAGAGATCTTGTGTTCACACGGATTTGTTCGTCAGGAGCCGACCCGCTTTCGCAATGCCGAACGATCCACCTTCTGTCCGGCGGTCAGCGGCAGGTTCGGGACGACGCGGACTTCCTCGGGCAGCTTGTGCTTGGCGAGCCGGGATCTGGCGAACAGCCGCAACTCCTCCACCGTCGGCGGCGCGGCCGGATCGCGCGGCACCACGAAGGCCACGCCGGCCTGGCCCATCACCGCGTCGGGCCTCGGGACCACCGCGACCTCGCGGACCGCCGCGTGTTCCTGCAGGACGGCCTCCACCTCTTGGGGGAACACGTTGTAGCCGCCGCGGATGAACATGTCGTCGCGGCGTCCGGCCAGGCGCAGGCAGCCGGTGTCGTCGAGCAGGCCGAGATCGCCGGTGCGCAGCCAGCCGTCCGGGGTCAGCGACGCGCTCGTGGCGGCCGGATCGTGCCAGTACTCGGACATCACCGAGGCCGAGCGGATCCAGACCTCGCCGGTCTCCCCCGCCGCGACGCCTTTGCCTTCCTCGTCCCGCAGCGAGATCTCGGTGCCTTTCCGAGGGCGGCCGACCGTGTGGAAGACTTCTTCATCCGGTGCGTCGAGGGCGGTCAAGGTGCCGAGGCCGCCGGATTCCGTGGAGGAGTAACGGATCGAGTAGGCCGCGCCGAAGGAGTCGCGGGCCTTCCTGACCAGATCGGCCGGCGACGGACCGCCGCCGATGATCAGGGCCTTGATCGCGTCGGTCTTGTACCCGGCGAGCCGCGGAACCCTCAGCAGCAGAGCCACCTGCGCCGCGACGCCGCCGATCACCGGCACGCCCTCGTCGCAGATCAGGTCCAGCGCCTCGGTGGCCCGCCAGCGGCGGAGGATGTGCAGCCGGTTGCCGGCCAGCAGGTGCCCGGCCAGCTTGGTCATGAAGCCGACGTGGTTCAGCCCGGTGGCGACCAGCAGCGGCATCGGCCCGTTCTGCGCGCGGTTGTCCATCTCGGATATCGCGGCGATCTGCTTCGCGCCGAACAGCGCGCCCTTCGGCAGGCCGGACGTCCCGGAGGTGAAGACGATCGTCTCCGGATCGGTGTGCGAGCGCGCGCTGGGCACGGTCCGTACGTGCTCCCGGCCGAGCATCGGCAGCCCGGCGGCGAACTCGCGCCGGTCCTCGGCCTGCCGGACCGGGATGATCTGCGCGTCGGGCAGCCGGCCGGTCAGCAGTTCCTCGGTCCCGATCACGACGTCGGGCCGGACCTTCGCGAGCATCGCCTGGCGTTCGGCCGGCGAATAGTGCGCCCCGACGCCGGCGGTGACGGCGCCGATCTTCGCCAGCGCGCAGTAGGCGACGACGTAGTCCAGGGAGGCGGGCAGCAGCAGCGCGGCCACCTGGCCCTGGCCGACGCCGCGCACCGCGAGGCGCGCGGCCATGGCTTCGGAGGCCGCGTTCAGCTGCTGGAAGGACAAGGAGAGCGGGCCGCGCCCGGCCACCAGAGCGGTGGCGGATCCGTGGTCCCGGGCGGCTTTGCGGACGGCGAAGGCGAGGAACGTCATCGGAGCTCCCTGGAGGGATGGGTACCGATCTGACTTGGGGTCAGAGTTTCCCCGTCCTCCCGGAGCTAATCCACCGGCACCGCCGCCCGGCGCGATTGCTACACGGCGACCGGCTTCTTCTGCGTGATCCCCATGAAGACCAGTCCGATCATCGCCGTGCGCAGTTCGGCCAGTTTGATGCTCCAGGCCTCGAAGACGCGCTGGTGCGCCGAGATCGAGGCGAGCATCGCCACCAGCGCGCCGGCCGTCGCGGTCGGCGGCATCACGGTGTCGGCCTTGCCCGCGGCCTGCAGTTCGCTGATCGCGTCGGCCAGGGAGGTGGTCACGTTGTTCAGGATCTTCATGCGGATCTTGTGGAAGCGCTTGTCGCCCTCGGCGGTGGCCAGGTCCACCACGCGCAGGATCGCCTCGTGCTCGTTCCAGAACTCCAGGAACCCGTCGACCAGGGCCTCGGCGGCCTGCATGCCGGCCCGGCCGGACCAGGTGCGGCCGTCGGCGAGCTCCTTGAGATGGGCGCCGTCCTTGGCCATGTCGTTGGCGATCTCGATGATGGCCGACTCGATGTCCGGGAAGTACTGGTAGAACGTGGCCGGGGAGGTGCCGGCCAGCCGCGCGACGTCGATCACCGTGATGGAGCGGTACGGCTGGGAGACGAGCATCTCGCCGAGGCACTCCAGCAGCCGGGCCCGGGTGGCCTGGCCGCGCTTGCCCGCGATCCGCCCGTCGACGGTGCGCACTTGCTGAGCTGTCATGGCGTCAGTTTATGCGGTGTGGGCCCCTTACCTGGCCCAATCCCGGGTGATCCTCCCGACTCGCGGTTGAAACGCGGCGCCTCGCCGCCGCCGTGCACAAGAAGTTCCGCGCCGGAAACCTGGCGGGCGTCGTCGGAGGCCAGATAGAGGCAGGCTCCGGCGATGTCCCCGGGCTCGGCCATCCGCCCCATCGGCAGCCCCTGCCCGATCAGCGCCGCGGCTTCGGCCCCGCCGTAGTACGCGGTGAGCGATTCGGTGAGGACCGGGCCCGGCACGACGCAGTTCAC